>Ga0164310_10001383_pt1 | contig 13662 bp, 13 predicted proteins | sample GuaBasSedimGuay1_FD_121795 | JGI IMG/M metagenome (GOLD analysis project Ga0164310, IMG submission 121795) | Subseafloor sediment microbial communities from Guaymas Basin, Gulf of California, Mexico - Guay1, Core 4569-9, 0-3 cm | ecosystem: Environmental > Aquatic > Marine > Hydrothermal vents... | reverse complement strand
CCCGTGTTCAACCTTGACTTCTTCTATTCACCCCTTGACGAGTGCGTTGAGCTGCTCGGGGTTGATTGGCGATTTGAAACAAGCCTTGATGGACACGTCAGACTCCCCGCACCACAGCAGATGAGCCTCCCGCACACCCAGATGACACCAGAGTACACTGTATGCGGGCACAATGCGGCAACACTGCGAGAATCGCTCCTCGAAGGAGCTTTCGAATTGGCTGAGAAATACGTGACGGCGACCAAGAAGTACTACGAGCCAGGCATCATAGGACCTTTTTGCCTCCAGACATGCGTAGACAAGGATCTGAACTTCTACATCTATGACGTTGCACCACGCATCGGCGGCGGGACAAACGTGCACGTATCAATCGGCCATCCATACGGGAACACACTCTGGCGAATGCCAATGAGCACAGGAAAACGACTTGCACTCGAAGTACGCCGCGCCATAGACCTGGACCGCCTTGACAGCATAGTAACGTGATGCTATCGGGATAGATCCAAAACTGCTTCTTCCAGTGTGCTTGCATCTGCGTCTGTCTTTATTCCTGTTCCTGAGAGATGGGTGCGGCTTGCGCAATATCCTTTCTCGTGGAGTGTTTTTATCACGTCTGTTATTGGTGGTGCTGAGATCTTCATGCGCTTGGAGATTTTGTGATAGTCGTGGTACATTGGTGTTGTGATCTCCTCTGCGCATAGCTTGAGCAGTTTTCTTGCATCGTTTAGGTCTCGTCTCTCGGCTTCTGCTGTTGCCTCGCAGGCGAGTTTTCTGTCGTGGAGTTGCCCGAGCCAGAGCGGTCCTGATAGTGTTATCGGTGCGCCGCATGCAATGCATTTTTGTAGGGTTGGTGCAAGTCCTGGGATTGGATGGTGGTTGTTGCAGTTGTTGCAGTGTGCCATGTATCCGATTTTTTTCATCACGGAATCAATACTCTTAACTTTTTTTTCAATTGTTAGGTGTGTTCGTGCGAAGTGTCTGTGTGCATACGATACCACTGGGATTGCAGCCTTCCCTTGCACGGCGAGTGATCGGACGATCGCCCCGATCAAGACACGAAGTCCTGTCTCCCTGTGATACTCGTTCTTCTGCGGGTGTGCAGCATACGTCCTGATTGCAGAGTTGAGATGAGCGCCACATAAGGGTGCTGTATCGGTTGCGGTCACAGCGAGCATTCCTTTCACGCTGTTTCCTGCCGAAGCAAGGAAAGGCATCGGTGTTCCGAACGGATCAAGATCAACCACATCAAACCTCTCGGCATCCATCAACACCCGGGAATCAGCATGAACAGACCTGCAATTGGAAAGATCATTCAACCGCATATTCTCCCGCATCAACTCTACAGCACGCCGATTCCAATCAGAGAGCGTTATAAACCCCCCAATTTCCACTCCAACCCTAATACCCTTGATACCTGTTGCAGCAAGAGCGTCCAAGTAGGTGAAGTCTTTATCCCCTAAGAATGCTGCGAGCACTGCAACGTTAACATCCCGATTCAACGCCATCATGGGATTGTAGAAGACCTGCGAAGAGTGCCCCTTCACTGGAACAAGGATTCTCGTCTCACCCTCAATCACAATCCTGCAAGATCTATGCAACATCCTGTAACACAAGTAAAGAGGCGATCTCTTATTATACCTATCCATAGAGAAGGCTGTGAAGGGGTGTTTTCGAGCAACAATGCTTAAAATGATAAAACCATTATTACGTTTAGATGCCAACCACTACAACAGACTCACATGTCCAGCGAAAACTCGTCGAGATCCTGCGCATAATCAAAGACAGCAGCAGCGCAATCGGAGCCAAGCTGATAGCCGACCGCTTGAACGAACGAGGATACCAGATCGGAGAACGAGGCGTGAGATATCATCTCCGAATACTCGATGAGCGCGGATTGACCAGAAAACAAGGCTATGAAGGCAGACTACTGACACCAGCAGGTTTAAGAGAACTCGAACACGCCCTGGTCTCAGACAGACTCGGATTCGTGATAATCACAATCGAAAAGATGATATACAGCACAACATTCGATCAAAATACCAGAAAAGGTACGATCGTGGTCAACAGCTCTATAATAGACCTCGACCACTTCGATCCTGTTATAGACATAATCGAAGAAGCAAACAACAGCGGATACACAGTCAGTCCCTACATAGGACTGATCGAAGAAAGCACACCAGAAGTCAGAATCCCCCCAGGCAAAATCGGAATCGCAACGATATGCACCATCACAATCGACGGAATCCTATTAAAAAACGGAATCCCAGTAAACACCAAATACGGCGGACTAATCGAGATAAAAGACAGAAAACCCCACAAATTCACAGACCTAATAGCCTACCGAGCCACAACCATCGACCCCATGAAAATATTCCTATCCAGAAAAATGACATCCATAACCCAAGCAATCCAAAACGGGAACGGCAAAGTCCTCGCAAGCATCCGTGAAATACCCCTCTCGGCAGAAAAACACGTGGAAGAAATACTAAAAACCACAGAGAAAGCAGGCATCGGCGGGCTGATACAAAACCACGAAGAGACACTCCCACACCAGACCACACCCAACAGAGCAACAATACCAATCTACGCAGGCATCAACGCAGTCGGAGCAGTAGAAGAAAAAGGAATACCGATCACAAACCACCCAGTCTCACAACTCATGAAATTCGAAGAAATGAAACGAATATAACAAGATCGAAAGAGACCTCCCAGCAGCTTCTCGATATAAAAAGAAAATATAAAAAATAAAAGGAAACACGTGCTGAAATGTAAAACAGATCTGTTTGTTCGGATTTTTATATCACTCTTCACAACACCCGATCACACACTCCTCAGAATCGTTTACATGGTTCAAAAGCAGGATCACATCACCCATGTCGCACTCGCGGCGCCCGCCGCCATACCCGTGCATGCGAGCAAAGTGATCAATGTCGTTATTCCAACCACGATTCTGATGACACACCTTCTACTGTTGCTTATAAGCATCTATTTTTGTCCTCCATTTTTACTGCTGTGGAACTGCTGGACTCTGGTATTTCAAGCAGTTTCACTATAATATTTATTTGTGAACTGAAACAGAATAAAAATTTTTCGAAAAATTTTAATATAGAACAATTATATTTATTTATGAAATATTAAGATTTCATCAACATTTGTCATGCTTCCTGCATCCGTGCCAGGGTTGCCTTTATCTCTTCCAAAAGATCAAGTATCCTCCCCAGACAAACACCTCAAACCTCCCGTTTAAGAGGAAAAGATTCACACAGAGACTGGTAAAGGTTAACACCAAGGCAGGATTTCACAACCCTAAAAATAGATTAATTGTTTAGTATATTATTCATATTTTCTGTTATGTTTTGCAGCCCCAGAAAAACCTCATCGCGCGTTCTGCCCCGTGCAAAGAAGGTTACAAGAGGACAGTCCTTCGCAACCAACGTTCCTCTCATTGGAACATCAGACGCAACACCTTTTTTGTGGCATCGAAAGAGCATATCTGACTTATCGTCATCGATCCAGACATCCTGCCCCGCAAACAAGACAGCTTTTCCAGCAAAGATCCTGGCTCCGCGTTTCTCTGGGAGTATGCCAGAGAAAGAATCAACGTGCATAGAGAACAGATTAAGGCCATAGGCTTCTTCCACGGTCTCAAGCGTGCCCTGGAAGCGTGGATTCACTTCAAGGAGTACTAAGCCGTCTTTTCCAATCAGGAAGTCAACGCCGTTCGAACCGACGAGTTCAAGGTCCGCTGCAACAACTTCGGCAAGCTCTTCCATCAATCCCACGTGCCTGTCCACAAACGGTGTTATGTTGCCAGCGTATGCATATGGCATATCTGTAAGCCATGGGAATGATATCTGTTCGCTCGTAGCAATACTGCGCGCCTCGCCACGGGAAGCGATCAACGAGACACTTGCAGTGACGCCTGGGATGTACTCCTGAAGAATGAAGTCTTCAAGCACAGTCTTTGCATGCTCAAGCTCTTCGCAATCACGGATGAGTAGGTTCTTAACACCACCAGCACCACGCCTCGGCTTTGCCATCACAGGATAATCCAGTTCCGAGGGATTAACATCCCCGATGAGATGCGTGGCTGGATGTGGAACGTCAAGTTCCTTCAGATACTCTGCGAGCCAAAACTTGTCAGAGACTTTCTCAGCAACCCTCATGCCATTGTTAAGCACAGGAAAATCGGTATTTAACTCCCATAACTCAAAACCAGGTCCACGAATAATTGTATCATACTCAAAACCATCCATCAACCCCTTGATCTTCTCAAAAGTTGGTTCATCCTCTTCAAAGATCGCCACACCATCGGCCGTATCGAAGATATCCCTGTCACCAAAGTGCTCTATCGAAAAGACATTGAAGCCTGCCCGCTTGGCAGAGCGACAGATATGTCTTGTATTATAACCGATGACGAGCACATCTCTCATCGTTCTCTGACCCCAACGATTGGCTCATCATCGATAAAGACCGCTTCAATCGGCAAACGTTCACAGAGCTTTTTCATTCCAGGATTTTCAGTGGCATAATGCGTGGCATCAAGAAGCGATAAACCACGAGCCATAGCATAGCGGATCGCGCTATGGCGAAGCTCGCCTGATACGAGCACATCCGCACCCCTCTCACACGCCATATCGATATACTCGCTGTCAAAGCCACTCCCGCCAACAACCATCACACGCTCAACCAGACCGTCACCAACCCATCGGACATGTGTATCCAGCCTATCAACAACAAGACCTGCGAAACAATCGAGTTCACAGGGCTTGATCAAACCAGTCCTACCGATGCCGCACGCTTCAACATCTCTCAGTCCAAGGATCTCTGCAAGCACGTCATTGATACCGCCAGATGCACAATCGAAATTGGTATGCATAACATAGAGCGAGAGATCGTTCAGAAGAGCGATCTTCAATGAATCTGAGAGGGTCTGGGATAGCCTGGTTATGGGATCGAAGATCAGGGTATGGTGGGTGATGAGCAGATCTGCTCCGATGCGCCCAGCCTCTCTCAAAACAAAATCGGTTGGGTCGAGCGAAACAGCAACCCTTCCAACATCTCCCCCCCGATCAAGCACGAGACCGATGCGTCCCTGATCAAAATCAAGCGCCTCTTCAGGTGGCGCGATCTCTTCCAAAATAGAGACAAACTCGGAGAGCTTCATAACAACAATCGAGACAAACTGCATCCTATTAAATAGTGGTGGATGTCCTGTGTTACTGACAAAGCAGGTAACCTGAACGATAGCTGCTTACAGCGTAGGAAATGCATTGATATACTCGCAGATCCTGCCACTACAGACGATGAGCCGCAGATCGAAGTCCTCACCATCGATGGAGATCTGCATGGCACTCGGGATAGACATTCGTGGATTCGTGGGGCTGCCAGGACAGATCGTAGTTATATCACCCCTATCCATGCGTGGCCTGTGCAGGTATCCATGGATCAGGAGATCAACACCCATCTCACTTGCAAGGTATCCCATGCTCATAGCATCGCTCACATACCGACCACTGTGGACCACGCCGACGGAAAGGCCTTCCACGTTCAAAATGATGTTATCATCAAGCCTCTCCCGTAACTCCACGCAATCTTCAGCTCCAGAGACTGCCACAAGCTCTCCTATCTCTGCAAACTCCTCGTATGCTCTAACACTTGTGAAAGAGCCAGCGTGCACGAGCAGGTCCGATTCTTCAATCAAATCGATGAGGCCTCTTGGCAGTACACTCCTAATAGGTTCATCCTCAACATGCGTGTCAGCAATAGCAATGACCGTCTTCATCCCTCTTCATAACAATTTCTTAAAATTTAATATATTCGGCTACCACAAACTATATGCGCCTTGCCCGATTGATTAGTGTTGGACAAAAATAAAAAATAGTTTCAAGCAGAAAACATTTCCATTTTCATCTTGGAGGATGCTTCAAAAATATTTTACAGCTCAATAAAATCACACAAAAGACACTACCAATTTTAGGCCTATTGATTTGCCAACCGCAAATCCAATATCTAAAAAATTTTACACGGATGTGAGATTCGCCAGAGCTATAATTGGAAATCGTTATATACGTTCTGATTCTACGTATGGTTATTCATGATAAATGGTGTTAGTGATGTGCGTTATCAGGTGACTGGTGCGTGCAATCTTCGGTGTCCTCACTGTTTTTCTGAGTCAGCCCGACGAAAGGCTGATGAACTTAGCTTGGATGAAGCAAAGAAGATGGTTTTGGATTTTAAAGAGAATGGTTTGAAACTCTTGACCCTCACGGGTGGAGAACCTTTGTTGCGTAAAGAGTTCACGCTGAAGCTTGTGGAATTTTTGAGTGAAGAGGGTGTGTACAGTCGTCTATTCACAAACGGCACTTTCATGACACTTGAGTACGCTGAAATGCTGAAGGATTCTGGATTGCGCGAGGCTCAGGTGAGTATTGATGGTGTCAAGGCTACTCATGATGGATGGCGGGGCATGCCTGGCTGTTTTGACCTGGCGGTGAACACCCTAAAAGATCTTGGGGAAGTAGGTATTCGAACTGCCATTCGTGTCACTGTGATGCCACTTAACTATGATCAAATGCCAGATTTGCTTGCGCTTGCAGAGGAACTTGGTGTGGATGTCTTCAGAGTGCGCCCCTTCATCAGTGTTGGCAGAGGTCGGGAGAACCAGCAGTATGTGCTCACTCGAGAGATGCATGATTGCGCTTTTGGTTATCTTGCAGAGGCGAGGCATGAAGCAGATGTGATCGTGCAGCTTCCAGCGCCATCCTATGCATTCCTCTATGACAGGCGAGTGGACCCTGCTCGTCTGAAAGATCGTTTGAGGTTGCATGGGTGTTCCTGCGGGAGACAACTCTGTGCGGTCACACCTGATGGTTGGATAAAACCGTGCGGCTACTTTTCAGAGAAGATAGGGAATGTGAGAGAAGATTCCATTCGGGATGTGTGGAATACTAATGCTTTTCTCTGCAACTTTCGGGCTTTGGAGCGGCTTGATGAACGGTGCATGAAGTGTGAGTATCTCGGTATCTGCGGTGGTGGCTGTCGTGCAGCGGCGTATGAAAACTTTGGAAATCTGGAGGCAGCAGATCCTACATGCCCAAAGCTTCGCACATGATCCGCCCAGGGCATTGTCGGGAGGTAAGTGTTAAGACGGCAGTTTTTCCTCTTGAGGAAAAAGATATCAAAGAGCATCTACTCGGGTCGAGGTGTTATACTGGCACGCAATTCATCGTACTCTGCAATTCAAAGGATACTGCAGTGGTTGAGGTTGAAAAAACGAGCACAGGTAAAATTTTTGAAGAAATAATCTCTCTGCGGGTCGTCTCTCTTCCAGAACAGACGGTCTTTGTAGAAGACAGCGGAGTTGATGTGATAAACCCGAGCGCGATGCTGCATAAGGCAGGAGAGTATCAAGAGGATGCAGTGGTCGTGAAGGGAACATTTGGGCATGTGTCATTCATACGTGGAGGAGAGAGTGTGCGGCTTCACGTCTTTGATATCGTGCCGCCCATGCCAGCCAAGCTTGTCAGCATGGTTGAGAGAGCACTTGAGATGCAGGAGGCTACCGACACTCCAGTTGAGGTGGTGCCTGAGATAACCAACCTTCTGGTCATTGCGAGGGATGCTCCAACGGAGAATGTTATCTTCCCGTGCAGTGCATCAGAGATCAGATCGAGCGCAATCCCAGGTAAAGACGTCTTTTTTCTGGACAAGCTTCGCACCCCGCCTGAAAACCCAACGCTCATCGGGTGCAACACATCTCTTCAAATTTTTAGAGAAATGTTTGACTGCACACCAGAGTTTGTTCAGATATGCCCTCGTGAGAAGAGGAGTGAAGAGCTCTTCATAACCAAGTGCTGCGAGCTTAAAGAAGGATTTGAGATGGTTGACGGTGGCGTGGTAGTTCCATGGGGTGCAGAGCTTCGAGACGTTCTCGCTGCTGTTGATACGTTACTTGGAGGTAGTTCATGAAATTGATCACAATGTCCCACAACTACCAAACTGGAGCTGTTCAGAAAATAAGCGACGTTGTGCTCGGTACAAGCGGCATAATCAAGAACGCAGAGAGGTACAATGGCAAAAACGTGCTCTTCTGCGGAGTGATATACATGGCAGAGGATCTGTACACGATGGCAGACGATGTACGCGTATTCATACCAGAGATAACCGTAAAAGGGGGCGAGGTCTTAAGACCGCGTTGTCCAATGATCGCATATCAGGGAAGAAGCAGTATCATCACAATGAGAGATGTAAAGAAGGCGCGGAAGCTAAAACCCGATATCATCCTATCATATATCAACACCCCACTATCGATCAAAGGCGAAACAGATGGTGTGTACAACGGAACCTCAGCATTTGAATCTATAGATAAGATTGCAGAAACAAATAAACGTGGAATAGCAGTTCTGATCGGTGATGTTAACGTCAACGCGTGGATCACTGTGAAAACTGCTCAAAACCACCCTGAATTTACGATTATATCAATGCCCGCCGATGGTGTGTACTGTCCGCCCCATATCGACATCGATTCCAAAGAGTTCATCTCCACATGGGAAGAACTCGCGAAAGCGCATGGTGAGAAGAATGTTGGACTGGAGATGCACCCTGAGGTGAACTCTGACCTGCGCAGCTTCGGGTTTGAGAAGAACGCATACTTTGGTGGGACCGATGGATTGGTTAAAGAGCCTCTGGGCTCGGATAAAAAGGTGTGGCTCATCGGAACAGTGGAAGGAATCATTGACAGAATCAAGACTCTCACCAATCAAAAGGAACTCCACTCACCATGTATAATATGCCCCCCTATGGCATACACAACAACCAGCAAAGTGGAGCGTGCCAGAGAAATCTTGGAAAATGGTGGTCCTACAGCAACCATCTACTATCGTCACCCAGAAGAACCATATTATGATGTGGAGATCCATAGAGAAGAGCTCATCACCAAGAGAGGGGATGGTGGCATGAGGATACCCGCAGTAGAGCTTGCTATTGATGATGAGATAAAAGAGAAAGGGAGGAAGGCTCTCTCAGTATTACTGTAGGGTGCTCTCCCTAAGACTATGGATGATCTATGCGAAGAATGGCGATCGGGCAGGAATCTCTCTCTGAGGTGTTTGAAGATCCGAGGATAGAGGAGATCGGTCTTCGCAGGTGTTTGCAGTGTGGAAGATGTACAGGTTCCTGTCCTGCAACATACGTCTTTTCGGAGTTCTCGCCCAGAACAATCGTACTAGAGATTTTAGAGGGACGGATGGATGACCTTCTCAAAGGGGATCTGATATGGGCATGTGGGCAGTGTTATACCTGCCATCTCAGGTGTCCCAGGGGAAACAGCCCTGCAACAGTCATACTTGTCTTGAGAGAGCTTGCATTGATACATGGTTATGCAACAGATAAGGTGAAAGAGATTGCAGAAAGATGCGGGCGTTCGATGTGGGAGCGCGGGGTTAACTTCTACGAAGAAGGAGCAAGAGAACTCCCAGTTGAGGCAGTGGCTGACTTGCAGGAAGCTCTTAAAAAGGGGGAGTATGATTCTTTCCTGAAGCGTATTGGGGCTGATCTTTCATGAGTGAGAAGCGCCATTATCTATTTAAGAGTTGTGTTCTTGGAGCGTACTATCCAAAGGTTGAAGAGTGTCTGAGAATCGTCTTTGACAGGCTCGGGATCAGGTACTTTGACGATCCCAACCAATCAAGCTGCACCGGGCATGGGTATCATTCAGGCATCTACCCCTTCAAGAGCACGCTTGAGGTTAACCGACGAAATTTTTCTCTGGCGAGAGATGCAGGTTGTGACGATATCGTAACATCATGTGCAACAAGTTATGCCACACTGAAAGAAGTTAAAAATTTTTTGGGAGATTCGATTGAAGTCTTTCACGGCTCAGATGTGATACATAAAAATCGCGATCGAATCCGAGGGAGGTTAGAGCACAGTCTTGAAGGGGTGCGGCTCGTAACACACCATGGATGCCACTACGCGAAAATATTCTACAAAGATGTGAAAGTGGGCGCTCCTGAACATCCGATGCTCCTGGATGAGATTGCCGCTTCACTCGGAGCAGAGGTTTTGGAGTATAAAGAGAGAGGGTTATGCTGCGGGATGGGTTTCAGGCATCTCCTACTTGATCAAGAATACTGCAAGAAGATCGCAGAGAGAAAGCTCACAAGTATGAAAAAAGTTAAACCAGATCTCATACTGGTCCACTGCCCGGGTTGTCTTCTCACACTTGATTACTTCCAAGCGATACTGGAAAAAGAGACGGGCGTTGAGTTCAAGATCCCTGTTATGCATTATGCAGAGCTTACAGCACTGCTTCTCGGGGCAAGCCCCACTGAAATCGGAGCAGCAGCACATCACACCAAGATTGATCGACTTATCGAGAGGATTAAAGGGTGAGCATCGGAATCTTTCTATGTGAGTGCGGCGGAAACATCGCCGATGTAATCGACCTTGGACAAATTAAGAAAATTTTCGAGTCTGAAGGATTCTTTGTCAAGACCGATGAGCATCTGTGTTCTGATCAAGGATACAGGCTTATCGAAGAATGTATCAGAGAACAAGGTCTTGATAAAGTGGTTATTGCAGCATGTTCGCCGATGATACACGGAAGAAGATTTCAGGATGTTTTAGCTTCTGCAGTGAACCCAAATTTACTTCAGATTGTAAATATCAGGGAGCAGTGCGCATGGGTGCATAGATCAGATGAGGCGCTCTATAAAGCAATTTCACTTATCAGTGGTAAGGTTGAACGGGTGAAGAGATCGCTACCACGCACACATGAAAAGGTTGAGCCATATAAGGAGGTGGCTGTGATAGGAGGTGGAGTTTCAGGGATAACCGCCTCATTATCTCTTGCAAAACACGGTGTTAAGGTACATCTTGTCGAACAGAAAACAACGATCGGTGGGCATACAGTCTCGATCGGTAAGGTCTTCTCACCCGACAAGATCGCTGTTGAATGTGCACTATGCTCACTTGCACCGATCATGAGCGAGATCTACAATCACCCGTCAATCGAACTCTACGATCTGTCGAGACTCAAAGGGATCAAAGGATCTAAAGGAAGATTCGAGGTTGAAATTGAACGATTACCCCGATACGTAACCGATAAATGCATTGGGTGTGGGAGATGTAGGTATGTGTGCCCTGTGCATGTACCTGACGAGTGTAACATTGGCATGAAACTGAGACGGGCAATATACACCCCATTTCCACAAGCGATCCCACCAATAGTCACAGTAGACATCGACTCATGCACGAAATGTGAAAAATGTCTTGACGTCTGCGAAATCGGCGCAATCGACTTTAACATGCAAAAGGAGTTAATCAAGTTAAAAATCGGCGCAATCGTGGTTGCAACAGGCTTCAAGCGATTTGACACCAACCGAGTTAAAGAATATGGACACGGGCGGTTTATTGACGTTTTAGACCAAATGGAGCTTGCACGAATCCTCGCTGTGAACGGCCCAACCGAGGGAAGACTCCTGAAATCATCCGATCAGAAACCTCCACAGAGGCTTGTTATGATACAATGTGTCGGATCAAGAGATGAGAAGATCGGGAACAGATACTGCTCAAAGATCTGCTGCATGATCGCACTGAAGCATGCATGCTTCATAAGGGAACATTTTCCAGAAACAGAGGTCCTGATCTCCTATACCGACATGCGAACAACAGGCTTCTTTGAAGACTACTATCGCAATGCACAGGACCTCGGTGTTCTATTCATCCGCGGCAGAGCCTCAGAAATCGTTGAAGACGATAATATTCTGCTCGTCAGGATGGAAGACACCCTAACAGGCGAACAGATCGAGATTGAGTCCGATATGGTCGTTTTATCTGGTGGAATTGAAGCATCAGACGGCACGACCGAAGCCGCAGAGATCCTGGGATTGAGCCAAACAGAAGGCAGTTTCATAAAAGAAGAAAACCCAAAGTTAAGACCTGTTGACACTGATAAAGAAGGAATTTACGTCTGCGGATGTGCAAAGGGACCAAAAGATATCACAGATAGCGTAATTGAAGCAAACGCTGCATCATCAAGGGCATTTGAATTTCTAACAGATGAAATCAAACTTGACACCAACGATATCCGTTACGAAGAACTCATTGGAGAGATCAACGGAATCATGCAGTGGAAAAGAGAGTCCGAAGACGTAATATTAGTATTTCTCGATGAACAGGTTGGATACAGGTGTGCCGATAATATCGGAGCAAAACGACTCGAATATCCAGCAAACATACGAATCATCATGGTGCCCACAATTCGCACAATAACAGAAAAACATCTCAGATACGCACTCCACAAAGGAGCAAAACTGATTCTGCTCGGACTACATAACAGCACAGAGGTGGAGATACCAGAAGATCTTAAAAACAAAGTTCTCACATACCCTGTCTACACACCCTACTTCAAAAGACTAAAAGAAGTATTTGAGAAAATAGAATAGTAGTAGTTTTTCCTAACACCATCTCGGTGTTGTGCCATGCTATACCTATCTCATTTTGGGGTTTGGTTGTGAGCGTTTTTGTTGGGATTTTAATAAATTCCCCGTGGCAGTTCTGTTAAGAGTAGATATACCACAAATCCTATGAATCCTATCAAGAGTATGCCTGCACCTGCTATTTTTGTGATCGTTTTGAACTCTTCCCGTGTTGGTTTGCGTGTGAGTTTTATGATGCGCCAGTAGTCCTGCAGGTTGAAGCTTATCTCTCCAGGCATATCTATTTTTAAATTCTTTGCCATGTTCACGCCTGTTTTGTTATTTCACGAAATCAATTCCGTATTTTGATGCAATATTCCCGATTGTACCTTTTCCATATATCTGAGGCGATTTCACGCCAGTTATTATAAGCATTGTACGCAGCGTATTCTCAAGCGTCGGGTCAACCGTGGCACCCCATATGAGCCGTGCATCCGAATCGATACGCTCATACACTTCTTCTATCACATGCTCTGCTTCAGCCACAGACATGTCAGGTCCGCCAACCACGTTCACAAGAGCTGAGCTTGCACCTGAGATGTCAATGTCAAGTAGAGGACTTCGAAGCGCTCGCTGTACCGATTCTGCTGCCTTCTCATCCCCACTCGACTCGCCAAGCCCTATCATTGCCACGCCGCCCTTCTGCATGACCGTCCGAACATCTGCAAAATCAAGGTTCACAAGACCAGGCTTAGTTATCAATTCGGTGATGCCTTTGACTGCACGCATCAGTACCTCGTCAGCTACCTTGAATGCCGCCTGCAAAGGCAGTCTTGGGACTATGTCAAGCAATCGATCGTTCGGTACCACTATCACGGTGTCTGAGACGTCTCGCAAGCGTTCAAGCCCTGCTTCTGCATTGTTCCGACGGATGACTCCCTCTGCCTGGAAAGGTAGTGTGACTATCGATATCGTGAGCGCTCCTGTGTCTCTCGCAAGTTCTGCCACGATCGGTGATGAGCCTGTACCTGTGCCGCCACCGAGTCCACAGGTGATGAAAACCATGTCGGCACCATCCACCAGTTCTTTGATATCGTCTCTACTCTCCTCGGCGGCATTCTCCCCAACCTGGGGGAGACTTCCTGCCCCAAGCCCGCGGGTCTTGTTCCGCCCTATCAGCACTTTATTCGATATTCTGGCGTCTAGGAGGTGCTGTGCGTCGGTGTTGATGGCGTATATT
>Ga0164310_10001382_pt1 | contig 13681 bp, 7 predicted proteins | sample GuaBasSedimGuay1_FD_121795 | JGI IMG/M metagenome (GOLD analysis project Ga0164310, IMG submission 121795) | Subseafloor sediment microbial communities from Guaymas Basin, Gulf of California, Mexico - Guay1, Core 4569-9, 0-3 cm | ecosystem: Environmental > Aquatic > Marine > Hydrothermal vents >... | reverse complement strand
TTGCAAGAAAAACGGTTCAAGATTTAAATGATGCTGATGTCGAACCTAATGATATTCTCCAATATACTGTTACAATTAGTAATACTGGAAATTGGTTACAACGAGATAATGATGGTCATGAATTTGAAGATAACATTCCATTAAATACTACTTATGTAGGAGGATCAGCTTCTGCATCAAGTGGAACCATTCAATATCTTTCAAATGAAAATAAAATTGTTTGGGATGGTTCAATTAATTCAGAGAGTAGTATCTCTCTATCATTTGAGGTTCAAGTAAATGATTCCTTACCAAATGGTTCTCTTATTCGAAATCAAGGAGTTGTATATTGGGATAGTGATGGTAGCTATCCATATAATAACGATGCTGTTGAGTTAACTGACGATCCATATAGTGATGATGGAATTGATCAAGATAACGATAGCGATACCAATGATGATGATCCGACGGATCTTTATGTCGTCTCATTTGAAACTCCAGCTCAAGTTACGGAATCATTTTCAGATGATGAAAATGGAGGATCAGCAACAGAATCCTATATGGATAGAAACTGGTTTTCTACAAGTTCAGAATCAGGAGAAAGCAATTTCGAAGTCGTCGATGGATATTATGATGATACACCTAAATCATTTAAAACAAAGATAAGAGCCGCAGGTAGCCCACAATATTGGTATTACAACTTAACAAATCTTGAAGGAGCATTAACCTCCTGGCAAATTAATTTCAAATGTGGAAATGCTACTGAATCATCTGAATTAGTATTGGATTTTACAAATAGCGAGGATGAAAGCATCGCAAAACTCATGTTTGCATATATCAAGCAAGGGACTAATCCACCGGTTGACTGGGTTGTAAAACTCTATTACTGGAGTCCTTCATCAGCCTCATGGCTACAGTTGGAAACAAGTACTGGATACCTTTACAATCATTGGTATACTCTAAACATTGATATCCTGGATGCGTTTCATTTACGTTATTCTCTATATGTAAAAGGATTAGGTCTTGTTGATACAAAGGATGATCTAAGTATGGATGAGCTTATCACTTCATACATACCAGGGTCACAACAATCAAATCTTGCATACATTAAATGGGAAACTTCGATGAATCCAATTGTATGCCCAATGTTTTTCTGGGATGAGCACATAATAGAACTATCTTAAAAATAAAAAGAAGAAGAAGGTGAGAAGGAAAAATGGCAAGGGAATTCACTCGTAATTTATTAATAATGGGCGTATCTATCATGGTCGGAATTGTAGTTATAACATTTTTCTTAGCAGATGTTGTGTATCAATCTCAGATTCAGCAATTAAACTCAGAACACGTATCAGAAATCGAAAATATTGAAGAAAACAATATCTTTTTTACCTCTAGTTTTCTTGAATCATCTGTTCTCCTTGATTCAGCAAGGGAAGATAGAGCATTTGGAAATTATCATTTTGATCTTGCACACTTATTTTTCACAAGTGCCCTCTCTGAAAGAAACGAGACAAAAATGGATGCGTATAGACTAGATTGTGAAAAGAACTGTTCAAAAGCCCTTCCAAAATATGAATTATCAAGTCAGAATTTTATACTTGCTTCATCTTTTTTCGAATCAACAAAACAATACACAAATTTTCAGAGTTACGATACATTACTTTCAATGTATGTAAATCTTACAAATTCCGGAGCAAAATTAACATTACTTCGATATAATGCAACAATATATCTAAAAATGATTGCAGAAAACATTACATTTGTAAACAACTCCGCAGTACCATTAATGGATAATTTATCTGATATAATGGATCTGTTCAATCAAACAATGATGGAATATGGTGGAGAACTTGGAAATTATGAGGAAATTCAAGATGAAATAGATGAATATAACATTGAAGGATTTAGTCCAATTAGAGAACAAGTCCCCTAATCTCACCCTATTTCCCAATTAAAAGAGGGATAATTTTAATAGGAATATCGACATTGCCAGGGAAAAAGTTAAAGAAAGGGACGCAATTACCCTTTTGAAATAAATGCCCTGGTAGTGTAGTGGCCTATCATCCTAGCCTGTCGAGCTAGGGACTCGGATTCAAATTCCGGCCGGGGCGCTTTTAATTTTCCTTTTGGATTTTCACGATAACTATATATGAAATAAACAGGTAAAGAATATTACATTGGATGATGATAATGATGTTGCATTCGCGTCAATTTAGGCTATTGATAATATTTAGTGTATTGTTAAGCATCCTTTCTTTTTTCGCTTTTATAACATCTGCTGAAACCATTATTGTTGATATCGGCGGTGGAGGAGATTATACATCAATTCAAGATGCAATCGATGCAGCTAATGTAAGTGATATTGTTCATGTAAATAGTGGAACATACAATGAGAATATTATTATCAATAAATCTTTAACATTAATCGGAGAGGGAACTAGCAATACAATAATTAATGGAGTGGGTAGTTATACCATCAAAATTTCATCAACAAACAATGTAACAATTTCAAATTTAAATATTAACAATTCCGGAAAGGATTTATCCCCCCTTTTTTTGAGAATTGCATCTGATTGTATTATTTCAAGCAATATTATCAGAAATGGCGACGGTAATGGATTATATTTAGTGAACTCAAATAACAATATTATTAGAGACAATACTGCGATTGAAAGTAATAATATTGGGATTTACCTTCATAATTCAGATGGCAACGAAATCAGTGGTAACAACATTCAAAACAATAATGTTAATGCGATTTATTTATCTTCAACATCATCTGATAATTATATTTATTTAAATGATTTTTCAGATACTATCGGATCTCATGGAGACGATCGAGGAAACAATTACTGGTATTATAATCAACAAGGAAATTATTGGGATGATTATAACGATTATGATAGTGATGAAGATGGAATTGGTGATTCGCCATACATGATTGATTCAGATAGTCAAGATATTTATCCACTTGGTGATTTCTTAAGTTATAATAATCCAGTTGCATATATTGATTCAATTAGTCCAAATCCTGCAATAGCTGGAAATACTGTTTCATTTCAAGGTCATGGGGTAGATGATGGAACCATATTGATGTGGGAATGGAGCTCCTCAATTGATGGAGTGTTTGGGACTTCAGAAGATTGTTCAACCTCCAGCCTCTCCAGTGCCACTCACACAATAAGATACCGCGTTAAAGATAATCATGACCAATGGTCATCATATGATGAAAGATCTCTTTCAATCTCATCTCAAAATCAAGATCCACCAGATGGGCCACCAAGTGGTCCGCCTGGTAACTCAAGCCCAATTGCATCAATTGTATCAGTTAGCCCTCTTGAATCAACTCAGGGAAGTGAAGTTTTCTTTCATGGATATGGATCTGGAACAGTTCAAGAGTATCAATGGACATCTTCAATTGATGGGGATTTAAGTCAACAATCCTCTTTTTCAGATACAACCCTATCCATTGGAGCTCATACAATTATCTTCAAGGTGAAAGATACAAACGATGTATGGTCTGAAGAAGACAGCATTATAATCATAGTTCAAGAGGCCACATCAGATAACATAAAACCTATTTCATATCCTCAAAGTCCAGGTGAAGGACAAGTGAATGTATCAGTTCTACTGGATGCATCATTAAGTTATGATCCTGATGGAAACATTACAACATATCAATGGGATTTTGGAGATAACACAACAGGGACCGGAAAAATAATATCACATGTTTATTATGAAGTTGGAGAGTATATCATTTCATTAACCGTGACCGATGATGATAATGCTGAAACAACAAATACCACAATTATATCAATAGTACATACACCCTCACAGGGTAACACAAATGAAACTGATTCTAACAAAGATGAAAATTCAACCCCTTCATTTGAATTAATCAGTCTAATTTCATCATTATTTATTGTTTTATATATCTTTAATAGAAAACGATATATCTAAATCAAAAGTACACATTCAATGTTTAAAATCCATTTTTGTTACAAAATATTTATATATGATGGAATATAAAATTAATAGTGATGTATGGGAATAATACGTGGGCAGTAAAACAATGGGGGCTTTTTTTTGAACATTATCAATCTACAAATTATGACAAATGCAATTAAAAATAAATTAAAAATAAAAGATCAGAAAGCAAAAAAAATAGCAATTTTTGTTATGGATACCTTTGGATACGAGACAAGAATTATTGATAATATTCTAAAACCTTCTGAAAGACAGCTCTTTTATATGCTTGAAGCAGAAGGATTTTTAACAACAGGGCGAGAAAGATCTCGTCTGCATGATGGGCGAGAATGGATGACGCATTATTGGACACTCAAACAAATAGAGATCCATAGATTCGCTAAAAATAAAATGACGCGGAAATTTAAAGATAAGATAATAATGCATACTGCAAAATTATCCAATCCATCAGTATATAATTCATTAAGCGAGGACATCTGGCTTACAAGAAAAATCCTCAATCATTAATTATACTGAATCCTTTTACAGAGTTAGCCAGATTTTTTTATTATTTCCCATAATTAATCATGATTGAATACTGATATGCTTTGCATAGCCAATAAACATGTTTCCATTGAAAAAGAAACATCCTTTAAATGATGATGCGACACCTAACTGCTCACCTTTAATTGATTGAATTGAACGTGTAGGATTTATAACATAACAAGTACCATCAAGAGTATTCCATTGGAATGTTCCCACATACATATTCAAGATGGGTTTTTGGATTAAATCCAATGAGGTGTCAATGAATTGTTGTTGATCATTTTGAAATGTTTTATCAAATCCTATAAGGATGCAATCATCAAGCTCAATTTGTTTTGATTTCTGCCAGTTTTTCACATATATCCATACCTCATGAATCCAAGTTTGTCCGCTTTCATCATAGGCTTGTGCCCTTAGCATCACATTGACTCCCACCTGTGCAATATCGCCCTCAGAAATCATCTTGTTTCGTATCTGTTCAACATTACAATACCATTCATAAGGAGGTTCAGTATCAACATATGGAAGTTCAGGTCGTTCACCAAATGGCTCTATATCAAATTCAACACGATCAATACCTACATTATCTGAAGGATTGACTCGTACCCAAAAGGGAACCTCAACCTCTTCCTCATTTGCAGGAGATATAATCTCAATATATGGCCTATCTGCATCAATTTTAATGTTACGGGTGTTTTCAATTTTGTTTTTATTTTCAGTGTTTCCTGCTTTATCAACAGACCAGAAATTAACTGACCATTCACCCATCCAGTTTGAACTCTGGGAAACGCTCAATTGAAGACCACTAACCTCATTATATTCTTGAACCTGACCATCATTTAATGTATAATATATCGCGTTAATTCCACTGCCTGTATCCTCTGGATAATCCTCTGCAATAAGCCAAAGAGTGACACTTTCACTGATATGCCATTCATTTAACCCTGTTACACCATCAATATTTTGAACTCTTGTAACAGGTGGATGTTCATCTTCTCCAACATATTGAACAGACCATTTGTTCATTGTTGGAGAACTAGATGGATTTAGCCTACTGAAACTTGCTTTTAGTCGTATGGATGATACTTGAATTCCTGAAATACTGCTACCCGATGAAATATCCCTCATGATAACAATAGAGGGGTCAGATACATCAACAATATCAAAAGATACAGCACCAGTTTTTTCTGCTGAAAACTTATACCAAGAATCAAGGTTTTCAGGTTGAATTGGCTCTGATGTGATACAAGCCTCTAAGATACAGCTTTTTTCATCACCAAAAATATATGAGATATCAGAACCACTTGGTGTATTAAATGACCAAGCATTTGAATAGACATCAGGAAGGTTCAATCCCTCATATGGGTCGATATAATTGATACGTGTGTCTTCCCATGCAACAAATATCTTCTCACCACTTGAATCAATATTTGCCCAATCCGCAGGATCAGATTCGCCATCAGATAATTGTAAAACATATGAATTCACATCACCGCTTGATGAAACAAGTTTACCCCAAATATCTCCGCCTCCATTATATACAACAAAAAAGGATGAACTTAGATGAGGGACAACGTTTGTTCTTTCATATGCACCATTAGCAACTTTAAATGTATCTACAATACAATTACCATTTTCATCAAGAATTTTACCCCAAATATGTCCATACCAATCATCATTACTTAGATCATCCTCCTGCCAAGTGATTAAAAAACGTTGCGTTAAATCACAATATGCAACACAAGGAAAATTATAGTCTGTTCCCGCAATTCCCTGAGGTGAAAGTCTTTGTGCATCACCAAGAGGATCACCATTTATAGTAAAGAGTTGACCCCAAATATCAAAGGGACCAAGTTCGGGATCAATTCCCTCTTCCCATACAATCATATAATGATTATTGACATCATCAAAGCAGACCCATGGTTCACATTGTGAATTTGGCCTATTTGAAATGATTTTTTCACCACCAATTGGATTTCCATTTATATCAAATAATCTACCATAAATATTGTAATTTTCTGTACCTTCTCGACCATCTTCCCATATCACAAAAAACCGTTGGTTATCATCATCAAATACGACAACAGGATCTGCTTGATTACCCGAAGACAAACATATATCAAAAGAGATTACATCCGAAATTGAATCCGCATCAGTTGGAACAATAACTCCTTTTATGTCTCTGCTGATCACATCATTAGGGATGTTAAAATATTCATAACATACAAAAAATATTTTCTCCCCTCCAACCTGACCGTAAGCACCACTAGGATTTTCACATCTAAATGAGTTTGTTGCCCCGTCAACCCAAGGTGTAAGATCTAATCTTTCCCCCAGAACATCTCCATCTTCTGAATAAAAACAAGCTCTTATCTGCTGTTTAAAAATCATCCCAAGAGGTAAATACATAGGAATTCCCTCTTCCCAACAAACAAAAAACTTATTATCACCCCATGAAACATCTGGATCCCATGCTCCTTCACTTTCCATGTGATATGTTACCTGATTATCATGTGGATAATATTTCTGCCAACTATTTTCATCAAATACGGACCAATAATCACTTTGATCGGTTGCAGACGGATTTCCATAGAAAAGATGTATCGCACTTTCTCCATCAGGTAATGATGCTATACGAACCCATATGATAACATAAGGATCATTTGGTTCAGGGTTTATTTCCTCAATCCAATATGAAAGCCAATAAGCATCATCATTGAATTTGAATCTAAGGTCACTATAATCTGATTTCATATCGCTGTCATAATCAATTACAAGCTTAATGACACAATCATCCATTTGATAAGCACTTTGAATGGTGATTTCTTTCATACGACTCCAATCTGCATTTGTCCATTGTGGATATGTACCATACATCTCAACAATTCCATCATGCACAATGAAATGTTCTGAGTAGCTTTCATCAATTTTTTGTGCATTATCAAACTCATCTTCCCAAGTATAATAATTTTGATCATTGGATACATTCAACTGATCTTTGTGATTATACAACGATTGCTGAGTGTTTTCATTTGAAAACATAGACATAGCAGTGCTAGTAAGCAGCAAAAAAACTAGAACTGTAATTAATACTGTTTTAATTTTTATATTATATTTCATGTTTACCAATCCTCCACATTTTCATACCATTGAGTCTCCCCATTAAGATTTGTCCAGAGTAAATCAACATCAAAATCATCTGCACTCACCTCATAATCAAGCCACATATATGGCAAAAGCCTATCTCCCTTCCACCATTCAAAATCAAGATATAATTGAAGATTATCAAACGTTATGTTAACCCCATATTGATCTTGATATGTCAGATAAAAATCAAATTCTTTTATCATAGCTTGATCATTATTTTTATTAATTGAAAAAAAACCAGGATCAACATTTCCAGATCCAGTTTCTTCACCTTGTTTTAACTGCCAATCCATATCAATTTCAACTACATCTGAAATTGTTATCCCTCCATCGATCTGAAAAACAGAACTGTTAAGAGCAAACTGACTGAAATCAATTGTGAAATCATCCTCTTGATCAACAGCTATCTGAAACGATCCGGTTTTTCCAAAAATCCAATCAAGATTCAACGATGTGGTTTTTCCTTTGTAATCAAGATCTAAGATTAGACCTTTCAGGGTGTCAACCATCCCATTAAATCCAATATCATTTATTTTCAATTTATCTCCACTGGTATCAATATCCCAATTTGCCTGTAAATTATCTGCAGATACCTCATCAATTAACAATGAAATTGAATCGCCTGTGTCTATATTATACACTTCAAGTTCATTGCCAATAATCCCCTCAGATGTATCAAAGAAAAAATAGCCATTAGTATCAACCTTAAATCTTGTATCAATATGGCCATTTCTTATCGTTACAATATCATGAATATGAAACCCTTTATAATCAAGATTTATCTCAATTGGATCAGGAGGTCCAGAAGACCCTCGCCATGTATATACATGCCCTTGGAGTTTATTCCAATATAATTTTCCATTTACATCTGAATATGCAGGAATATCAGTAACTCTTAAAACAGGAATCTCCTCATCAGGAAGGAAAACCTGGATGTCATCAATATTAGCACTACAATTATGTTTAATTTTTCCAAATACATAATTTTCATTATTCTGTAAATTTGTAAGATCAAGGTTTAATGTTGCCTCTGCTTCAAATCTTGTATCCATTGGAATTCCTTGGGGGATAGTGATAAATATTTTATCCTCATAGGACGCCTCTGTTTTTGGATAATAAACATTAAGATTTCCAATTTGAGAACTCATTGAAATATCAATATATCCACCAACATAAGCATATAATATCGGAGATGGAATAAGCATGAAGTCAAGGTCCCATGCAATATCTACTCTTTGAGGAATATCACATAATTCAATTTTTTCTTCAAACATTGGAGAATTCAATAATATGCCAATAGTGAAGCTATGGCTTGCAGTGTAGCAAATATTTCCACCCAATAATTCAAGATCCCCTAACATATCAATATTAAAACTCATCCAACGGCCAGATCTTCCAAGAGAATCATCAATTGAATCTAACAACATACTGAGTGCCAAATTTTCCCCAATTCCTTTTAAAATATTTGATGTGAAAGTAATTTCCGTTTGGTCATATCTCTGACTGGCTTCATCAAAATAACAAAAAATTTGACCATTAATTGGGACGAGTTTTGTTTTCATATAAACCGCAGGTTTTATTTCAGTTGAAATTTCAATATCATATGATGGATTTGTTGATCCGCTTTTATATGATTTAAATCCATAAAGCGATTCAAATGAAGATTGTCCCTTTGAAGAACCTGGGTCAATAATATGTTGAAAAATGCTTGGGCTGAACAGCTCATCTCTTCCAAACGAAAAACGTTTTTCAATGTATCTGGGAATCTGCTCACCTTCTTCTGAACGGTAACCCATTCCAACAGATATGTAATCGTTTTCATCAATTGGTATTGGTTGTATTTGTTTTTTTGGTTGGGAATCTAAAATATTTTCTTGAATGAAACTAAAAATTTTACTGAAAAATTGATTGGATGTATGTTTTTCAACTATCTGATTCTCCATGCTTAATATTTTATTTAATAATGCATTAAATAACCATGAAGATTTAATCACATCAGGATTATCACCATTTTTGTTTTTGCTTTTACTCTTAAATAAACCATAATTGATATGAAGTTCCGACCAAACAGTTATTGATGCATCTGAATCTTCAATATAGCTTCCTGTTTCAAGTTGTCTAAAGCGAATCCGTTTTTCTAATGAGTCAACGTCATTGCCATCTGCATCTTTTAAAACAGACCAATAAAAACCAGCAATCACCTCGATATCGTCCTCATTATCACTATCAATATCAAAACGAAGACTTTCACCATATTCAGGATGTTTTAAAAATTTTTCACCAAAATCAGTAATGGATACTGGAACCAGTTTTTCAAAGGTCTGACCCTCATATTCAATGACGATCCACCATTCGAGGAGATTTGCATTCTCATATTTCCATGGTAAATCTACATCACAATTATAATTTTGATTTATACTATTTACATCATTTGGCATATATGTAGAATAAATATCAAGCAGATCATTCTGATTAATTTGATTTTCTGAGGTTATTAAAGAATAACTGCTGATATCTTGTATATTACCTGCTCCAATAGAACTTGCCATGATTGAACATAGCATGATACCTGCGACAATACATACATTTTTTATATTCATCAAATCACCTCGTATTGTTAATCCAATAATTATTTGTATTAATCACTAGATACATATTCTCATAATGTTGAATTTGAAAAAGGGGGCATTGGTTCTGGTCAAAAAAAAATACCAAGGAGGCATAATGATAAGGGGGCGACCAGAACCACTTTTTTTCATATCCTAATCTAAGAAAAAAACCGAGTATTTTATTATATCCTCGAATTATCTTCTCAGTCATATTATATAAATGAGGTGTTTGTACTTAAAACATCTTACAAAATATATGTTCATTTTGCGCAATAATTATATATAATGTAGAATATGAACAAGATTATGGATTTTTTAGATGTGAAAGACCGGAAAATTCTATACGAATTAGATTTTAATTCACGACAGTCAAATAGTAAAATTGGGAAAAAAGTCGGGCTTCACAAAAATGTCGTAAATTATCGCATAAAAAGAATGGAAAAAAATGGAATCATATCAAACTATTATACAATGATAGATACATTCAAAATTGGATACAATAGCCTTCGCTTTTACATATCATTTCAAAATGTTACACCCGAAAAACGCGAAGAAATAATTGCATATTTTGTAAATAATAAATATACTTGGTGGGTTGGATCTTTTGAAGGAGAGTATGATCTTGCAGTACTTATCTGGATTAAAGACCTTCATGACTTCTATGGATTCTGGGAAAAAACCTTAAGAAAATATCATAGTTATTTTCAAAAACAAAAATTTTCACTATACTGTCAACTCCGAGTTTTTAGACATAGCTTCTTAATGAAAGATGATTTTAAGAAAACAGATAGAGACAAATATGAAATAACAGGTGGCGGCAAAGAAGTAAAAACAGACGAACTAGACTTCAAAATATTAGAATTATTAGCCGTGAATTCACGGATTCCGACAATACAAATTGCAAAAAAAACCGATTCATCCATTGACACCATCATCAATAGAATGAAAAGACTAGAAAAACTTGATGTCATACAAGGATATCGAGTTAATATCAACTATGATAAACTAGGATATCACCTCTTTAAGGTAAATGTTACACTAAATGATTATTCCCAAAGAGGAAAAATCATCAATTACATCAGAAACAATCCAAATTTAATAATGATTGATAAAGCAATTGGCTACTATGATCTAGAACTTGATTTTTTATTAAAAAATCTAAATCATCTACGAATAATCATGGACAATCTAACAAGAGTTTTTCCAAAAGAAATAAAGAATTTTGCATTTGCTCATGATCCAATATATCACAAAATGGTATATATGCCAGAAATATAAAATAATAACCATTTATAATTCTATATATTAGAAAAATTATATATTAGATATAAAACATTATCTTTTTATCATTACGACATGTGGTCTAAATCATGAGAATCCTTAATATTCTAATTATAATCAGTCTTTTAATTTCATTACCAATAACCCATTCAAATAGCGAAAATTCCGAGGATCAAGAAATATACAAATATATCATAATATGCCCTTCAACATTTGAACATAATTTTAAAAATCTCATCAAATATAAATCCAATTACATTACGTCTAAAATAATAACAATAGAAGACATCGTTTCAAATAAGGATTTTTGGGTTAATGGGACATATGGTGATGCAACAAATAATTCAAATGGCAATCCTTGGATAATAGATGATCTAGAAGTATATCAAAACTTTTCATTGTTTAATGATACACAAGCAAAAATCAGAAATTTCATCCGATTTGCATATGATATATGGGAAACTGAATATGTCTTACTAGGTGGAGATCATGAACATCTACCAAGCAGAAGATTCTATTGTTATGTGTCAAATTGGACAAATACAGTTAAAATAAAACCAATTCAATCAGCCATAATTTCAGATCATTATTTTTCAGCATTAAATGGTTCATGGAATAATGATTGTGACCTTAGATTTGGTGAAGAAAAAGCAGATTCAATTGCAGAAGAAGCTGATTTCAAATCAGAAATTTTCATAGGCAGAGCACCAGTAAATGACAAAAATGATGTGAATATTTTCGTTCATAAAGTAATATCATATGAAACAACAGAAAAACCAAAAGGAGTTCAATTACATCAATCATACATACAACCAAGTAAAATTCCAGATACAACCCACGTTGTTGAAAATTGTGCAAAATGGATACCTGAACATTATCAAATTGAACGATTGTATGAACAAAACGGAAAAGTTACAAAAGATCAATGGATTAATACATTTCACAATAATGAAAAATTTCTTTTTTATCAAGTTGGCAATGGATATAATGATGAACTATTCTCATGGTATCAATTATCATGGGATGGAGCTCAAAGAGAAATATTTTCTGTGTTAGATGTAGGTGAATTACATAATTCATTCTATCCAATTCACATATCTATCTCATGTCAAACAAGTGATTTCAGTGAAAATGAATGTCTGGCAGAAGAACTCTTATTGACACAAAGAGGGGGAGCATCTGCATGCATTGGAAACACAGAAGTGGGATGTTTAAATATAACCGATGCAACAAAATATTCGTCTGAATTCTTTGAAAGAATATTCTATGAACTCTTTGAAAATGAAACAAAGAACCTTGCTAGAATACTGCAAAATGCAAAAGAATTTTTTATTAATCGCATTTTTTCTGAAAATCAATATCGATGGTGTTTTTATGAGCTCGTTCTTTTAGGAGACCCTGAAACGCCATCTCTTGAAACAAGAGAAAATATTAACAACGATTTTAAAACATTTTTTGTTGATGATGATTATATATTCAATCAACCAGGTTGGAATATTACTCATTTTTCATCAATTCAATCAGCTATTGATAAAATAGATGAATTTAGCACAATCATCATCAATCCTGGAACATACATTGAACATATTATAATAAACAAAACTCTCTTAATTCATGGCAGTGATATGAACACAACAATAATTACAAACAAGGACAATAAAAAACCAATCCTCACTCTTCAATGTCATTCAACAACTATTTCAAATATTACCATAAAAAATGGTTTACGATCTCAAAACGATTATCCCGAATCATTACTTTATATCAAAGAAGATTGCAATGGAAATCATATTGAAAATTCAAAAGTTACAGGTAAAGCAGCATTTGGAATCCTTCTAAGAGACTCAATTCGAAATTGTATAAAAAATAATGTCATAGAAGAAGCCATTTGTGGAATTGGAATCATTAACACAATGATTGGTTTACTACCAACAAAAGTAATTGTTACCTGTGACAATATCGTTTCTAATAATTTGATTCAATCAAACCAGAATTGTGGTTTATATATTGAAGGAAGTATTCATAATTATATTAACTTGACTTTGTCACATTAGATTTTTTTTGTTAAATCATAACAATCATCTATAACATTCTATTTAAACATCTGACCATCTATTATGTGATGGATGGGATGCAAAAATGAAATTTTTATT
>Ga0164310_10001381_pt1 | contig 13688 bp, 13 predicted proteins | sample GuaBasSedimGuay1_FD_121795 | JGI IMG/M metagenome (GOLD analysis project Ga0164310, IMG submission 121795) | Subseafloor sediment microbial communities from Guaymas Basin, Gulf of California, Mexico - Guay1, Core 4569-9, 0-3 cm | ecosystem: Environmental > Aquatic > Marine > Hydrothermal vents... | reverse complement strand
TCTTGAGTTTTGAGCCCTCCAATTGTGTATTCTACTTAATCAAGAGTTAGACTTCTACTATCAACTTATATTTGCTTTTATGTTTCCGTAAAATGTTTCTTCTCCTTAGACTTTCTAAAATATTGTAGGCTTTCTCTGGTGGAATTGCCAGTCTCTTTGCGACTGAAATATATGAAAATTCCTCTTCTTTGAAAGCTTCGATTATCTTTCCTATAATCTGTGCTTCTTCATCAGTCACGTGTGGTAATTTCATTGTTGGCCTTGATGGTTCCTTTTTGAAAATTGTCGACACAACTTTCTCATCTATAACATGTACCTTAGAATCGGTTGATAAGGTTGTTAATATCATCCTCAGCGTTTTTATCATAGCTCTTGGGTTTCCTCCAACAATGTTGTAAACATATCTTATTGCTTTTTCGTTAAAGGGATATAATGGATCTCCAAAGCTATATCCAGGTGGATTTCTAGACCTCTTTATCCTGTTCTCCACTATCTTCAGAGCTTCTTCGACACTAACTCCCCTTATATGTAAAATTTTCAACTTTAATCCCGAAATTTCATCACGGGTTCTCATTTTCTCCCATGCTGGAGGCGTACAGGCGCATATAGCTATAATTAGCCTATTTAGACTTAATATCTTTGACAGAAATTTTATAAATGTCTCAGAGTCTTCACTACCTACAAGCAATATGTTTTCTAACTCATCTAAAAGCAGCATCAAACCTCTGTGTTTTTCTGTAAGCCTTTCTATAATGCTGATTGTTTCATCTAGGTTAAAGGTAGCCCGATTTATCTTCTCCGAGAATCTATCCCTTTTCTTAAATATCTTAGGTACACCTTCCATTTCATTTTCGAGAGACGATACTATCCTTCTAACGACAGATACAACATCTTCACTATCTATTTTCACATAGATAGATGGAATCTCCTGGAAGGATAATCCAATAATCTTTAACCTTTCAGTTTTTCCTGAACCAAACTCCCCTACAACCATTATTAAAACATTTTCTTTATTCTTCACGGCACTATTAACTATTTGGAATATCTCATAGTCTATTTTCGTCCATACATGAATCTTACCCACATCCTCAAGACTTTCACTTGATAGTTCACTGAATGGGTTCCTACTAAGCATCCACTTGAGGTATGGGGATGGTGTTCTTTCTAAGTTGATCACCCTATAATTACTCTTCAGTTTGTATTTAAAAGGAAAAGGTTTATAGTTATCAGACGTGCTAGACTTCGTTAATATGATTAAAAGTATAAAATTAGAGCCCCGAAGACATAATAGAGGTAGGTTTGTGGTGGGAACTACAATGAGATCCTACATACTATTCCTTATAGCTCTCATTTCTTTTTCATTCCATCCTTGGTTGAGTGTAAGCCAAGTAATGTATGTAGAGAGACGCCAAGTGCTAGATTTTGTAAGTCCTTGGGAGGTGCATGTTTCGGAGATAATTATTTATAGAGGTCCAGCAGCAGATTTTTTGAGAAAGCTTGTCGCAAAAAACCCACAAATATATATTTCAGCAATAGAAGAGAATATAACAAAAGCTTACAACCTTGACCCATCATATATTTCAACTAAAAACATGGGAACTCAGCTTCTAGTTATGTTTGAGCCGGCTAAAGCATCTCTCTCGGGTGTGAATGCTACTGATCCTACTGTCCCACTGATATTATCTGTTACGTTCAAGCTTAGAAGTACAGAGGAGGATGCAGACGCTCTTTGTATTTATTATAAAGAGGGAAATGGCATAACTATGTTTATAGGGGCTTCTGCTGACGTTCTAAACAGGACTTATATTCTTCCCGCCAATTTAAGTGTTGTCATTTCAACTCCTAAACCAAGATTTATGTATGTGAATAAAGACGGGAGAATAGTTGTGGAGTATATATTTAGAGTGCTGAGCGATATGAAAGTACAAGTTTCATTTTCCATGTGTAAAAAAATACAAGAATTCAGTAGCGCACAGTCAAAAATAGAATCTATCAAGAACGATCTTAATTCACTTAAAATCTCTCCGTTAATTTTCGATGAGAAGTATAAAAGTATAACAACAAAAGTTGCCAACATAGATTCGAAGCTCAAGGTTTCACCATGGGACGTAGACGTTGCAGTTATAGACTCACTTTATGAAGAAGTTAATTCCTTAAAGAAAATAGATATTACAATATTGTCTTTACTATATGCTATATCAATACTATTAACATTGTTGTTAATAGTAAGATACCTAAGAAAAGAATAGTTTAAGATGGGGACCCTCTATACCTTTCTCCATCTTAAATCAATATTTAATTTCCAACAGAGTCATGTACTTGGGGGCTAGGGTTTGTCGATGCAAAAACCTACAATATTCAAGAATAAAACATTACTTGACCCGAGATATATGCCGCCTCTAAACAAAATCATCGATAGGAAAAGAGAAATGAGTATGATCTTGAATAGATTTAAACCTCTCCTTAATGATCCTTTGAATTACAGTTTTAGATGTATAATAAACGGGTCTATAGGTGTAGGAAAAACCCTTATAGTTTCCAGAATTGCGGAGAAATTCATGGAGGAGTCGAGAAATTATGACAGAAACATAGAGGTCGTCAGGATTTCTTGTGCCTATAGAGATGAAATTCAAGTTATGCAGCTGATTCTCTCCCAGTTAGCAAAGAAAGGTTATAATACATACTTTCCAAGTAGAGGCGTCAGCTACGGGGAACTCCTTATGTTTCTTCAAAATTTTCTTGAATCTAATAAAATGCATTTAGTGCTAATACTGGATGACATAGACAGGTTTGTTGAACGAAATCCTAAAACCACCCCCCTCCTCTATTCTCTTACCAGATTCAACGATGCCTTACCATACAGCCTGCTTTCCTTAATTCTGATAACTGTTAATGAGCAAACCATAGCAAAGATCAAATTAGATCCAGCAGTAAGAGATTTCCTTTATGATATAATAGAGTTTAAAGATTATGACGTTAACACTTTAGCAGAGATATTAAAGGCTCGAGCTAACGAAGCACTATATCCAAATGTCTTTGAAGATGACCTACTATGGATGATAGCTAAAATCTCAGATGGCAAAGCCAGAAAGGCTATAAGTATACTTAATAGCGCCGCACAATACGCTTTTGACAATATGGAACCAAAGATAGCCCCCGAGCACGTTAGAATAGTGATTGCTGAATACAAAGAGAGAGCTGAAAGTTTTAACGTGTCTGAACTTGAGAATCTGCCTCATCATACAAAAATATTTCTCCTAAGTATAGTTCTATCCCTAAAGGAGTGTGGTGCAGTTAGTACCTCCATGGGAAAAGTGATGAAATACTACAAAATACTCTGCGAAGAATACGGGATAAAACCTAAAAGTCGTCCATCCTTAAATCGTGATATAAAGGCTTTACAACTCTCAGGATTCGTTGAGGCAGACGTTAGGAACGTTCCAAGCGGCGGCAGAACAACCTACTTTAGTGTGAACCTTATATCCCTAAACAAACTTGAAAAAGAGCTTAGATCCCGGTTAAAGTGATAATATGGAGTTGTCAGAGATTTTTTCATCTCGTTATAAAACCAAGATCATAGAGCTTCTTTGTATATATGGAGATGTTAACGTGACGAAAATATCGAAGACAACTAAAGTATCGCATAGTCAGGTACTACGATTTCTAGACTTTTTAACAGAGAAGAAAATAGTCACTTTGAGAAGATTTGGAAAAATAAAGATATACTCACTCAATACAGATAACCCGAGAGCGATTCTTCTCAAGGAATTCTTTGAAAGATGGAGGAAGATAAACTCAAATTCTTCCTATTGAGCTAAATAGCCTGTATATTCTTAAAGCGTCCCTTTTAGAACAATGGCACTTTGAAGCCAAAATCTGAATTATATCATCGATATTCTTTCTCCTAACAGATGCCCTAGTTGATATTACTGACGGAAAGGAATACCTTACATAACCTCTTCTCTTTAATTTCAGGGATGGGAGGCCATAAGATAACACCGCGAACAGGTATTTCAGGTACTTCCAATCTACCCTTCTCGCCCTCCAGTTAAACTTGTCAGCTACAGAAAGAATCCTTAGAGCTTCATTGAGACTCTTAATATTGGAAGTAACATGCAGCACGTTTTCATATATCCAAGATAGAAGCATCTCGTAGTCAACGCTTACCTCAGAAAACTTTTTTGAAACTTCAGTACCAGGCTCACCTGTAAAAATACTATCTAAGAAATCATAAATGTAAACACGGACATTCCTCCGAACGATTAAATCAAACGAACCCGACGCAGCTACAATCTGAAGATCATTGAGGGCGGCTCGAGCATCTCCTCCGGATTCCTCAGCGATACTTTCCAGAATCTGTTGTGATACTGTAATTCCTTCGGAAGACGAAACTCTTCTTAAAATTTTTACAATAAGCGATTTTTTCAGCCTCGACAAACGTATCGCTTCAGACCTCCTTCTTAAATCATACAGCTTTCTATGATAAACATCGTCTGACGTGATTATGACAGGACCAGGAAATTTTTTCTTATCTAGAAATTTTCTAACTAGCTTCCCGATGTCTCTCAGACCCAAAACAAACTCCAACTCTTCAATAATTAGACATTTGTCTTTGCCGTTAAAAGTGGAAACATCTAGTGAAAAGAGTTTTGCCTCGACCTCACTATAACTAGATGCAACGTTGATTTCTACAGGTTCCAACATATGATCATAACAGAAAGAATAAGCCATTGAGGTTTTACCGCATCCATGAGGACCCCATAATATGACCGGCCTCCACCTTTTCTTTTCATTGCAATTATTGAACCATGAAATTAGCTGTTTTATAGCTTTGTCCTGGCCAATGACCTCAATTAAAGTCTTAGGCCTATACTTCTCAGTATACAGCTCTATTTCATACCACCTCCGATTAAAGCAAGCTGAGATAAAAAGTATGAAAGCTGTATCTCACTGTTAGCCCCCTCCCTGATTCTGAAGTCAACTTCCCCTAAAATTTCTAGAATCCTCGCCTTCAACATGTCATCTAAAGCAGAACTAACGATATCACTATATACTTGGTATAAGATATCAGATGGAGAAACACCTTCAACAATTAAGAGTCTGTGTAAATATTCTCTTGCCTGTGTAAGTTTCCCGTCAAGGGCCAACTTTACCATTTTTCCAATTTCGCCAGGTTTGGCCATGCCTGAAACCTTGTAGATAGCATCACTATCAACACTCTTGTCTAAGAAGGCGGCGGCCTGTAATATATTTATTCCTGTCCTGAGATCACCCTTGGAAACGTTGTATAAAGCTTCCAAAGCTTCATCGTTGACACTTACACCTTCGCTTCCAGCAATATAACTCAGATAAATCTTAAAATCATCAAGAGGAATAGGGGAAAAACGGAAGACAGCACATCTTGATTGTATTGGTGGGATGATCTTAGAAATATAGTTACAGGCAAATATAAACCTACAATTATCAGAATAAAGTTCCATAGTCCTTCTAAGCGCATGTTGTGCCTCACTTGTTAAATTATCACTTTCATCAAGATGAATAATCTTAAATGGAGCACCAGCTATCGGTTTAGATCTGGCAAAATCCTTAATTTTCCCTCTTATAACATCTATACCTCTTTCGTCGGATGCATTAAGTTCTAAGTAATTAGCCCCATACGAATCACCTAGCAGTTCATAAGCAATACATATAGCTGCGGTAGTCTTTCCGGTTCCTGCTGGGCCTGCAAATAGTAAATGGGGAATATTACCCATTCTAACAAAAGCCTCAAGATATTTTACAACTTCCCGCTGATCACACATCTCAGAGAGCCTTCTAGGTCTATACTTCTCAACCCAAAGCTCAAACTCCATAAATTCTTCACCTCCATGTACTTTAGGGGAACTGTCAAGGTTAATATATTAAATGTAGCCTTACCTTTAACGCTTACCAATGCCATCTAAAAAATGGAGCATAAGGAAAAGGATACAAAAAGATATCGCAAGACAGAGAATTAAAATACTCCTTACACTTATTGAAGAAAAGAAGATCCGTGACCCTTCGCTAATAAAAAGATACTCTGAACTTGTTAGAAAAATCTCTATGAGAAACAAAGTTCGCATCCCTAAGGAGTGGAGATGGAGATTCTGTAAAAAATGTAAAATCTTTTTAGTTCCTGGGATTAACTCTTATTTCAGACTTAGCCCTCGAGGAAAACCGCATATCGTAATGCACTGTAACAACTGTGGAGCAGTCACGAGATATCCTTATAAATGATGCTGGAGAGTAAACAATGCTAAGGGATTAAAATGCCAACTGCGCGAGAAGTAGATCCATGGATATTAATAACCACAGTAAAGGAGGAACTCAAGAAGATAAAAGAGATAAAACCTCCAGAATGGGCTAAATACGCTAAGACAGGCCACTTTAAGCAAAGGCCACCCGAGCAAGATGACTGGTGGTATATAAGAGCTGCTTCAATAATGCGGAAATTATACCTACATGGCCCGAAAGGAGTATCAAGACTTAGAACAGCCTATGGTGGCAGAAAAGACAGGGGCGCAAGACCCTGCCATTTCTACAAAGCTAGCGGACATCACATAAGACTTATACTTCAACAACTAGAAAAAGCAGGATTCGTTGAAAAAATACCTGGGAAAGGAAGAAAACTAACACCGAAAGGAGTTAGTTTCCTTGACAAGATCTCCAATAAAATATTGTCGAAGGAGGCTGAATAAATGGGATATACCGGATACTCACAAGAAGAACTGAGGAGGCTCTACGAGCTTCAAAAGCTAGAAGAGGAAAAAAGAAAAATTCTATCTATAATACTTACATCGGATGCAAGGTACAGACTCAAAAATGTTGAAATGGTAAAGCCAGAATTAGCAGCCCAAGTAACAAACTACCTCATCCAACTCTACGCTGCAGGAAGGATAAGAAAACCTATAACCGACGAACAGCTTAAACAGATCTTAAAAACAGTGGCGCAGAGAAAAAGAAATATAAAGATAAGAAGATTATAGGGGTGAAGTTGAAAATGGCTAGATATAAACATATTGCGAGAAAGCTAAGACTAGCAAAAGAGCTAAAATCAAATCAAAGGATACCCTTATGGGTCATACTTAGAACAAATAGGAGAGTAATGCCGCGAAGAAGAAGGAACTGGAGAGTTACCAAACTCAAGCGGTGAAACCTATGAAAGACAAGGGGAAAGAAAAATCAAGGGAAGTAGAACTTACAATACCGCTAAAAATTGCTAGAAGGAAAAAACCATCTTGGAAACGGTCGGAAAAAGCAGTCAAATTCCTTAGAGAATTCGTAATGAAAAACTTCAAAGGATACGAAGTAAAAATAGCGCCGGAAGTCTCAAACTATATATGGTCGAGAGGAAATGAAAATCCACCGAGAAAGATAAAAGTAACTGTAATACCAGATGAGGAGGACAAAACAGCTTTAGTTAAACTACCGGAGAGTGATTAGGTGGCTGTGCAGAACCTTTCGGCATACCTCAACATTCTAGACCAACAGTATCGGGACATAGTTCAACAAATCACACTATTGCAATACGAACTTGATAGGTACAATAAACTCAGGAAAATCGTGGACAGAGCCTCGAAAAATAAGATAAAGGGAAGTGTTATGCTTCCCATAGCTACAGACATACTAGTAATAGCAGATTCGATAGACTTCAATAGAATCTTGGTAGGGATAGGAGGCGGGTTGTTCGCGGAACTAGATGCGGAAAACACTCTGAAAATAATAGACGAAAAAATTCAGGAAATAAGAGATAGAATAGGAGACTTAACAAAAACAGCTGAAAGAATAAGAGTTCAAGCTAGCAGTATAGTAGCTCGCATACAGCAAAGAACCACCGAACAAAAGGTGCCTCAAAATGTTAAATTTACTAAGGACCTCGATGAGAACCTTAACGTCAACGATAGCTAAGATTGCAAGGGCGAGGAAAGTAACTGAAAAAGATATAGAACAAATAATTTTTGACTCAACACCTGCCTTATTATCTGCAGGCATATACTTTGAGGTAGTCGACGAGATAACCCAGCAGCTCAAGTCAGAACTTGTTGGTAAGGAGATACCAAGAGAAATTACACCTGAAGAATATATACGTGAAACGTTAAAGAATATTATTCGAAAGCTTCTAAATACTCCTACTATTGATATCGAAGGTCTAATAAGGAAATCAATGGAGGAGAAAAAACCGTTTCTCATTGTTTTCTTAGGGTTTAACGGTGTGGGAAAATCTCTAACACTGGCTAAGATAGGTTACATGTTGAGGAAGAAAGGTTTCAGAGTACTTGTGGCTGCCGGTGATACCTACAGGTCGGCAGCTATCGAGCAACTAGAGGAATACTCTCGGATGGCGGGTTTACCTATTGTAAAACAGAAGAGGGGGTCTGATAGCTGTTCGGTTGTATACCAAGCTGTTGAAAAAGCAAAATCCAAATACTACAATGTAGTGCTGGCTGATACAGCTGGGAGGTCCCACCTAGACAAAAACCTTATAGAAGAGCTGAGAAAAATCGTTAGGGTTAATAATCCAGATCTTAAGGTTCTTGTATTAGACAGTCTCTCGGGGACAGATGCGATTTCGCAACTTGAGGCATTTAATAAAAATGTAGGTGTGGATGCCCTCATCTTTACAAAACTGGACGCTAATCCTAAGGGAGGGATAATAGTATCAATAGCTGCTCTTTCCAAGAAACCTATAATATACCTAGGTGTCGGGGGCGGAATCGAAGATTTAGAACCTTATAACCCGGAGATAATTATAGACAGGGTTTTTAGCTGGGATTAGAGTTAAAAAATAATGGGGAGTTAGGCCCTTGTGAAAGCCCTTATGATAGCGATGATGGTCGGTATTACGGTTATCAGGATGAAGATGATTCCTAGAATCAGGATTGTAGAGACGCCGGCTATTGGTTGAATTCCAATGGCGTCGAGCAAGCTGAGGATTCCTGTGTATATTCCCACTAGGATCCCGCCTGTAGCTAATCCGGCCACGAAGGGTATCGCGACTCCCTCGTATCCTCTGGTTCCTCCTATTTTCAGTGTGAAGTACTTTAGTATTAGAGTTATCATGTAGAGCAGTATGTACTCGTTCAATAGTCCTGCAAGAACTATTCCGTACGCGTCTATTGGTAACCATGGGAATCTTATTCTAGCGAGGATTATTGCAGCTCCAAGTATGAAACCTGCCACGAATATCTTAAAGCTGAAGCCTCCAAGGTTGACACGCATCTGGTTCGCTGCTCTAGTGACCACATAGCCGTACATGAATTTCATCTGTTCACTTAGTCCGCCGAACTTTCCAAGTAAGAATAGCACTAAGAGAATTCCTATCGTTAGAGACATGAAGGCGCCTATGAGCTGGGCTTTAAGCATGTCCTTCGGCTTCATCCGTGTTAGGAAGGCGAATCTGAAAGTCTCCATGCTTGAGACTCCGCCGCCGCTTCCAGCCTCCAAAGTCAATATGTCACTTAGACCCGTACTGAACCCTGCCTGGCTCATGGGTTCGAAGAAGCCTTTCTCCATCCCTGGCCATGGCTGGAAGAATATCATGTTCATTAGCCTCTGAATTCCTGTTGGGATTGGTATGCTCCAGTTCGCGGCTCCAATGCTTCTCATGTACATGTGGAATGTGATGCCCTGAATGATCATCATTACTACCGCCATGATTACAGGCATTCTAAGCATTACGAGAAGCCCAACAGCTGCTACGAACAGCACCACTATTATAGCCCACATCGTCCTGTACGTCAGCGGCTCCTCCTCTTTCTCCTCCTCCGTAGGCCCTGAAACAACGCTCCTGAACATTCTTTTTAAATATGCCGTACTGATCAATACTGGCACTATTGCCGCTGCAAAGTACGTCCCCTCAGTGAGGTGGATTGTTGATATCCCTCTGAGCCAAACTACATAGGAGTAGTCGTACCATCCGCCTCCAGGCTCGTATGTTACCCAGCCAAGCCTTACCTGAATCGTTGCGATTACTACGTAAAATAGTATTCCGAAAAGCACCATCGTAAGCTGGGTTTCCAGTGGGATGATGTAAGCCCACGCGATTAGATCCGGCGTAAGTCCTGTTATCATTAGTGCTGAGCCAGGGAACAGGTCTTGCAAGTTTGGCGTGAAGTCGTGGCTGATAGGTATCCCGCTGAATCCCGGAAACATCTTTGTTAGCATAAATCCTTCCTGCAATATTCCTACCAGGAATCCTATAAGCAGCCCTAGCCACAGCCATCTCAGCCTTTCAGGGTGTTCCCTACCTGCTGTCATACGTACTACTGTGGCACTGACAGTTGCTACTGGGAATGGAAGCCTCTCGATCTCTATGACCTGCTTTCTGACAGGCATCACTACAAACATCGAGAATAAGAACATTACAAGACCGAACGTTATGTAGAATAGTATCGGTGTTACCCATTCACCCCATCTTATAGCTCCCCCGTACATCGCGGCCTTTAGTTGATCCTCGGCAGCTGGTGCTAAGAATGACGGTAAATATTCACCATAAGCTTTGTATCTTGGTGAAGCAAGTGCTAGAACCGTGCTTGGAAAGGCATATTGGGCCCAGCCAAGGGATGCACAGCAGATAACTTCTGTGATACCGAATATAACTCCGTACTCTTCAAGTCTGACATTTCTCTGTCTTAATGCGGCGAACAAGGCGTAGCTTATTATCATCATTGCTGCGGCTCCCTCCCCTGTCCACATGTAGCCCGCTGCCACTCCCATTATGATCTGTGCAAATATCCATAGCACCCCGAAGACCAGCGCTAGCACTATAGCTCTCGCTGTGAACGCCTTATATTCCATCATTTCAGCCTCTTCACCAGCGTAAACCTCGGTTTCAGCCATTTTGATCAACTCATTTAACCATTCGAAGTTTTTTAAAAGTTACTACGGCAAAGGTCTAAAAACAAGCTTACCTTAAGACTCCAACTATACTATCGATTGTTTCAGCGATCCTTAACATAAGCCTTAGTATATCTATAGTATCCTCCTTCGATATCATGGCAACTTCACACAGCTTTGAAACATACATAACAAATTTGACCTCCTCTGGGTTTCTAAAGTATTCCACAGCAGCACTCTCAGTGTCCTCAACTCCACACGCTATGTGCGACACTCCAGAGTCGAGGGCGACCCATGCTTCTTCAGGTTTAACTTTTTTTACCAGTCTATTAATCTCGGGATCCTTCATAAGTGCGTTAGATAATAAGCTATCAGGTTTTAACCCAATCTTTCTCTTCAAAATTTCAAGGCCCACAAAAGGCTTCCAATAAGGCTTTCTTTTAATTAGCCCACCCCATTTAAGTTCGCACTCCAAAGGCTTCAACCTCCTGTAAAGTTGGGATTTATTCTCATCCATTAATTCAGGCGGCACTACAGTGTAGAACCCAACGAAAACCGCTTCATGTTCGCCAAATCCGAAACCTATAGGTTTTATGTAGAAGACGATACGACTAATCTTGCTGGAAAGATCAATGACAATTTCTGATCCTCTAGCTTTCCATTTCCTGACAAGGCTTCCTAAATAGGTGACAATAAAGGGGGTAGCCATATGTCAAGGATTACTCCGTTAAATTTTTAACATTAAAATCCTAACCACATGAGTGGTGGTAAGGCTGAATCAAAAACCTAGCATCAAAACCTTGCTGATACAACTGATTCTTGTAGTTATCTTTATGCTTAGAATAAACTACACAGCATCCGGCGCGGTAGTAAACTCCCAATGGAGCGACATAATATCTAAAATCAACATAACGAGAATAGAGGAACACGCGAGGTACCTTTCAAGCCTACCTACAAGGGTACCAGGGTCAGAAGGGTATGATCTAGCCGCCAAGTACGTGGAAGAGACTCTCAGAAGCTACGGGTTAAAAGTCCAAGTTGAATACTACAACGCTACAATATTAAAGGACTATGGCTCCAGCCTTACAATTTACACTCAAGGAGTTGAAGAAAAGATTCAATGTTACGCACTTAGGCCAAACGGTGTAGAAACATGTACCACACCGGAAAATGGGATCACTGGACCGCTAGTATATGCTGGGAAGCTCTCTTCAGATGATCTACAGAACAAGAATTTCAAAGATGCAATCGCTCTGGTTGAATTCAACGTAAAATACGACTGGGCTGAACTAGTAAAGCTTGGTGTCAAGGCAATAGTATTCATAGAGCCAGAACAATATACGTTGGACGAGATTACTCAGAAGGCATTCTACATATTACCTATAGACATTCCACGGATTATTATCTCGAGAGATAAAGGTTTAGAACTTAAGGATAGAATAGAGAATGGCGAAGAAATAACAGCCACCGTTAGGGTTAAGATGGAATATGAGAATGGGATAATCAAAAATATTATAGGGGAAGTTCCCGGCAAGGTAAACGATGAAGCTATCCTATTTTCAACGCATTTTGATTCTCAAACCTTAATACCATCTCTAAGTCCAGGTGCAAGCGAAGCCGTATCTGTTGGAGTATTTCTTGAACTAGCTAAATTTGTTAGTGAGATTAATCCATATAGGCGTGTTATATTTGCTGCTTTCTCAGGCCATGGTGTTGGATACTCTTGTTTCGGTGCCAGGGCCTACGTTAATGAGCATTTTGACGATCTAGGTAGTATTAAAGTTGTTATGAGTATAGATGTGTCAGGCTATAAAAACTTAATATCGGTTTACGATGCTGGAAACCTATATTACTTTCAACAACAGAGGATATCAAGGAGAATAGAATTCCTTGTAGATGAGATAAAAACTATTCTAAACCAGATGTCCTCAGAACTTGGTGAAGAATATATACTAGAATACGATGAGTACATACTGGAGAAGCACGGCGGCCTGTCATACTCTGAGCATGAAGTTTTCACGATTTACGGAGGGATAGGATTTAGCATAACCGACAGAATGCCCGAAGATATAAGATCCGCCTATGCCACTCCATCAGACACTCTCGAAAACCTAGATCTGCAAAAAAACTATAAGCCTATACAAGCTACATTCGCTATCGCATTCAGGTTAGCAACGTGGGAGGATCTTCCGAATAGGGTGGAAGGCCCCTACAGACTGTCAGGCCATTTCGGGTTCGCAACCCTAATAGGCAGAGTCTCAATGTATAACCCATCTAACGATAGCTATGTACCAGTGCCAAACTCTTTAGTTATGATAGCGGAGAGTTCAAGAACAGGGGAGGCTCAAGTCTTTACACTGTTCTTCGAAATAGTGAAAACCGACGATAAAGGATTCTTTAAGACTTACGGCCTTCAGCCTGAGTCTGAAAACTTCTACGCGGTTATGGCGTTTAAAGACGATCCCTCCGAGGGGCCACCGGAGTACGCGGTAGACATTGCAGGAATAAACAGTCTTACGAGGATAATATTTTCCATGAAGTCGTCCACCCATAGGATTGAGGTGAATGTATTCCGAGCTGGATATGTTCTTTTCTATGAGTGTCTGGACCCTAATGAGCGTAGAATTCAATATGCCTTCCTTCAGGTTCAACCCCTTGAATATCCAACCCATAACATGATGCTGCCCCACATAGGCTTCCTAAATGAAGGACATCCTAACCTGCCGACGTGGACAATGCTGATGCTCGTTCCCGGGAAGAGATACGAGTTTATGTTTTTGAAATTCATCCCCTCACTCCAGATCTCCGGAATACTGAACAACGCTACAATTGAC
>Ga0164310_10001380_pt1 | contig 13688 bp, 10 predicted proteins | sample GuaBasSedimGuay1_FD_121795 | JGI IMG/M metagenome (GOLD analysis project Ga0164310, IMG submission 121795) | Subseafloor sediment microbial communities from Guaymas Basin, Gulf of California, Mexico - Guay1, Core 4569-9, 0-3 cm | ecosystem: Environmental > Aquatic > Marine > Hydrothermal vents... | reverse complement strand
TTATAATGAAAAAACATATGAATTGACAGAAGAGAACCACGACCCTACCAGCTACGAGCAGGCCATGGCAAAAGCACGAGAATGGCCGTACGAAACAGAAGAAAAAATCCCCATAGGAACTTTCTATCAGGTAGAGAAACCGACTTACGAAGAGCGATTGTTGAAAGGAAGAATTCCGGCCAATATGACTCCCGGAGATATAAAAACCGTACTTGAACATCATCTCTAAAAATAGAGAGGCGAGCATCTTGCTCGCCTTTATTCTCTATCACGTAAGCCCTTAGGAGCGTCTTCGGACAAGAATTCGGAAACTTCTTGCACCTACCGGAGCAAATTACGAGCTATGATCAATCGTTGAATTTCGCTCGTTCCCTCATAAATGGATGTTACTCTTACGTCTCGAGCATACCTTTCAATGGGGAAATCCTTCGTATACCCGTAGCCTCCCAGCATCTGCAATGCACTGTAACAGGCCCTGTTTGCAGCTTCGGTAGCGTAAAGTTTGGCCATGGAAGCCTGTGGTGCATAGTATTTTCCCTGGTCTTTCAGAAATGCTGCCCTCAAGAGCAACAACCTTGCAGCTTCAAGTTCGGTGTAATGATCTGCAATCATCCACTGAATCGCCTGAAAAGAAGTGATTGGCTTGTCGAATTGCACGCGTTCCTTTGCATAGTTGGTGGCAAAATCCATGGCGGCAAGGCCAATTCCTAGAGCCATGGATCCAATGCCAATTCTTCCTCCGGCCAGCTCGGATACGGCAATCCTGTACCCATCGTTGAGGGAGCCAAGTAAATTCTCTTTTGGGACCTTACAATCTTCAAAAATTATCTCGTTTGTGGATGAACCGTTCTGTCCCATTTTGTGCTCGTCCTTGCCTACCGAAAAGCCTGGGAAGGAAGGCTCCACCAAAAACGCGCTGATGCCCTTTCCTTTCGGAGCGCTCTTATCTGTAACGGCCCATGTGACAAAGACACCTGCGTATTCCCCACTGGTGATAAAAATCTTCTGGCCGTTCAAAATCCAGTAATCTCCATCTTCCACAGCCGTTGTCCGCATGCTGGCAGGATCCGAGCCTGCACAGGTTTCGGTCAGGGCAAAAGCGCCCGCCGCATATTCACCACTGCACAGCTTCGGTAAGTACTTTTGTTTTTGCTCTTCTGTCCCCATGGACTGAATTACTTCAGCAACCATATTGGTAACCGAAGTGGTAACAGTTGTTGATGCGCATGCGCGACCAAGTTCTGTCATCGCCAAACTGAAGGCAACAGTGCCGGCTTCTGAACCTCCGTATTTGGCATCGATATTAAGTCCCATGAATCCTAGTTCAGCCAGCTTCTTCAAATTCTTTTTCAGTATATCCCTGTTTTTGGTCTGATCCAGCTCTGCGGCAACAGGTTCCAGTTCCTGCTTTGCAAATCGAGCTGCCGTTTCCTGGATGATTTTTTTTTCTTCCGGCAACTCAAAGTTCATAACACGACCCCTACTTATTTATATTCGTAAATGCCCTTACCTGTCTTTCTCCCCAACCATCCCGCTTCTACGTATTTACGTAGCAGTGGGCAAGGTCTGTACTTGGAATCAGAAAATCCTGTATAAAGAGTTTCCATTATTGCCAGACACGTATCGAGGCCAATAAGATCGGCTAGCGCAAGCGGTCCCATGGGGTGATTCATTCCAAGTTTCATAACGGTGTCGATATCCTCTCTCGTTCCCACTCCATGATATAAACAATAAATGGCTTCATTAATCATGGGCATCAGTACTCTGTTAGCTATAAAACCTGGATAGTCTTCTGACTTTGCAGGAGTTTTCCCAAACTTCTCCGCCAGTTCCCATGTAATCTTCAGTGTTTCTTCAGATGTCGGCAGTCCGGGAATTACTTCCACCAGCTTCATAACCGGTACAGGGTTCATAAAATGCATCCCTATTACTTTCTCAGGTCGCTTCGTCTTGCTTGCTATCCTCCCTATTGGAATGGAAGAAGTGTTGGTTGCAAGAATTGCGTGCTCGGGGCAAATCTTGTCAAGATTTTCAAAAATCGTAAACTTAATCGCTTCATTTTCTGTTGCAGCTTCAACAACAAAATCAGCATCTTTCATGTCTTTGATATCTGTACTGAGCTTTATTCTTCCGAGAATCGCATTTTTATCGTCTTCAGTTAATTTCCCTTTTTCTACCCCGCGCGAAAGAATCTTTTCAATGTTGTTAAAACCTTTCTGCACGAACTCATCGTTAATATCGTTCATGATAACCTGAAGACCACTCGTAGCTGCAACCTGCGCAATACCATTCCCCATCTGACCAGCACCAACAACACCAAATACTTTGATTTCCATATCAACCTCCTCATTCTGAATTCTGGTTATCTTTTAACGACCATGGCCACAGCTTCTCCACCACCAAGACAAAGGCTTGCCAACCCGACTTTCTTGTCCTGCCTGATCATTTCGTAAAGTAGTGTAACCAGGACTCTAGCACCGCTTGCTCCAATCGGATGACCCAGAGATACACTACCACCATTAACATTTACCTTAGACGGATCGAGCTTGAGCTCCCTGAGAATAGCGACAGTTGAACCACTAAAAGCCTCATTTATTTCAAACAGTTCCACATCGTCAATAGAAATACCTTCTTTTTTGAGACACTTTGGAATGGCCCAAATTGGAGCCACTAAAACATACTTCATGTCGATACCATAAGATGCTTGAGCACCCACCGTGGCCAGTATTTCGCAACCCAGAGCCTCTGCAGTTTCTCTTGCCATAATACACACAGCAGCAGCCCCGTCGCTTATAATGGATGCATTCCCGGCAGTGGTAACACCCCCCTCCTTGAAAGCGGGTCTCATCTTGGCCAGGACCTCATAAGGTGTATCACGTGGGCACTCATCAGTATCAAAAATCTTAGGATCTCCCTTCCTTTGAGGCACCTTTACAGGCATTATTTCATCCTTAAATTTCCCTTCCCTGATAGCCTGTACAGCTCTCCGATAACTTTCTTCAGCATACTTATCCTGATCTTCTCTACTGACATTGTATTTTTCCGAACAAAGCTCGTTTGAAATTCCCATGTGAAAATCATTTACGTGATCCCACAGACCATCATGAACCATGTGATCAAAGATCTTGTCATTTCCCATTCGGTAGCCGAATCTGGCTTTCTTTAAAAAATAAGGCGCAAGACTCATATTTTCCATTCCGCCTGCCACGATGATGTCAGCATCGCCCACCTGAATAGCCTGGGCACCAAGCATAACAGCCTTGAGACCAGACCCACAAACTTTATTGACTGTTATACATTCCGCCTCCCAGGGCAACCCTGCTTTCACCGCTGCCTGCTTCGCCGGGTTCTGCCCGTAACCACAGGGTAACACCTGTCCCATGATGACCTCATCCACTTTCTCTTTGTCGATTTTGGCTCTCTTGATAGCTTCTTCAATAACTAAGCCCCCCAAATCCGTCGCCCCTATGGTACTCAACGCTCCGTTAAATGAACCCAATGGAGTTCTCACCGCACTCACAATTACAACTTCCCTCATGATTTTTTACCTCCTGCTCTGGTATTTCCGTTTCCACATCGAACTTGTGATTATCAATACAAGCTACCGGCATGCATAACAGATTAAACAAGGGATTTCAAATGAAATCTAAAGGAAACAAGACACGTCCCCCAGGCCTTCTCTTATGATTTCCGGTTCGTCATCGATGAGAGAAATTACGCTGGATGGTCTACACGGAACAATTCCACCATCAATGATTATATCAATCGAGTGTCCAAGTTTTTCTTCGATCTCCCTTGGTGTTTCCAGGATTTCCCCATTCGGGGCGGCTGCGGAGGTACTCAATACCGGATGCCCCAGTTCTCGAACTATAGCCAAACAAATACTGTGATCCGGGACCCTTATCCCAACGGTTTTTCTTTTGGTAAGCATCAGTTTGGGCACAAGCTTTGAACCACGTAGGACAAACGTGTACGGCCCAGGAAGGAGCCGTCTCATTGTTTTGTAAGCGTAATTGGTAACCTGTGCATATTGACTTATGTTGGTCAGATCTGAGCAGATAAAACTAAAAGGCTTTGTTTTGGGTCTCCTCTTTAGCTGATAGATCTTTTCAATTGCTCGCTTATTAAAAATATCACAACCTATCCCATAAAAAGTATCAGTCGGATATGCTATGATTCCCCCATTCTTCAGTGTATCTACCACACGACTTATCAATCTTGGTTTTGGCCTTTTCGGATCTATTTCGATATACATACTTTGTCCTTTCTCTTTTTTAAAAAATATTATATCAGATCACGGGTATCATAAAAAGGAGCATCTGGAAACTGTACCATGTCTGAAGCAATTTCGAGAAACTATGCCGCAATTGACGTTGGATCAAATACTGTACGCCTGATGATCGCTTCAACAAAAGAGCCGGGAAACGAGTTCAAACCAATCCATGTTGCGAGGATAATCACAAGACTGGGAGAAGGTTTTGAGATAGACAAAACTTTAAAAGAGATACCAGCAACCAGAACCTTAGCAGCATTAAAGGAATTTAAGAAACTTATCGATCTAGCAGATGTTCAAAAAAAAGCCACTGCAGGCACTGCAGTTATCAGAGAAGCAAAAAACAAAGATTGGTTTATAGAAGTGGTAAGAAAAAAGACGGGACTGCCAATAAAAGTACTTTCGGGCAAACAGGAAGCACAGCTATCTTTAAAAGGGGTTTTTAAAGCGGTTCAAGTTCAAGAAGGACCTGCCCTGGTTCTTGATATTGGAGGCGGGAGTACCGAGATGATTCTTGCTCAACCAACAAATCCACCGGAAATAATGTATATTGAGAGTTTACCATTAGGAGTTGTAAAACTAACCGAGAAATTCCTTCAAAATGACCCACCTGGAATTGATGCCTGCAGAGAATTAAGAAAGGAAGTCAGAAACATTTCTGCTCCCATTATTGAAAAAATCAAGTTACTACCAAAACAACAAAACACAGCACTTTTGCCTGAAATCATGATAGCCACTGCGGGCACACCAACAACACTTGCAGCAGTTTACTGGGAATTGGAAAAATATGAGCCTGAGAAAATAACCGGCACTGTTTTGAATATCGAATGGTTGGAAAAACTAGCCATTAAACTTGCAAACATGACTCTAAAAGAACGCCAAACTTTACGTGGACTAGAAAGGGGAAGAGAAGACATAATCCTGGCTGGACTACTTATACTTATTGAAATTATGATTTCCATGAACTTTTCGAATGTTCTGGTCAGTGATCCTGGCCTTTTGGAGGGATTAATTTGGGACCTGATGGATTCAAACCCTGTTGTTGAATGGTAGATGAAAAAAAGCTCGGGAGTTATTATGTAAAAAAAACCACAAAATACGAAAAAATCACTTCTTAAAAAAGTTCCCTATACATGTTTGATACTAATTATATAGTAAAATTCTATTGACAAGTCTCGAAACTTTATTTATTTTTTCTAGTACTTTTGTGAAAAATGTCAGTTATTATAGTTGATGTAGATAACTAGTATTGATGCCTCGATTATACAGAGAAGGCGAGGTCGCAAGTGATTTCACGTTTCACAGTGAATCACCATATTTTACCTCCCTCTTATTGGATAAAAGCTTCACCAGCGCTGTTTGCGCTTTATCATGCATTAGCAGACGTGTGGTCTGGTCACTGTTGTACATGAAAAAGCCAGGGGATATAGGTTTTATTCCCTGGAATGGTGTATTTGCTAGGAGAGCAACAATTTGTTCTCTCTTTACTAAATTGAAACATATATTAACTTAAATTATTGGAATACAAATTTGCTGGGAAAGGAGGTTTGATAAGAGGAGGCAGGAACCACATAGGAACAACAATAGTAGTTTAATTGAAGGAGGTGCATACCTTGAGCTATCAACCGACAAAAACAAAGTACAGTGGATCAATCAAGGAAGTGAAAATTGGAGTGGGTGATAAGGCTGTCACCGTGGGTGGCAAGACATGTTACTCATTTTATCTGTTTGAAGGAGAAATGCCTAATCCCCCGAAAATAGCCGGTGAAATATGGGACATGGATCCGGGAGATGAATGGTCACCGGCAGATCGTGAACCTTTTAAAGATGTTTTGGGTGACTCAGCGGCTTGGGCAAAGAAATGGATTGACGAATATGGAGCCGAACTTATTGCGATCCAATGCAAGAGTTCTGATCCCAATGGCGCTGACAGACCCGCGGACGAGGTAGCCGAAGTTGTTAAGAAAGTTGCAGACGCAATAGACGTACCCTTAATCGTATGGGGTACGGCAAACCATGACAAGGATGTTGAAGTTCTAAGAAAAGTTGCCGAGCTTTGCGAGGGCAAGAGAGTTGTCCTGGGCCCCACAGAAGAAGGCGACTACAAGCAAATTGGTGCCGCAGCACTTGGGTATCAGCACGTGGTTGGCGCATCTACACCTATTGATGTCAACTTGGCAAAACAGTTGAACATCCTTCTGGAAAATCTAGGCGTCCAGATGGAGAACATCATAATGGACCCCACAACAGGTGGTTTGGGTTACGGTCTGGAGTACACTTACTCCGTCATGGAAAGAATGAACATGGCTGCCCTGGTTCAGCAGGATGATAAGTTACAGCTTCCTATCTTCTGCAACATGGCTCAAGAAGTTTGGAAAACTAAGGAAGCAAAGATCAGTGTAGACGAAGCTCCTCAGTTAGGAAAGCAGGAAGAGAGAGGCATTTTAATGGAGGCTGTAACAGCTGTAGACCTTCTTATCGCGGGTGCTGACATCGTTGTTATACGTCATCCAAAAACAGCTTCTTTGGTAAAAAAATTCATCGAAGACATGATGTCAAAAGAATAACAGTGGAGATTGTGAGACAAGACAAGAGATTAAAACAGCGTAGAAAACATTAATCCACGAAGGATTAGATCAAAGAGGTGATTTATGCCAAAGGAAGAAAAAAAGAAAAAAGTAAACTATGCAGATCTGTCCATTTGCACTTCAACTGTGCAGATGTTACAGAAAATTGCTGAGGATGGGTACGAAAGTGCTTTTGATAGAGCTCTTGATTTAAAGCCATGCCCGATTGGTTCAGACTCCGCTTGTTGTAAGAACTGCTCCATGGGCCCCTGCAGACTCAATCCGAGGGATCCTTATTCAAAAACCGGAGTTTGCGGTGCAACCATTGATACTATAGCAGCTCGTAATTTTGCCCGTATGGTTGCCAGTGGTGCCTCCGCTCACACTGACCACGGAATGTCAATGCTCGACATCTTCCGAGGTGTTGTGAACGGTGAAATCAAAGATTACCAGATAAAAGATGTGGAGAAATTAATCAGTGTAGCCGAGTCTATTGGTATTGAAACCAAGGATCGAGAAATTAAAGAAATTGCTAAAGATCTCTATGAGGAGCTCGAAAGAACATACACCCAGGTTGAGGGTGAAATTCCGTTCATGAAAAGGGTCCCACCGAAGACTCTTGAGAAATGGCGAGAACTTGGCATCGTTCCTCGCGGTTCCATGAGAGAAATCATGGAAATTATGCACAGAACCCATATCGGTGTGGATCAGGAATATAGTAACATCGTAAAACAGTGTTCTAGAACGGCTCTCTCCGACGGCTGGGGCGGTTCCATGGTTGCTACCGAAATCTCAGATATTCTCTATGGAACACCCAAACCATTGCAGGCACCTGTAAACATGGGATGTCTCAAGGAAGATGAAGTCAATATCATCATACACGGCCATGAACCAAACCTTTTCGAGTCAATGCTTGCAGCAGTAAATGACCCGAAGAATATCGAAAAGGCAAAAGAAGCCGGGGCAAAAGGCATCAACATTGCCGGTATGTGCTGCTCCGGTGCCGAGGTTCTTGAGAGACACGGGATTCCTCATGCCGGAAACTTTCTGTCAGCAGAGGCAGTTGTTGCCACAGGAGCCGTTGATATAATGGCCGTTGACGTTCAGTGTATCATGCAGGCCCTGGCCAACCTGTCAGAATGCTACGGGACCAAGTTCATTACTACCAACCCGAGAGCCCACATCGAAGGCGCCATCCACATTGAGCTGGAAGAAACCAACCCCATGGAGTGCTGCCAGGAAATCGTGGAGATGGCCATTGAAAGATTCAAAAACAGGCCAAAGAGAATCGTAATACCGAGAAGGGAAGACTGGGGCATCCATGGCTTCTCCCATGAATATATCAAATACATGCTCGGTGGAACTTTCAGGGCATCCTATAAGCCACTGAATGAGAACATCATTAACGGTAAGATCCGTGGAGCTGCTGGTGTTGTTGGATGTGTAAATGCGAGAGTCAAGCATGACTGGGTTCACACCGAAGTAGTCAAAGAACTTATCAAGAACAACGTACTGGTACTCCAGACCGGATGTTCGCAAATCTCATTGGCCAAAGCCGGATTGCTGAAGCCTGATGCGGCTGTTCTGGCCGGAGACGGGCTGGCAGAAGTTTGTGAAACAGTGGGTATGCCACCTGTTCTTTCTTGCGGATCATGCGTCGATAACAGCCGAATCCTTGTAGCAGCCGCTGAGATGGTACGTACAGGAGGACTCGGTGACAGCATAGCTGATCTGCCTTTAGCAGGTGCAGCACCTGAGTGGATGAGTGAAAAAGCTATATCCATCGGACACTACTTCGTAGCATCGGGAGTATACACGGTATTCGGCGTAACGTTCCCATCAATTGAAGGAACAAAATTTCATAAACATCTATTTGAAGAACTTGAAGAGATGGGATTAGGGAAATGGGGATTCGCCAAAGACCCATATGATATGGCCTGGATGATGATCGAACACATCGACAAGAAACGTGAAGCTCTTGGCATAATGGGCAAGAAAGAGAGGAAACTCTTCGACATGGCTGATCGAAGAGCATTGCCAGAGGAACACGTTGTAAGCGCATAGGGTCAATGGAATCAAACAGTTGAGAAAACACTGGCACGAGGCCAGATCAACGATGAGTAGAACAAAAAAACCATCTCAAAGAAGGAGAGTTAATTATGTCTAGGTTGGTTGCTTTCGCCGGTATACAAGGGGCATACAATATAGTATCCAAGGCGGAAGGGAAATTTGAAGAGGCGATGGAGAAATACGGCCCCGAGCAGAAATTGCAGTTTCCCAATACCGCTTATTATTTACCCATTATCTATTCTATCCTCGGCCACAAGGTCGAAACATTAGCAGATGCTGCCCCGGTAATGGAAAAATGCAGGGAGCTGCTTCCGAAACACCTCGAAGGCCGCTTGCATACTCCATATCTTGGGCGTTTACTCGACGCAGGTATGGCTGCACTTTTTGCAGAAGAAATAGTGGAAGCCATAAGGTACGTTGAAGACCCGGATTTTTATCAACCTGTGGAAGATCCCGATGTTGACGCAGGCAAGATCTGGGTAGGTGCCGCAGACGATGTTATCATGAGAAAACGTGGTATCGAGTTCGTGGACGGTAGCGCTCCCGGATTTGCTGCTATTGTCGGCGCGGCTCCAAGTCAGTAAATCGCAGCAGAAATTGCTCTTGAATACCAGAAGAAAAACCTCTACGTTTTTATGTGTGCGAACCAGAGTGGTACCACATTTACCGAGCAGTTGATCGAAGCAGGGGTCCAGATTGGATGGTCAACAAGATTGGTCCCGTTTGGCCCCGATATTTCCGCAGCAGTATTTGCTCTCGGTTTTGCTAACCGAGCTGCTATGTCGTTCGGTGGCATAGAACCAGGAGATTACGAAAAGATCTTGCTGTACAACAAGAACAGGATCTTCGCTTTTATCAACGCTCTCGGTGAAGTAAACGCCGAATGGGCAGCTAACGCAGCCGGTGCCATCAACTGGGGTTTCCCCACCATTGCTGACACCGATATTCCTGAAGTTCTCCCATACGGTGTTTGTACATACGAGCATGTTGTGGCCAATGTGCCTCACGACCAGATCGTTGCCAAGTCCATCGAAGTTCGTGGATTGAAGGTAACAGTTACCGAAGTTCCGGTACCTGTGCCATATGGTCCGGCATTCGAGGGTGAAAGGGTCAGGAAAGGCGATGTATACCTCGAGTGCGGTGGTGGAAAGACACCTTGCGTAGAACTCGTAACTATCGCAGAAATGGATGAAGTTGAAGACGGCAAAGTAGAAGTGATCGGTCCCGATGTTGGTGACGTATCCGAAGGAAGCACGTTGCCTCTTGGTGTTTATGTCCAGGTTGCTGGTCGTAAAATGCAGGAAGACTACGAGCCCATCCTTGAAAGACAGATTCACCACCTGGTCAATTATGCCTCTGGCATCATGCACATAGGCCAGAGAGATATCGCCTGGTACCGAATTTCAAAATCTGCCGTCGAAAAAGGCTTCACTTTGGAACATATCGGAAAGATTCTTCATGCTAAACTCCACCAGGATTTCGGAGCCATATTTGACAAATGCCAGGTGATAATTTACACCGAGGAAGACAAGGTGAAGGAACTTGTGGAAAAAGCTCGCGCAATTTATCATCAAAGAGACGAGCGTATCGAAGGTATGACTGACGAAACCACTGAAATTTACTACTCCTGCACACTGTGTCAGTCCTTCGCTCCAAACCATGTCTGCGTTATAAGCCCTGAAAGAACCGGGCTTTGTGGTGCTTACAACTGGATGGATTGTAAAGCATCTTACGAAATCAATCCGACCGGTCCAAATCAGCCCATCGAAAAAGGCGAAACTCTCGATGAGAAATACGGTTGCTGGAAGGGCGTGAATGAGTTTGTTGAAAAAGCTTCCCGAGGAGCCGTTAAAAGCTACAACTTCTACAGCGTTGTTTACGATCCGATGACAACGTGCGGATGTTGTGAGTGCGTGGCTGCTGTACTTCCGATGTGTAACGGAGTTATGACCGTTAACCGTGAGTACCAGGGAATGACTCCATGCGGAATGAAATTCACCACTCTTGCAGGTACCATTGGTGGTGGTAACGTAACTCCAGGATTTGTTGGTCACAGCAAGTACAACATCTGCCAGAGAAAGTTCATAAAAGGTGACGGTGGTATAAAGAGATTGGTCTGGATGCCAAAGAGCCTGAAGGAAGAGATCAAAGAGCGTTTTAACAAACGCGCAGAAGAGGAAGGTATTCCTGATCTTCTGGACAGAATCGCTGACGAAGACGTTGGCGTAACTGAGGACGAGATCCTGCCATTCCTCCAGGAGAAGAAGCATCCAGCGCTTGAGATGGAACCAATTCTCGGGTAAGACAGAATCAAAAAGGAAATTGTGTCTCCACCAGGGGATACAATTTCCTATGTTCAAAATACGGTGAATAGAAAGAAGATGAGGAGAGATACCTATGGGAATGACAGGAATTCAGATTTTCAAACTACTTCCAAAAACAAACTGTGGTGAATGTGGCGTTCCCACATGTCTAGCTTTTGCTATGAATCTTGCTGCCGGAAAGGCTGAACTTGATCAGTGCCCTTACGTTTCCGAAGAAGCTAAAGAAATTCTAGCTGCTGAATCTGCACCTCCAATCAGGCCACTGACTATTGGTGTTGGTGACTACGCTGTCACCATTGGTGGTGAAACAGTAATGTTCAGGCATGAAAAGACATTTATAAATCCTCCTGGATTGGCAGCTATAGTTACAACTGACGAAGACGACGCCTCTATTGACGGTAAGATATCCAGATTTAAGGAATTGCAATATGAACGCGTTGGGTTGATATTGAGACCTGAACTCTTCGCCTTAAAAGACACAAGCGGTGATGCAGGGAAATTTACAGCACTAGTCAACAAAGTAAAAGATGCATGCGAAGCCTCACTGATTCTTATGTCTGAAAAGCCCGACGTTATGAAAGCCGCTCTAGAGATAGTCAAGGATAAAAAGCCCTTGATTTACGCGGCAACGGAAGAAAACGTGGAAGACATGGGCAATCTCGCAAAAGAAAGCGAATGTCCAATTGCGGTCAAAGGGAGTGGGGGATACGAAAGTGTAATACCGCTGACAGAAAAGCTCACTGAGATGGGACTCAAGGATATCGTAATCGATACGGGATCCCGTACACCTTACAAGGCTTTTGAAGATCAGGTAATCATCAGAAAAGCCGCACTACAGGATAGGTTCCGTCCTCTAGGATTCCCGACGATAACTCTTCCCGCAGAAATGACTGACGATCCCATGTATGAAACACTACTATCAGCAATGTTCGTCGCAAAGTACGGCGCCTTGATAGTAATGAGTGATTTTCAACCAGAAAGCCTCTTTCCGTTATTGTTGGAAAGACTAAATATCTACACAGATCCACAACGCCCAATGACTGCAGAAGAAGGCATCTACCCTATCGGAAACCCGGATGAGAACTCACCGGTTCTGGTAACTTGTAATTTCTCACTCACTTACTTCATCGTTTCTGGTGAAATAGAAGGTAGCAGAATACCTAGCTGGCTCTGCGTAGCAGATACCGAAGGGCTTTCCGTCTTGACAGCCTGGGCTGCTGGTAAGTTTACGGGGGAATCCGTTGGAACCTTCATCAACAAATGTGGCATAGCTGACAAGGTAAAGCACAAAAACCTGATAATTCCTGGTTACGCAGCGGCAATCAGCGGAGAACTTGAAGAGGAATTGCCTGATTGGAAGATTCTGATTGGGCCGAGAGAAGCTTCTCAGATCACCAGCTACCTGAAAAACTGGAAGCCTGAATAAGTCACTGCTCACTTAATAAGTGGTAGAGGAGGGGCTAGGGTATAAATATAAATTATGCTGCATTTTCCTGGGGCATTGTGGAGATAGAGGAGGACGACATGGGAAAAATGATATTGATTGGCGAAAATATGAACATCATGACTAAGAAGTATGGCAAGGCCATGCGGGAGAGAGACGCCAAAACTATCCAGGAGCTGGCCATCAAAGAAAAGGAACTTGGGATGGATTACATAGATCTCAATATAGGCCCAGCCGGTAGGATTGGTGAAGAATTGATGGAATGGATTGTAAAAACAGTCCAGGAAGTGGTCGATCTCCCATGCGCCCTAGACACATCCAACATTGCTGCTATTGAAGCAGGACTCAAAGTACACAAAGGACGTGCTCTGATCAACTCTATATCTGCTCGTCCCGACCGAATGGAAGCACTTCTTCCCATTGCCAAAAAGTATGACGCTGACTTTGTTGGTCTTCTTTGGGGTCCTGAAGGTATGCCAAGAGACGAGAACGAGAGAGGTGCTCTGGCTGCTGAACTAATGTTCCGCGCCAGTGAGCTGGGAATACCAAACGAGCGGATGTGGATCGATCCAATTGTTACACCGGTTAACGTCCAGCAAAACCAGGTCATAGCCTGTTACGAGTTTATGAAGATGTTTCAGGACATAGCTCCCGGATGTAAATCCACCTGCGGATTGTCAAACGTATCCAATGGAGCTCCCGAGCATCTCCGTCCGATCTTGAACCAGACCTATCTTATCATGCTCAAGAATAACGGTATGATGTCAGCAATTGTCGACTGCTTCGACGAAGATCTGAAAAAGATAGCCTGGGGAGAAAGACCGGATATCGAAGAACTCGTAATGAAAGTATGCAATGATGAGGATATTGATCCTGCTTCATTGAACGAAGAAGAACTTAAATATTACAAGACCGCTAGAGTACTCCTTGGTAAGACACTGTACTCTGACTCCTGGCTCGAACTTTAGCCAGAAGAAAGGTTTTGATGAGTTTAGACCCTACCCCGTTCC
>Ga0164310_10001378_pt1 | contig 13690 bp, 13 predicted proteins | sample GuaBasSedimGuay1_FD_121795 | JGI IMG/M metagenome (GOLD analysis project Ga0164310, IMG submission 121795) | Subseafloor sediment microbial communities from Guaymas Basin, Gulf of California, Mexico - Guay1, Core 4569-9, 0-3 cm | ecosystem: Environmental > Aquatic > Marine > Hydrothermal vents... | reverse complement strand
TCTTCATCCGTCCAGTCATCGCCTACCGCTAGGATGAAGTTCCATTCTTCCTTCGATAGCCAGCGTGACGCGGCCAGACCCTTATCTATGCCCGCATTCTTAACCTCGATCACCTTACTTCCCTCCAAAATTCCTAGGTTGAGGGTGGCGGTGAGATGTAGGAGCGTGTCCTTCAGCTCTCTCACATTCATTTCACCCAGCTCAGGATCAGCTTTTCTATAGTGCCAAACCAGGGAGAACTCTTTCTCCTCAATGAAGGAACCTGGTGTTTTATCCGCGTACATTTCAAGGATTGGCCGTATTTCTTCTTTCCAATCGTTTCTTAAAGGCTTTATTATCTCCCATGCGCCTTCCTTCTCCTTAACCCAGACTCCGTGCTCGGCTGTTAATCCCACATCCAACTTACCAAACCATCTGTCCAGTGTTCCTCTTTCCCGCCCGCTTATTATTACCACCTCGTTCCTGGAATCCTGGCTTAGCGCTTCTAGTATCTCCAAGAGTTCCTCATCGGGCTTCGCCATACTCGGCCTTGTTGCGAAGGGAACGAGTGTTCCGTCATAGTCCAGCAGAATTAAACGCCTACTGCTCTTAACGTAATCCTCCATAAGCTTTTTCTTCTTATCCCGTGTGAGTCTCTTAGCGTCGAGCTCACGCTGGAGTTCCTTAATCTTGAACAATCCGTTCATAAACTCTTTCACCCACCGCTCTAAATCATAACGCTTCAGTCTCCTCTGCATTATCCTGTTACGTTCTATCTGCTCTTCCTCAGGCATTTCTAACGCTTCCTTCAGAGCCTCTGCGACCTCCTCCCTGTTGTTCGGATTTACAACGATCGCCTCTCCCAGCTCTTTCACAGCTCCCGCCATCTCGCTCAGAATCAGGACGCCTTTCCCGTCTGTTTTTGTAGCGATGAACTCTTTAGATATTAGGTTCATTCCATCCCTCAGGGGGGTTACTAGTGCAACGTCGGCGATGCGGTAGAGACTCACCAGCATGTGGAAGGGTAGAAGACGGTACAGGTACCAGACGGGCATCCACCCTATGGTTCCGTGCATCCCATTGATTCGCCCGATGAGTTCATCCACCTGTTTCTTCAGCAGTATATAGTGCTCAATCTCCGTGCGTGAGGGAACCGCAACCAGAATCAGAGTGACTTTCTCCCTGTACTCCGGATACCTCGTCAGAAATGTGTCAAAAGCCTCAAGGCGTCTTGGTATACCCTTCGTGTAGTCCAGACGGTCGATTGACAGAATTATCTTACGCTTCCCCACCTTCTTCCTGATTCTCTCGATTTCTCTCTGCACCTTCGGGTCTTGTTCAACCCTCACGAATCTTTCATATTTTATTCCCATGGGGAACGCTTCAACCCTTATCAGGCGGTTATCCGCTGTGATCTGCCCCAGGGTGTGCTCGTAGCCCAGTATGCGTCTCACACTACCAAAAAAGTAGCGAACATAATCGTACGTGTGGAACCCGATGAGATCCGCGCCCAGAAGCCCCTCCACGATTTCCTTACGCCAGGGAAGCAGGTAGAATATTTCGAAGGATGGAAACGGTATGTGGAGGAAGAATCCTATTGTTGCGTCCGGCAACCTTTCCCTGATCATTTTTGGAAGTAGCATTAGGTGATAGTCGTGAACCCAGATTATATCGTCTGGCTCAGCAAATCTAACAATTTCGTCACAAAAAATCCGGTTGACTCTTTTGTACGATTCCCAGTAACTTTTGTTGTATACTGTGTACTCTGGGAAGTAGTGGAAAAGCGGCCAAATGGTTTCGTTGCAGAACCCATTGTAATACCCTTCAACTTCCTCAGGGGATAGGAAAATGGGGTAGCAGTTCTCAGATGTCAATGTCTCGTAGATTTCCTCTCTTTCCTCACCTCTGGCTTTATCTAGGGTGATTCCCGGCCACCCTATCCAGAGGCTTCTGTAGGACCCGCGAATTGAGTCTAGTCCAGTAGCCAATCCCCCCACACTGAGCTGAAAACGCAGTCTTCCCCCCCTCTTAACCACGCTTATGGGCAATCTGTTAGACACTATCAACAGCCTACGCATAGCACCACTCCACATTTTTCACAAATTATGCTAATGAAGAATCCTCTTTTGCGCCCCGAAACTTGAGGGCAATTACTCGTGTCGGCGAACTCGCCTAGTTTAGGAGCCTTTTCGTCTCGGGTCAGCGACTGTACCTTTCCTCCCTCCATGGGTCGCCACGGTTGTGGCATCCTCGGGATTCCCAGAATCCCCTCTCATCCTCCGCCACAAATTCGACTCTAACAACCCACTTGGCACTCTTCCAGAAGTACAACCTTGGAACTACGAGCCCCACGGGATAACCGTGCTCCGGTGTGGGTGACTCACCGTTGTGCTTAAATGCGAACAGGACATCTGGCTCGAAGAAATCGCTTAGAGAGAGGTTGGTCTTGTGCCCCTCAGCCGAGTGAACCATAACGAACCTGGCGTTCGGAAGTATATCAACGAGTTCTTTCAACGCGCCGCTGCTCACTCCCTTCCACAAACTGTTAAACTTCGACCATACGATAACACAGTGTACACCAGAAAACACTCTAACCCTAGGAAGTGACGCGAACTCCTGACAACCAAGTTTTCTTTCCCTCTTCACTAGGCCCGAAATTGTGAAGAACCATTCGGAAACATCAATGCTCGGTACCGGTCCATAGTGAAGAACCGGCAATTTCCTGGTAACTCTCTGACCCGGAGGAACTTTATTCCCCCTTTCGGTATCTGGGCTTCTAACATTTCCTACACCATTCATATACAAAACCCTCAGACCACACGGGAAATGTTGACCTTCACACATGTCAATTACGAATTGAAATTTTCCTTTAACTCAGGTTGAAAGTAGCACCACCATCCTCTTCCGTGCACAAATCAAACAGTAACCAGTTGTCTCCTCCAATCACCAGCCCCGAAAACCTAGACTCCTCCTGTACGAAACATGTTAAATCTCCGATGATTATACCAAGAGTTGGTGATTCTCGAATGTCTAACGAAATCCTTGTCTTCCTTCATCATGTTTTACACTCTATGTATCAATAACTATAACCTTCCATATTTATCTTTTATTAATGGCCTTTTCGAGTTTCTCTGTTTTCCAAAAACACTTCACCCATTCGCCCTCAAGACACGCAGAATGTAACCCTTCTAAATCATATACTATATTTTTCTGAATCCTTCGTACCGCGTCATGGCAACAATTCCCGGTGAGCTTGTGCAGCACCTTGCAAGGAGTATAAGCTCTTCAGATGGGGTTCCTGAGAAGGGTATCAGCATGCACTTCAGAGAGTAGGTTCCTTGGAAGGCTTCCATGGGATTCGACTTGAAGATGGACTCCGCCCTGAACAAGCCGATCTCTCTTTTGGCATCCATAAACTCCTTAAACGATCTAACCTTACCGTCCCCCGCCACGATTATTCCCTTATTATCGTTAGCTAGAGCAACCCAATCGTTTACGAGCGGGTTAAACTTCCTGGCTCCCTTGATTTCCCGCGACACGACATGTCCACCGAGGTCCCTCCAAATCTTTCTCGGCCTATCTATACCCAGCCTAAGATTGAGGGGTTCGATACGTCCAAAGTGTCTGCCCTTAACATCGATGTGAGACTCCACCTCAAGCAGATGTAATCCCCTGTAGACTCTAAACCTCGTAGACACACTAGAGCTTTCGGTGAGCTTTCTCTCGAGCTTCACCTCTGCGAAAACGCCTCTACTCCCACTATTTGTAACCTCCAGCGAGGGGGCGTCCTCCAGAAACTGTTCATCGCCAAACGAAGCCTTAGACTCCATGAACGGCTTTCCTTCCACACCGTAAACCAAACCAGTTGATTTGTCAACAAGACGCATAGGCACACCTTCCTCGAAATGCAGTTCAACCAAACCATTACCCAGAACCTTCTCAGAAACGGTGAAACCGCCGCCCTTAAGCTCAGGTTCACCCCTCACGATCTCAACAGGGACAATCTCCTCAGCTTCGAATCCACCGACATAGACTAGATTCGCCTCGCTAACAGTACCGTCGGGGTGCAGCTTAACAATAGTTAAGTCAGTAGGGGTGACCTCACCCTTAACCCACATCACAATCTCCTCCATCCTCAGCCCCGGCTCCTCGACTCTAACCCCGATGTTCACCGGCATCAAGGGGATCTTGTTCCGGTGATAGTTGAACACGAGGAACCTTTTCACAGTTTCCTCTGAAAAATCAAAGGTCACCTGGGAGAAGATCTTTTCACTCGCTACCGCACCCGCTATCCTAGCGATCTCGGACGCGTATCTGCACTCGTACTCCCCCTGAACCCTTTTATAGGCACACGGATTCCACCCAAACTTGTCAGAGTTCTGACCGAGGAGGGCCCACTTCCTCGCCTCTATTAGCTCCGCCTCCTCTGCAGCAACGTCGATGCCCCTGCTCCTAGCCATCCTTATCCAGAACTCCGCCTCGCGAATATCCTGTCTTGCAAGCTCGTTCAAGGTCCACAGATGCTGATCCCAAGGGTCCCTAACCCAGAAAACATAGTCGTAAGCGCCGGGAACCCAAGTAAGGTCCGGAGCGTCCAACTGTCTGCCCACCTTGGCGCTACGCACAAACTCGCTGCAGAGCGCGTACTTCACGTAGTCTAGCTTTTCAAACTCAGATATGTAGCTCTCGAGAACGTCCGTGCGCAGAACCTCGGCGTCCTCCAGGATAACCACCAAAACGTCTCCGAACTCGGTGTCCTTCATGTCCCTGATTTTCCCAACAGGATCCTCAACTATGCCCGTAACGAACAGAACGCAAGGAATAGTAGAGCCGTCGAAACCCACCAACTCGTGCATCCGATGATCGAAACCGGAAACATCCCTCAGCCAGTTTCGCACAGCGGACATCTGAACAACATAATACTCCACACCGTTCCTACGCAGAAACCTTGGCAGCGCGGGGTGATAGGAGCCCTCCTGAGCAAAGTAGCCCTTGGAAACATGCTTGAAAGTTTCCCTAAGCTTCTGCTCGGCGAGCCTGTGCTGGAAATCAAACTCCTCCTCTGTGTGCAGTGTGGGAAGACTAAAGCACCATGTATCCAACAGAACCTCAAACTGGCCCCTCTCAATCCCATTGTTGAGGCGATCAATAACATCTGGTGCCACACGCCTGAGAAAATCGATTGAACGGGAGGCTTCGATATCCCAACCGGCCTTAACCTCAGAGTGGTTCTCCAAAAAATCCAGCAAAGCCCTATATACGTTCGGGAAACGCCGAATAACCTCCTCGTCCGAATACTCCGCGTAAAACATGTTAAGGTGAAAGTGAAAATTCACATACACCGTCATAGCCACAACCCCTAACTGTGAAAATTTAATTTAGAAGTCATTCTATCTGCCACTGTTATGTCACAACTATCTTAGTATTATGCCAATAGTACCAATTTAAAAATAATCGTCAGCCAAAATTGTCCTAAACCTCATTCCCGCGGGGGTGTGCACCATCCAGCGTGCAAAGGTTTCCTTCATCGGGCTTCCAACCGTTGGGAAAACCAGTATTGTCACGTTGCTAACCGATAACAAGATCATCGAGAACTACGACCAAACAATCGGAGTGAATTTCGGTTTTCTCTCTGTGGGTGACTACGAGGTAAGCCTCTTCGACATAGCGGGGCAGGACAGGTTCCGATTCCTTTGGAAGGGTTTGACGCGTGGTTCCAGAGTAATCTTCATAGTGACAGACTCGACACCCGAGAACCTCCAAAAAACTAAGAAGATAGTCGAAGAGTACTCAAGGATTCCCGGAATAACCCTGAGAGTCATAGCGAACAAGCAGGATCTCCCGGGCGCTCTAAATCCAAACGAGGTAGAAGACTTCCTAGGATTGAAAGCCTACGGCATGGTCGCCATCGATCTCAAAAGAAAACCCCTCATGTGTCGAATACTGAGGGAGGCGATTGAGGAATACGTGTTGAGAGAAAAAAGCAACTAGCTCCGAATTGAACGAAATAACGAAACCTTGTCCTCTCAACACTTAACCATTTACCTCCTCCTCCAAACAAGCAAAAGGCAGTTCTCACCCTCCTTCGTTTCCTTCTCCAGCCAAATACTTTTATTCGATTCACACAATACCTTAATGTCGGAAACAGTTTTGGACACCAAATGTTTGATAAACGTTTCCATAACCCCATTCGCAGAAATCTCACAGAGAGGATAAAAATATTGAAGAAGCTAAGGATAGGAGTGATGGGATGCGGTACAGCTGCACACTTCCACGCCGCCGCATGTAGATCCTCAGAGAAAATCAAATTCGTATCCGCCTTTGATGCAAACATTGAAAACGCAAAGAAATTGGCCGACATTTACTCTCTAACCGTGAGTAGGGACTATCGTGACATTCTGAGAAGCGATGAAATCGACGCTGTTCTCATAACCCTACCTCACTACCTGCACACAGAATTCACCGTGGCCGCGGCGGAGGCAGGAAAACACATTCTCTGCGAGAAACCTATGGCGCCGACACTTGAGGAATGCGACACCATGATGAGAGCCGCGAAGAAGGCAGGGGTCAAGCTCATGATAGCCGAGAATCACCGCTTTCTACCAGCCCACCAACTAATCAAGAAGGTGCTAGACGACGGGCTTATAGGAAAACCTCTCCTCGTACGGGGATACGAGGGGGTTGACGAAACCACCGACCTGTCAAAACCAGACAACTGGAAAGGGTCACCCGAACTAGCGGGCGGAGGAGTCCTGATGGACGCAGCGGTTCACAAATTCGCCATCCTGAACTGGATGCTCGGAGAAGTGGAATCGGTGTACTGCTGGCTCGCAAAACAGGTGATTAAGCTCGAGAACAAGGCCGAGGACAACGCCATGACGTTCCTGAAGTTCACAAACGGATGCATAGGCGAAATCGTCGTAAGCGACACGGTGTTCAGCCCCCCCACAAACAGGCTCGAACTCTACGGAACCGAGGGAACCATCCTCGAGGACCACGCCTGGAAAAAACCCGTGCAGATTTTTTCAACAGTGAAAGAAGCCGGAGAAAACAGGTACCAGTGGTTTAGCCCCGAGGTTGAACACGAACCATTCCCCGGGTACTACATCATATCCTTCAGAAACGAGGATGAACACTTCGCAGAGTGCGTGCTCGAAGACAAAGAGCCTGTTTTCACCCCCGAAGACGCGAAGAAGGCAGTGGCGGTTGCGCTAATGGGCTACCTATCCGCAAAAACCGGAAAAATAGTAACGCGCTCAGACCTCGAGAGGGTAGCATCAACCCAAGGAACACGCAGCATAATCACAGGCCTGGAAAAAGCCACGGTATGAACTCTCAATCACCGATTGCTCCGGACAAAGCTGGGAAGTGAGAAGAATCCAACGGCTTAACAGGCAGTAGACGTCTTCACGTCTATGGCTCAAGCCTTCTCAAGAGGTCTCCAACCACCTGAATGAGCAGGTTGATTATATATCCCTGATTCAGCACGTATCCCTCGGGAGTACGCGTAATGAAACCTGTTTCCTCCAGCCTCCGAGCTGAGTTCGTTGCCGCCTGTTTCGATATTCCCAGTTTACCTCTTATGACGCTGGCCGGAACCGGTTCACTCTTAACCTTCTCCAGCAATAGCTCAAGGATGGAGTACATGGTCTTAGACCTCGGATCCATCAGACGCTTTATCAGCGTCTTGTAATCTCCCTCGACCTGTTCACCTTCCCCTAGGGTTTTCTTTTTTTCCACTTCTGAACCTCCCACCAGGGTTCTACACACTCATTTTAGAGGTTACGGTTACTTCTTCCTTAATTCTTCCTCTATGCTTTTTATTCTCCTATCAATATCCAGAACGATTTCGAGAATCGCTGCGAGTAGAAATCCCAGATTCGGAGTGTAACCCTCCCTTTCCCTGACTATCAAACCGGTCTCCTCTAATATTCTCCCCGCGTGCGAAAGATTCGAAGGAGTCAAACCCAAACCCTCCTGAATCTTGGAGGAGGCCACAGGGTCCCCCTTCTGGCTCTCCAGGATGTAGTTCAGAACGGAAAGGCTTCTTCCTCGAAAACCCCTAATGGTGTCTAACAGCTTTTTCCTATCCTCAGCTTCCCCTGAATTATTCATCTCCGCTTCACCTCTCTCAATTTTTCCGCCAATTCGCTAAGCGAGAAGAGAACCATCGCCAGAATAAACCCCACGTTAGCCTCATACTCCCCCCTGTTCTTAGAAACAACAAAACCAATCCTCTGCAACCTGCTCAGCGCGTTCCAAGCTGTTCCCTCAGTGATTCCAAGCTTCTCCACGAGCTCCCTAGGGGTCACAGGCCTCGGCGAGCAGAGAATGTACTCAATAATCTGAATGGAAGACTCACCCAGCCTCAACAACTTGTTAAACGCGTCCCTAGGACCAATACGCTCCCCATCACCGCTCATCCAATCATCTCTTCTCCAACGCTTTAACGAGCTCCTGAACCTTGAACAAGAGAAGCGCCACAATAAGGCCGAAGTTAGCCTCATACTCCCCCCTCTCAACAGACCTGAGAAAACCATCAGACTCCAAGCGCCGCACAGTCTTCCAAACACTGTTCTCGGTCAAACCCAACCTCTCCACAAGCTCCTTGGGGGTCACAGGCCCCGGGCTCGTAAGAACGTAAACAAGAATCCTGTTCGCCGTGTCCCTCAACCTCATAAGCTTGTCGAACCTGTCAAACAGCTCCCCAGCATCATCAAAGGCCAAAAAAAGCCCCCCAATCCCAACAAACCGGGCTATTCAAGCTCCCTCAACCTACGCTCATGGTCCAGCACCAGCTCCAGAATATCCAGATTCGAAACATACCCGGAAGAGTTACCGTTAATGTTCACCTTCGAAACCAAACCCTTACTGCCCAACCGCACCAAGTACTTTCCAACATCCTTAAGCTGCATGCCCAGAATATCCGCAATCTCCACGGGCCTCAACGGACGGTGCGAAATCGAGAGAAGCGACAAAACCTTCAGACTACCACCACGTAGCCTGAGAACAGAGCTATCTATAAGGCCGCTCAAAACCCTTTTCACCTCCTACTTCGTGAAGTTCTCAAGACTCTTATCCACATGACCCTTAGCCTTAGTACTCAAAAGAAAAGTCAGAAACGCCTTACAGAAGGCGTAAACATTAACCTCATACATTCCACGCTCAACCTTACTCAGAAGACCAGCCTTGTTCAAATAGTGGATCGCGATGTTCGCGGCGTTGAGGCTGATGCCAAGCTTATCAGCTATCTCAGAGGCCGATAAGGGTCTCCCCTCATCGAGCATGAGGTTAATAACATCTAAACGTGTTTTCGACCTTCCCAAACCTAATAACGCGTTAATCATCGAAGGGCGCCTCGAGTAGCTTATGCTAGTAAAGTTCCCGTAGGTTAATCAGATATCAAACCTGTCACTTATATCTAGTTTATTTCTATTTGCCTCTATCGGAGTGGAAGTATGTTTTTACTCTGGAGTATTAATAATCACGTATATATATTTTATGGTCTCTTTCAAAAATATCCTTTTAAAAGTACAACGAACACTAAAGGTACTACTATCATATTTTCCCAAACTTATTTATATATCCTGATAGGTATTACACCTGTACGATATCCAACGAAACACTAATTCTCAAACAGGTTGCCTTCAAACAGTTCGAGTCGCCATACATTTCTCGTGCTCCTTCCAGTGTGTAATATTTGAGAAAGTTTTAAAGTAAAAAGAGAAGTCCTATCACAAAAATGGCATTTTATTTATATATTATGATAGGTTTTCCTTCCATTAATTCAAAATTTTTTTGTGTTTTCCACTAAGTTTAAATATGAGTTAGTTAATAAAAAGAGACAAGCCAAAAACGAGTTGGTTAAAAAGATGACGGTTGAGGATGCTGGGCTCGAAACATCCGTGCTGAGAGCTGTAACGAGCTCCGAAGTCGAAGAATATGAGTATTTGCGATCCAAAGAACAAATCTTGAAGGGCGCCTCTCCCGTAGGTTTCGTAACAAGTCCAACCAGCACTAAAAAGTGCGATTTCGCAGTCTTCGACTACGCCACGGATTATGTTTATGAGGGCCAACTCCTCACCGTCAACCACAACAACACCAAGGCCATTGGGCTCGTTTCAAACCTTTTCGCCGCAACCAGGGGGGCGACCACGGACGTTTTGAACTACTTTTCCAGCCTCTACGGCGAGATTCCACACCTTGACCAGAACATGAGGTTCGGCGAACTACGATTATACGGCATTCCAGCCAGTCCGGGTGTCCGTCGACTGTCTCATCCCCCCAAGCCGTGTTCCCCAATCTTTGTAGCCAACAGGGAGGACTACGAAGCTCTCTTTCGCGATCCCGAGAGGGATGGTGAGTACTACCCCGTGGGTAAAATCCGCGAAACCGACTACCCGGTTGACCTTGACGCCTCGGCGGTTCTGCGCCTGGGGGTGGGGATATTCGCACGCATAGGTATGGGTAAGAGTGTTACTACGGCGGCGAACATTGTGGGTATGGACTCGCTGAAGCAGAAAATTAACGTTATCGTCTGGGATCACACTGGTGAGTACGCTACCAGTAACCTTGACCGCCTGTGTAGCAATTTTCAGGTGATGTCCAGCAGGGAGCTGCCAGTGGTTCCAACCGAGGCGAAGGACATTGTCAAGACTCTCGGCTTGGATGTGCTTCCCTCCCAGGCTAGGAAGGCTGTTGAGGTTGCTGCTGACATCTTCGTCATGGACTTCACTTGCGGCGCCGCTGAACTCAGCCCCGATTGCTTTATGTCCTACGTGAACCAGTGGCTGGACGAGTTCTACAAGAAGGACGGGTCTATAAGTGCGTGGAGTTCGGCGATTCGGCGCAGGGTCAAGATTCTTGGCGGTCACATCTTTACTGGTGGGAGTGTTGAGCAGTACAACATGATCTGGAAGAGGGTGGCTGGAAACATTCTGGTCATAGACGCTTCTTCTGACCCCCTGGACGCTAGGCAGGCTAAGATTGGAACCATAGCGGATCTGATTCTGCGGAACAGGTATCCTATTCATCTGGTGATTGATGAGGCGAAGAACTACCTTCCCGAGATGGGTGGGTCCTACGGGCAGATAACTGTTGGGAAGCCCTACCTGTGCTCTGGTAAGATTACCAGCTTGTCGGAGGAGGGGCGTAAGTTCGGCGCGAATCTCACCATTATCAATCAGAGAATTTCCAGAATATCCAAAACCGTTTTCTCTAATCTCAGCACGCTTTTCTGTGGCTGTTTGACCGCGGCGAATGATATGAGGGCGATTGAGGACTACACGGACTTTCCCGAGATTCAGAAAATTCTTCCCAGGCTGGGGGTGGGTGAGTTTCTCATAGCCGGGATGGCGACTCCGCTCAAGGATCCCCTCTGCGTCAGCATAGAGAAGGGGGACATTCAGCTGGGTTATGGTGGAGCAACGGTCTTCGAGCTGCATAAGAGCTTCGCGGAGCGGAATGGGGGTTGACCAACCTAATAAGGTTCCTGGAAGAGGAGAGAAGCACGAGGCACGGGGGTGAACTCTTCCACCAGACACTCGACATTCTCGAATCCGAGGTCTACAGGTTCTACGACGCGTACCTAGAACTCATCGAAGCCGTTGAGAGCATAAACGAGTGCAGTGAGCTTGAAACCATCAAGCTCGGAACCAATCCCGCAGCCAGGGATGCTGTCACCCTCGCGGTGGACGGTTCCTCCAACAGGAGTCAGAGGGCGGGTCTTGACCTCATAGTTGTTTCGGCTGCGGCGGTCACCTTCAAGTGCAACAATCCGGTGGCGCAGAACCCCTACATTATCGGAAAGTGTATACCCGTCATGGGTTTGGTGGATGAGGATGTTGAGCGAATCCAGGCTGTCTGTAGGCAGTACCTGGAGCGCCTAGTCACCCTACGGGTGCTCGATGGAAACAGTTACGACCTAACCCTCCTTGACGGGCCTTTTGTTCCTCACTATGATCTTCTCCCCTACGGTTATAGCGCCTCTGTTTCCGGTGGCCGCGCCCGGGAGGTTCAGGAAGAGTACAGAATGGTTTTTGAGAAAATCTACGGGAGCAACGGAACCGCGGACGTGCTGGCTGAGAGGCTTCTTGACACTCTCCACGCTTTCGTTATAAAGTCTCCCCACTCCATGGATCTCATTTCAAGGTACAAGAAGGTGTCCTCGTGGCTCAGCGGTGTTTACGGCAGAATAAACGACGCGAACCTTCTTGATTCTGTTCTCAGCCCTTGTAACCGGGAGGTGCTCGTAATAACGGTGCCTCAGAAGAGCGACCTCTGGTCGGTGCTCGCAAAAAAGAAGATCCTCGGACCGAGGTATTCCCGGTTTCTTTCGGAGCAGAGATTCTTCTATATAAAGCCTCACAGGGACGCTCTTCCCATCCGGGTGGAGTTACATAAGAGCCTAGCGGAGAGCGAGAAGCAGCTCGAGTATGTGTGTTCCGCCATCTACTTTCAGGCGAGCAATCTGAACAACGTGCCGTGGTCGCTGGAGTTCGCCCACGCGTTCAGCCTGGTGGAGGCGAACCTGCCCAGCTTCCTGGCGGATGAACTGCTTGCCAAGATTGTGAAAATCGCCAGGCAAAACAATATTTCTCCCAAAAAGTTTTATCGCCTATTCAAGCCAAAACATGGGTTAGAGGTGATTTGGAACACTAGGAAACCTAGGGGGGTATAGGAATTGCACCCTGAGCACTCCGGGGCACTTGGATTTGTTAGAGCAAACAGGGACGCGATGGCGTTCACCACTCTCTTTCCCTCCCTGAAAGTTGGGGAACTCCTCCGAAGAAAATTCATAGACAGTTGCATAAAAAAGTTCTACGAGAAAAAGCCAGTTCTCCCCACCTACCAGGTGAGGAAACTGATAGACGTTTTCTACTCGAGGGGAGAGGAACCCGTGATCGCTAGAATCGCCAGGCTCCTAAGCGTCCCTGCCGAGCTGCCCAAGCTCTTGGCGGAGATAACCGGGGTGAAGCCCAACGGGGAGGGTTTTTTCAGGGTTCTCCTCAGAAAAGTGGAAAACGAACTCGGACCCGTATTGGCGAAGAACGGTAAGGTTTCCGTCCTGAGGAACAGCGGCTTTCTACTCCATGGCACTCACAGTGATTGGAGCGAGCTGAGGAAGGTGTACGATGTGGTGCTCCACTCCCCCACCCTAGTGAACGTGGAGGAAATCCTCAGACTAGCCCAGAAATTCACCGACACCTCCAAGCTGTTTCTCAAGCAGCTTCACGACAACAAGGTAATCACCCTACTAGGCCTGGGAAAAGAAACATATGTTTGGAAAGCCGGAACACCACCCCCCAAAAACGTAGCATACGCCCTGAGGGAAATACATCAAAAGAAACTAGAGGTAACAGCACTCCAGATCCTACAACACCCAACACTAAAACACACAGCGAATCCCCAACCCTCTGAGCGCCTACAGGAAACCCTAGAAATCCTCAAAAGGCACAGAATAGTGAAGGGTGAAGAACCGTACCAGATAGACCCTCACTCCTCCATAAGTCTTGAAGCGGCCATAAACGACGTAATCCCCCTTCTACAACTCTACCAGTACATCTAAAAGTAAATTCAAGGTGATCAAACCGTCATGAACTCTCTAATCCCTCAGTGATGAGTAGAACCCTTTTTCTCCGAATTGTTTTCTTTACTCGTTTGAGCGGTGTGCCTAGCTCGGCGGAGTCTCCCCCCTTATTCACACTGCTGC
>Ga0164310_10001377_pt1 | contig 13698 bp, 14 predicted proteins | sample GuaBasSedimGuay1_FD_121795 | JGI IMG/M metagenome (GOLD analysis project Ga0164310, IMG submission 121795) | Subseafloor sediment microbial communities from Guaymas Basin, Gulf of California, Mexico - Guay1, Core 4569-9, 0-3 cm | ecosystem: Environmental > Aquatic > Marine > Hydrothermal vents... | reverse complement strand
GCGTTCATCCTGGTCGGGATCGGGCTTCTGTACGGGATGTTCGGCACGCTGAACATGGCCGATCTTGCGGCAAAGATGGGAAGCGGCGATCCGACCCTGGTGTTCACCGCCCTCTCGCTGTTGGTCATCGGGTTCGGGGTGGAGGCGGCGATCTTCCCGCTCAACGCCTGGCTGCCGGATGCCCATTCATCCGCCCCGTCGTCGGTGAGCGCGCTCCTGTCCGGGATCGCGATCGAGACCGGCGCGTACGCCGTCGCGCGCATTGTCTACACGATCTTTGCCGGTCAGCGGTTCATGCTCGTCCTCGGGTTCCTCGGGCTGGTGACGCTCCTCATGGGGGAGATGGCCGCGTCGCGGCAGCGGGACGATATCAAGCGGATGCTCGCCTACTCGAGCGTCGGGCAGATGGGGCTGATCATGCTCGCGTTCGGGATGGGGACACAGGACGGGGCGTTCGCCGCGCTGTTCCAGCTGGTGAGCCATACCCTGGCCAAGGGGCTTTTGTTCCTCGCGGTCGGGTACATGATCTACCGCGCTGGGTCGAAGCGGATCTCCGCGTTCGCCGGGCTGGGGCGGAAGATGCCTCTCACCGGGGCGTTGATCGGGATCGCGGTCCTGTCGCTCGTCGGGGTCCCGCCGTTCGCCGGATTCATGAGCAAGCTCGCCGTGATCAAGGCCGGGCTCGGACTGCACAGCCCGACATATACCGGGATCATCGTCCTCGTCCTCGTGGCAACGGTGATCGAGGTCGGGTACTTCCTCCGCTTGCTCCAGGTGATGTACTTCGGGGAGGCGAACGATGGGGCAGTAGCGGAGCTTCCGCTCTCCGCCATGATTCCAATCACCGTGCTTGCGGCGCTGATCATCGCCATCGGTGTCTATCCCCAGATGATCACCGGGGTGTTGCACCAGGCGGCGGCCGGATTGGTGGAGCGAGCTGACTACATCAAGCTTGTGTTGGGGGCGGGATGATGATGCTTGAATCGATCGTGATAATCGGACTCGTCGCGCCGTTTGTGGTAGGGCTATCCTGGCGATGGCCGCGGCTCCGGGCGGTTCTCGCCGGGGTGGCGGCCCTCTATCCCCTCATCGCCCTGTCCGTCCTGTACGGGCGGACGATCGCGACGGCATACGCCCGGATCCCGTTCCTGGGAACGGAGCTTTCGCTCAGGCTAACGCCCCTCTCCTGGCTGTTCGGGATCGGAATCGCGACGATCGGGCTGTTCGGGCTGATCTATTCCTTCTCCTACATGAAGGGGAAACAGCAGCTCGGGCTCTACTATCTCCTCTATCTGCTCGTGAACGCGGGAATGATCGGGGTAGTCCTGAGCGGCGATCTCATCACGTTCTACATCATGTGGGAGATCATGAGCGTGGCCACGTTCCTGTCGATCGGACTGGCGCGGGGGCAGGCCCTTCCGGCCGGGATGAAGTACATCCTGTTCTCGATCGGGGGATCAACAGCGATGCTGCTCGCGATCGTCAGCCTGTACATCACCTACGGGACAGTGAATATCGCTGCCCTTTCCGCCGCGATGTCCGGCGCCAGCGTCGGGTACGCGCTTTCGATCCTGGTGCTGTTTTCGGTGGCGTTCGGGATCAAGAACGCGGTATGGCCGTTTCATGCTTGGCTTCCCGACGCGTACGCTGAGTCCGTGACTCCGTTTTCTGCAGTACTCTCGGGGATGCTCACCCGGATGGGGGTATACGGGTTCCTCCTCGTGATGTACGGAATGATCGGCCTCCCGCTCGTGCAGCGGATGACCTACGGCCCGGTCGGTTACCAGATCGTGCTGGCGTGGATTGCAGGGATAACGATCGTATTCGGAGTGTTTACCGCCGTACTCCACGACGACGCCAAGCGGCTCCTCTCATGGTCGTCAATCGGACACGGCGGGTATATGATCCTCGGGCTCCTCCTCGCGGGAACCCTGAACCTCTCTGGGGGGATATTTCACGTCATCAACTACGCAATGAGCGTATCGTTGCTGTTCTTCGTGGTCGGTGCCGTCGAGTATCGCACCGGGACGCGTGATCTGACGCAATTGGGCGGGCTCAAGGAGCGGATGCCGGTGACGTTTATCGCTGCGCTGATCGGAGTGCTCGGAATGATCGGGGTTCCCCTCACGAGCGGGTTCGTCTCCAAGTGGCTGATCTACAAGGGATTGATCCTTGGAGGTCATCCGTTCCTCGCGTTCGCCGCCCTGATCGGGACATGGGGAACGATCTTGTACGGGTACAAGCTGATCCACAACGTGTTCCTCGGGCGGATGCCGGCCCGATTCGAAGAGGTGGAGGAGGTGCCCTGGGGGATGCGCATCCCGATGATCGCTCTTGCGGGGTTGATCGTGCTGTTCGGAATCCTGCCCGGGATCCCGTTGCGAATTATCTCCCTGATCGAAACATCGTTTGGAGTCTCCGCCCTCCCCACCGCCATTGTTGGTGCACCATCGGGAGTCGGGGAACTGAACCTACTCAACATCCTTGGCGGGATCCTCGCGGTCGCGATCGCGATGTACGCGATCTTCTCCCCGACCGCGCGCGCACGGCGTGCAGCACGGACGGATACCTATACCGCTGGTGCGCCCACCCCGATCAGCGGATACCACTACGTAAGTCACTTCTACGACCCGGCGGAGCGGATCATCCGACCGTATCTCACGGATTGGTGCGGAGTGTTTTACAGTTGGGTGGGTCGCCAAGCGAACGCGTTTTTTAATGGCGCCCGCAAGGTCTATTCCGGGAACATCAATACCTACGCGCTGTGGATCGTGATCCTGCTCGGGGTGTTCGTGACAATGAATCTGTTGGGGTGGAGGCCATGACGATAGGACTACAGATCGCTTGGATGATAAGTCTGCCGGTGGTGATGATCCTGCTGGTGGCGGTTGTGTTCACCGGGATCTCCCTCAAGGTGACGGCGCGGATCGACCGCCGCTACGGCCCGCCGATCTACCAGCCGGTGATCGACCTCGTGAAGCTGGTCAGCCTTAAGACGAACGTATCACATGGGGTAATCTTCGATTGGGGACTGCTTGTGGCGATCGCCGGATCGAGCGTTGCCCTGCTCATGATTCCGATGGGAGGGATCCATCCGCTGTCTGGCTCGGGGGATCTGCTCGTGATCCTGTACCTCATGATCTTCGCCTCTGTTGGGCTCGGCCTTTCCGCCGGGGCGTCGGAGAACCCGAACGCGTCGATGGGGGTATCGCGCAAGCTGATGCTCGGGCTGGGATACGAAGTCCCGTTCATCCTCATCCTCCTGGCGATGATGACCTATCACCACACGACCTCGCTCGTCGCCCTCGTCGCTGCCCAGCGTGCCACGGGTGTGCTCGGGGCGCTGCGGTTTCCGCTGTCAGCGGTCGCTGCAATCCTGATTATGCCAGCGCTCCAGGGAGTGCGCCCGTTCGACTTCGTGACCGCACCGCAGGAGGTGGCGTCCGGTCCGATGGTCGAGCTGGGGGGCAAGTACCTGGCGTTGATGGTGATTGAACAATCACTCCACACCGCGGTCATCCTCTCCCTGATGGTCGACCTGTTCTTCGGCGGGGCGACGAACCTCGGGATATTCATCCTCAAGATGACCGGGTTGTTCCTGTTCGGGGTGTTGGTGAACGCGGTCTACCCGCGATTCCGGGTGGAGCAGGCACTCCGCTACTGCTGGCGCTGGCCGACGTGGTTCGCCCTCGGGGGACTGATCATGGCGATGGTGACGAAGGGAGGGTAACGATGCGGGAACATAAGCGTGCAAAGATGTGGACGACTCATCCGTACAAGTGGGGGCAGAAATACTCGCTGTGGCCGATCCACTTCTGCACCGGCTGTGGAGCGATCGAGATCCCCCCAACGATGCTCGCTCCGTATGACGCAAGCCGGTTCGGGATGGGACCGATGGCAAGCCCACGCCAGGCGAACCTCCTCCTCCTCACCGGTTACCTCACGCGGAAGACCCTCAAGTACGTGATCCGCACCTACGAGCAGATGCTCACCCCGCGTTACGTGATCTCGTTCGGGTCGTGCCCGATCGACGGGGGGCTGTACTACACGTCGTACAACACGATCAACCACCTCGAGTGGTACCTCCCGGTCGACGTGTGGATCGCCGGGTGCATGCCGCGACCGGAGGCGTTCCTCATGGGGGTGAACCGGCTGATGGAGGAGATTGAGAACGGGACGGCGGATGGATACAAGCGGTACGAGGAGAACATCGATTACTACCGGCGAAACCAGGAACGCACCCTGGGGAAGAAGTTCCTGGAGGAGCTTAAACAAGTGGAGTGGCTGACATGATGCGAGAGCAGGAGCTTGTCGAGCGGCTGAACGCCCGGTTCTCAGGGCTGGAGGCGCGGGTGCAGCGGCGCCAGCGGGTGATCGTCTCCGCGACCCGCGAGCTCATCCCGTCCGTCCTCCTGTGGCTGAAAGAACAGGCGGGATACCATCAGCTGACCCTGATCAGCTGCGTCGACTGGATCGAGGATGGAGAGTTCGAGCTCGTCTACCACGTCGCCTCCCACGCATCCGGAATCCACGTGATGGTGAAGGCGCGGATCGACCGCGACCAGCCGGTGATGGAATCGATAGTCCCGATCTACGTCCCCGCTCAGCCGTACGAGCGGGAGATCCACGAGCTCTTCGGGGTCGACTTTCCCGGGAACCCCGACCTCACGCCGCTCTACCTCGACGACTGGCATGAACTACCGCCGCTGCGCAAGGACTTCGACACCAAGGCGTATGCGCAAAGGACCTACGACTATGAGCAATAGACTTAACCTGTTCTTCGGACCGCAGCACGCCGGGGTCTCCGGGAACTTCAACATCACGGTGACCCTGGAGGGGGAGACGATCGTGGGCGCCCGGATCCACCTCGGGTTCCTCCATCGCGGGTTCGAGAAGATGCTGGAGAACGTCGGTTTTCTCCAGGGGTTTCCGTTCGTGTGCCGGATCAACGTGATGGATCCGGACCACAACGAGCAGATCTACGCGATGGCGATCGAGGAGCTCGCCGGGATCGAGGTTCCGCCCCGTGCCCACTACATCCGCACCCTGGTCCTGGAGATGGCACGCCTGTCGACTCACCTACTATGGTTGAACGGGATGGCCGGGGCGATGGGATTCTACACCGTCAATCACTGGGCGATGCTCGCCCGCGACGAGATCCTCGAGCTGTTCTCCTTGATCTCCGGCGCCCGCGTGTATCACATCTACATCCTCCCCGGCGGGGTGCGGCGCGATCTTCCCGATGGGTTCGCCGCCAAGATGACCGCGTTCCTCGACGACTTCGAACAAACACTCCATGACTTCGACGTCGCGTTGTTCAACAACCGGGTGTTCCGGAAGCGGACGGACGGGGTGGGGGTGATCACCCAGGAGGAGGCACTGCGGGACGGGATGACCGGGGCCAATCTGCGCGCGACCGGGCTCGCCCGCGACGTGCGCCGCGAGGAGCCGTACGCCGCGTACGCTGACCTCGACTTCGAGATCCCGACGCGCATCGAGGGGGATTCCTACGCCCGGGCGATGGTGATCCGGGAGGAGATGCACCAGAGCGTGCGGATCATCCGCCAGGTGCTCGATAAGCTGCCGGACGGCCCGGCGTGGAACCGGACCCCGAACCCGTTCAAGTGGAACATCCCGCCCGGCGAGGCGTACGTGCGGGTCGAGTCAGGACGAGGGGAGCTCGGTGGATACGCGGTCACCGATGGGTCGAACCGGATCCGGCGCATGAACTACCGCGGCCCGTCGCTGCCGCACGGGTTGGTCGTCCTTCCGCGAATCCTCGTGGGAATGACCGTCCCGGACATCGCGCACATGGTATCGAGCTTGAACATCTCCGTCCCGGAGATCGATCGATGAAGGAGGGATGATGAGCAAGGGAAGCGTTCTCGGGCCGTTCGTGTCGTTGAAATACTTGTTCGAAAAGCCGCGCACCGTCGCCTACCCGTATCAGCGGCGGGAGATCTCCCCTCGCTACCGCGGGTTTCACAAGAACGACCTGGAGAAGTGCATCGGGTGTGGGAACTGCGCCGACATCTGTCCGTGCGACGCGATCGAGATGGTGAAGCTTCCCGGGATAGAGGCCGACCCAAAGCGCGGGTCGACCGACGAGCGGCCGCAGATCAACTACGGCCGCTGCACGTACTGCGGGCTGTGCGTCGATGTCTGCCCGACCGGGAGCCTGAGCCTGTCCCAGGACTTCATCCACAACGACGTCACTCCGGAGAGCTTCGTCGCCGTCCCCCGGGACGAGAAGGCAGCACCGGAGCTGTTCGACGCGGATACCGACGACTTCACCGCCAGCCTGATCCACCGCCGCAAGAGCGATGCAGGGTACAAATCAGAGCTTGCGTTCACCTTCGCCCATCTCGACGGCCATGCCAAGGAGATGGAGGTCGTTCCGCCGGAGGAGCGGGTGCGGTCGTTCGTGGAGATGGTGCGGGGATTCACACGCGAGCAGGCCATCGCCGAGGCGTCCCGTTGCTTCGAGTGTCAGGTGTGCGAGGAGGCGTGCCCGGCGCACATGAACATCGCCGATTACATCAGAGACATCTGGGCTGAGGACTACCATCAAGCGGCGCGCGACATCTACAAGACCAACCCCCTCCCCGAGGTGTGCGGCCGCGTCTGTACCCACAACTGCGAGAAGGCGTGCGCCATGTCCCACCGCGGTGATCCGGTCTCGATCCGCTGGCTGAAGCGCTACGCCATGGATCAGATCCCGCTTGCGGACTACGAGAAGGCCCTTGGAACCCCGATCGTCAAGCCGACCGGAAAGAAGGTGGCGATCGTCGGTGCCGGCCCCTCCGGCCTGGCTGCCGCTTACTACCTGACCCTGATGGGATATAAGGTGACCGTGTTCGAGGAGAAGGAGAAGCCGGGCGGGATGATGCGCTACGGGATCCCAGAGTACCGCCTCCCCTATCCCGCGCTCGACAAGGACATCGCCTACATCGAGAAGGTCGGGGTGGAGATCCGGTGCAACACGCGGGTGGGAAAAGATATCACCCTGGACGAGCTCCATCGCGACTACGACGCGGTGTTCGTCGGGATCGGGCTCCAACGGGGGCGGAGCACCCGCATCCCGGGGACCGACCATTCTAACGTGTTCCAGGCGATCACCCTGCTGCGAGCAATCACCCGCGGGGAGGAGATCACCGTGACCGATAAGATCGTGGTGATCGGCGGCGGGAATGTAGCGATGGACATCTCCCGCAGCCTTGCGCGGCTGCAGATGAACAAGTACGGGAAGGTGGACGTCACCGTGACCTGCCTCGAGACAGAGGAGATCATGCCCGCCGATCCCGAGGAGATCGCCGAGGCGCGCGAGGAGGGGATCAGAATCATCCCCGGCCGCTCCCCGGTCAGGATCGAGATCGCAGACGATGAGATCGTGGGAGTGCATACCGTCTGTTGCGTCTCCGTGTTCGACGATCAGCACCGGTTCAACCCCCAGGTGGACGAAGCCGACAAGCTGTTCATCCCCGGGACGATGGTCGTCGAGGCGATCGGCCAGAGCGCGGACGACTCCCTCCTCCCCGACGAGCTGAAGCAGCAGCTCGAGTTCGCCGGACGGCGGGTGAAGGTGAACGAGTACTATCAGAGCAGCATCCCCTGGCTGTTCTTCGGCGGCGACTTCGTCAAGGGGCCGGACGTGATCACCGGGATCGCCACCGGTCACCAGGCGGCGCGCGGGATCGACGGCTACCTGAACCGCCCGGCGGAGGAGTAACCAAGCCCCAATCGAAAACGGTTGCGAAGGGATGTTCGTTGCTTTATAATCCGACCGTGAAGGTGGGACTAAACTCTCCTTGGGAGGAGATCCCGATGGGAAAAGGAAATGAGAGGGTCGAAGTACGCAACGGCGGGGAGACCTGCCGATTTTTCTTTGCCAGGAGGTAAGGCGATGAAGACAGATGTGTTGGTGATCGGAGGGAGCGCGGCCGGGATCGTCGCCGCGATGGTCGGGAAGTGTTGCTACTCCGATAAGGAGTTCACCGTGGTGCGCAAGCAGCCGGCGGCCCTTGTCCCGTGCGGAATCCCGTACATATTCGGGTCGCTTCCGAGCTCGGACAAGGACCTCATCCCGGACGGGATCTACGACAAGGCCGGGATCACGCTCGAGGTGGACGAAGCAACGAGTATCGATCTCGAGAAGAAGGTGTGCCGCACTGCGGGTGGAGATGAGATCGAATTCGACCGGCTCGTCATCGCCACCGGCTCCACTCCGTACGTCCCTGGTTGGCTCCCGGGGACGGAGCTGGAGAACGTGTTCACCATCCCCAAGGACAAGGCCGCCCTGGACACGATCGCCGCGAAGCTCGCGGGCTGCGATCGAGTAGTGACGATCGGGGGCGGGTTCATCGGGGTGGAGGTCTCGGACGAGCTCCACAAGCGGGGTAAGGACGTGACGATCGTCGAGCTCCTTCCTCACATCCTCGGGCTTGCGTTCGACACTGAGTTCGCGGCCCACGCCGAGGAGATCCTGACGTCCCGCGGGATCAAGCTCAAGACCGGGGTCGGGGCGAAGGCCATCCACGGCACTGCCGGGAAGGTCACCGAAGTGGAGCTGCAGAACGGGGAACCGATCCAGGCCGATGCGGTGATCCTCGCTATGGGCTACCGCCCGAACACGTCCCTTGCCGCCGCGGCCGGCCTCCCCTTGAACGAGATGGGATTCATCCGGGTCGACGAGTACATGCGCACCTCCCATCCCGATGTGTTCGCAGTCGGGGACTGTGCGGAGAAGCGCGACTTCGTCACCCGCAAGCCGAGCAGGGTGATGCTCGCCTCCACCGCAACGTCGGAGGCGCGGGTCGCGGGATCCAACCTGTACAAGCTGTCGGTGGTGAAGACGTTCAGCGGAACGATCTCCATCTTCTCCACCGCGATCGGGGAGACCGCATTCGGAGCGGCCGGGCTGACCGAGGCCGCAGCCAAGAAGGAGGGGTTCAACGTGTTCACCACCAGTTTCACCGGGGTGGACAAGCATCCCGGTACCCTCCCCGGGGCGCATCCCCAGACGGTGAAGCTGATCATCGCGCGGGAATCCGGGGTGATCCTGGGAGGAGAGGTGATGGGCGGGGCAAGCGCCGGTGAGTTGATCAACATCATCGGCCTGGCGATCGAGAACCGGATGACGGTCAATTCCCTGTTCACCGCCCAGATCGGAACCCATCCTCTGCTCACCGCCCCGCCGACCGCCTATCCCCTGATCAAAGCGGCGGAGGCGGCGCTGCACGAGATGCGAAGGTGACACGCCGATGCGGCTAGAGGACGCAGCAAAGCTGCTTCACGGGACGTTTCTGTGCGGAGAGAACCAGAAGGAGACGGAGATCGACCGCGCCTACGCGGCCGACCTCCTCTCCGATGTCCTTGCCCTGACCGAGGAGCGGACGACCCTGATCACTGGGACGATCAGCCCGCAGGTGGTGAAGGTCGCGGACATCCTCAACGTGATCGCGATCATCTTCGTGCGCGGGAAGCGACCGGCCCCCAACCTGATCGAGTACGCCCGTTGTCTCGGGATCCCCCTCGTATTCACGGAGAAGACGATGTTCGAAACATGCGGGCTCCTCTACACCCAGGGAGTGAAACCGTGCAAGAACAGGCCGGTCTGCCGCCTGAAATGAGCGACCGGCTCGTCTATCGAGTGACAGCGGGCGACGTCGAGAGTGGCGGGAACGTCTCCGCCGCGGTAAAATCCGAGTTGAAGATTCGGGGTTTACCGGAGAAGATCGCTCGCAGAGCGGGGATTGTGGTGTTCGAAGGGGAGATGAATCTGATCCTGTATGCGAACGAGGGAGGAACGGTACAGGTGGACGTGCTTCCGAACGCGGTCGACATCCGGATCGAGGACAACGGCCCTGGGATCGAGGATGTGGAACAGGCCCTCACTCCCGGCTATTCGACGGCCCCGGAGTGGGCACTCGAGCTCGGGTTTGGAGCAGGGATGGGGCTGGTGAACATGCGCAATCAGTGCGACCGGTTCGAGATCCAATCGCGTCCCGGGGAAGGGACGTGGATCCACTGTGTCATCGAAAGGGGACGGGATGCGGCTGAATGAGCTCGTTGATCTACTCGCCCTTGAGCACCTCACTCCGGCGGTCTCACTCGACCGCCCGGTGACGGGCGGGTATTGCGGCGATCTCCTCTCCGACGTCCTCGCCTCGGCCCGTCCGGACGAGGTGTGGATCACCATCCAGCGGCACATCAACACCGTGGCGGTGGCAAAGGTGACCGGGATCGCAGCTATCATCGTGTGCAAGGGGATAAGGCCGAACGACGATGTGATCCACAAGGCGGAGGAGGACGGGATCGCCCTCCTCTCCGCACGGGAATCGGCGTTCGAGGTCGCCGGGCGAGTGCACCGGCTGCTCTTCCCGGAGGGGCGGTGAGGACGTACATGGCTGATCTCCACATCCACACATGCCTATCACCATGCGGGGATCTGCGCATGTCGCCCCGGGTGATCGTGGAGACCGCTCTCGCCCAGGGGCTGGACTTGATCTCCGTCACCGACCACAACACCTGCGGGATGGCCGGGACCGTGGGCGATCTCGCGCGTGAAAATGGGCTTTCCTTCCTCTACGGAATCGAGGTCCAAACCCAGGAGGAGGTCCACCTCCTCGCCTACTTCGACGATCTTGACTCCTGCACCGCGTTCTCCGCCGAGATCTACCCGTTCCTCCCCGACGTTCCGAACGATCCCGTTCACTTCGGCGATCAGGTAGTGGTGGACGCCACTGATGAGATCATCCGAGTCGAGCCGCGCCTCCTCCTGAACTCGGTGACCCTGTCCCTGGAGGAGGTGGTGGCCCGGGTGCGGAACCGCGGTGGTCTTGCCGTCCCGGCGCACGTTGACCGGACCGGATTCGGGATCATGTACCAACTCGGGTTCATCCCTCCCGGTCTCGGGTTTTCCATCATCGAGCTCGACGGAGACGAGATCCCGCCCGGCTGTGAGAAGTACGCTGTCCTCCATTCCTCCGATGCCCACTATCCGGAGGAGATCGGGAGGCGTACCTCCCTGTTGACCCTGGAGAGGGTGAGCGTAGAGGAGCTCCGGCGCGCTGCCGCCGGGGTGGGGGGACGATCGATTGAATACGGAAGGAGAAGACGATGAACACCGTCCAGATCGAAAACCCGAAGTTTAAGGAACTGGCGAAGGTGATCGACCGCTACCGGACGACAGAGGGTGCTCTGATTGAAGTCCTGCACCATGCGCAGCGGATCTTCGGTTACCTTCCACCCGAGGTTGAACGGTTCGTGGCCGAGGGACTTGGGATTCCCTTATCCACCGTACACGGGGTGGTTACCTTCTACCACGCCTTCCACACTCAACCGCGAGGGAAGCACGTGATCAACGTCTGTCTCGGCACGGCGTGCCACGTGAAGGGAGCGGATCGAGTGATCCAGATCCTGCGCGAGGAGCTGGGAGTTGGCCTTGGCGAGACGACCTCTGACGGGGAGTTCACCGTCACCTCGGTCCGCTGCGTCGGGGCGTGCGGGCTCGCCCCGGTGATGATGGTGGACGATGAGGTGTACGGAAAACTCGATAGGGAAAAGATCAGGAAGATCATCGCCGAGTATCGGAAATGATCGAGGAGCTGGACATGCACATCCTTGATCTGGTGCAGAACGCGATTGCGGCTGATGCGAACCGGATTTCGGTCGAGATTCGCTGCATCGACGACCAACTCATCCTGCGAGTGAGCGACGATGGGAAGGGGATGACCCCTGAGGTACGCGCTGCGGTGGAACGCGGGTTCTTCTCCACCAAGTCACCCCAAGCAGTCGGGCTCGGGATCCCTCTTCTCAAGGAGACGGCGGAGCAGTGCGACGGGAGCTTCTCCCTCGAGACCGCACCCGGGCAGGGAACGACCGTAACCGCAACGTTTCGCCGCTCCCACATCGATCTTCCACCATTCGGGAACCTAGCGGCAACCATCCTCGATCTGCTCGTGATGTGCGAGGGCAGGGATCTGGAGGTCAGCTACCACTGCGACGGCCGTGACCTCGAGCTATCCACCCGCGAGCTGGCCGGGCTCCTCGGCGGGGTGAGGATCAGCCATCCGGCGGTGATCAAGTTTTTACAGGATTACTTAACCGAACGAATAGGGGGAAACGTGCGATGAAACTCGAAGAGCTACGCAAGATCAGGGAGAAGGCGGCAAAGGAGCTCACCCTGCGGGGTGGGCAGGTCCGGGTGAAGGTAGTCGTCGGGATGGGGACGAGCGGGATCGCTGCCGGGGCGCGCGACGTCCTCGCCGCGTTTCTCGACGAGATCGGGAAGCGGGAGCTGACGGACGTCATCGTGACCCAGAGCGGCGAGCGCGGCCTCGCCTCGGCCGAGCCGGTGGTCGAAGTGCACGAGGAGGGGAAGCCGACCGTGGTGTACGGGAACGTAACCCCGGAAGTCGCCCGGCGGATCGTGGCTGAGCACCTCGTGAACGGCAACCCGGTCGCCGATTACGTAATCGAAGTGAGGGAGTGATGCGCAAGCGACTTGACGTACTCGTCTGTTCCGGCGCGGCCTGCCTCTCCGCCCACAGCGCTGCGGTGCGGGACGCCATCGCCCGGGAGATCGAAGCGCACGGGCTCTCCGATGAGGTGCGCATCGTGGAGACCGGGTGCATGGGACCGTGCCAGCTTGGACCGGTGATGCTCGTCTACCCGGACGGCGTCTTCTACATCCGCGTGCAGCCGGAGGACGCCGCGGAGATCGTGGAGGAGCACTTCCTCAAGGGAAGGCCGGTCGAGCGCTTGTTGTGGGAGGCGCCGGAGGCACGGCGGATCGTGGAAGAGCGGAAGCAGGTCCCGTTCTTCGCCAAGCAGGAGAAGGTGGTCCTCAAGAACTGCGGGCGGATCGATCCGGAGAACATTGAGGAATACATCGCGGCCGACGGCTACGCTGCACTGGAGAAGGTCCTCACCAAGATGTCGCCGGATGAGGTGATTCAGGTGATCTCCGATTCCGGGCTGCGCGGCCGCGGCGGAGCCGGCTTTCCCACTGGACGTAAGTGGAGGTTCGTCGCTGACGCTCCGGGGACGGAGAAGTACGTGGTGTGCAACGCCGACGAAGGGGATCCCGGCGCGTTCATGGACCGCGCCCTGCTCGAGGGCGATCCCCATGCGGTGATCGAAGGGATGGCGATTGCCGCCTACGCCGTCGGGGCGGACCGCGGCTATATCTACGTCCGGGCCGAGTATCCGCTGGCGATCAAGCGCCTCGAGGCGGCGATCGCCGCTGCGCACCGGTTGGGACTCCTCGGGGTCAACATCATGGAGACCGGGTTCTCGTTCGACATCGAGCTGCGGATGGGGGCGGGTGCGTTCGTGTGCGGGGAGGAGACCGCGCTCATCGCCTCGCTCGAGGGGAAACGGGGCCAAGCGCGGCCGCGTCCTCCCTACCCCGCGGTGGAGGGGCTGTTCGGAAAACCGACCCTGATCAACAACGTAGAGACGTTCGGGAACATCCGCCACATCATCCTGAACGGGGCGGATTGGTTCCGGGGGATCGGGACGGAGTCGAGCCCGGGAACGAAGGTTTTCGCCCTGTCGGGGAAGGTGAAGAACACCGGTCTGGTCGAGGTTCCGATGGGGACGACCCTGCGCGAGCTGATCTTCGAGATCGGCGGGGGGATCCCGGACGGGAAGGAGTTCAAGGCGGTCCAGATCGGAGGGCCGTCCGGGGGATGC
>Ga0164310_10001376_pt1 | contig 13698 bp, 10 predicted proteins | sample GuaBasSedimGuay1_FD_121795 | JGI IMG/M metagenome (GOLD analysis project Ga0164310, IMG submission 121795) | Subseafloor sediment microbial communities from Guaymas Basin, Gulf of California, Mexico - Guay1, Core 4569-9, 0-3 cm | ecosystem: Environmental > Aquatic > Marine > Hydrothermal vents... | reverse complement strand
TGAGAGTCCTGGTCTGTTCAAGAAGGCGGTCAGCAAGGGTCGATTTGCCATGATCAATGTGGGCAATGATCGAGAAATTGCGAATATGTGCTGGGCCATGGTTCATCGTATTACTCCGTATCCTCCCATTATCGGCAGACTGATCAGGGGAATGCAGGGCGGCAAGTTTAGCTGTTGAGGTCTTGATTGTCAAGAGAGGACTCAGACGCCGGCTGACGATTTCCGCAAATTGTCAGTCAGGTGCCTGCGTTTGATAGCGTCGGCTCAAAGGCGTCAGCGTCGATACTACTACAACTTAGCCGTCTTGACCAACAGCGCTCTTGGCTGTCTCCAACAAGGCAGCAGCGTCAATTGGTTTATCGAAGATAGCAAACGGCTTCTTAATGGCCAAATGTTTGCCGGCAACCCCACTAATCACAATGATCGGAATCTTATTGGATTGCTCATCTCGATGCATTTTCCGGTAGAAGGCAGTCCCGGTGTCATTTGGCATCTGCAGATCCAGTGTGATCAGGTCAGGTTTTTCGGTTTTCAGTAGCTCTAAACCTTCAACGCCGTCAGAAGCGGTCATTGTTTCAAAGCCGTTGTCCTTGAAGAGCTCGACCAGAAAACTCCTGATATCCTCCTCATCATCGATTATTAGAACTTTCTTACCCATATATTGTCCTTTCTGTCCGGACCAACGATCTGTAATGCTCTATGTAATCATATTCACGGTTAATGCAGAGACTTCATTTCTTCTTATTCATCATTTCCCGTAGCTTTTTTAGAGTCTCTGGATTAGCATCGTCAATAATATTCTTCAGTTCGTTTTGAAGCTCAACCTGTTCTGCCGCTTCTTGTTCATCCTCTGTTGTATCCATCTCTAAGAGTTGTTTGATTGCCCCGACGTAGTTGTTGGGTTTGATCGGTTTTTCGAGGTAGATACCCGGCCCGGACATAGTCAACTCTTTGAGGTCGGACTTGCCTAAGTCATCTCTCGCATGGCCAGTGACAATTATTATGGGAATCTTTTCCCACTCTTTGTTCTTAACCATATCTCTATAGAACTTAATCCCTGAACGCTTCGGCATGACTAAGTCCAAAGAAATCAGATCTGGGTTATGTTTTTTGACCTGTTTGAGCGCGTCGAATCCATCGCTGGCAGTGATCACATTAAACCCGGCATCGGTTAAGGCCATTGACAAGTAATTCCTGACGTCTGCTTCGTCATCAACGACCAGAATGGTTTTAATATCCGGTTCAGACATTATTTACTCCTCTACCTACAGTTCTTTATTCCTAAGCAATATTGTCTTTGAACAAGGCCTGAAGTCTCTTCCTCGGAAATGCCATCGTGAATTTTGTGCCTTCGCCCTTTTTTGAGCTAACCGATATTTTCCCGCCATGTTCCTGGACGATCTTCCTTGTCGTCAGCAAACCCAGGCCAGTACCTTTACCGCCCTTAGTTGTGAAAAACGTGGTGAATATTCGATTCTTGATGTCGTGATCGATTCCGCAACCATCATCAACTACAGTAAAAGTAAGGGTGCTTCTAGTATCCTTTGTGCTTATGCGTACGCGGCAATCCTTCTTCTCACTCATTTGACAAGCATCTATTGCGTTTGATACCAGGTTGGTCAGACAGGTATGGATACCCTTGGGGTCCAGCGGCGCTTCTTTGACTTTGGGATCAATATCCTCTGTGAGAATCACGCCGATGCTCTCGGCGATATCCTTATACAAGCCAATAATTTCATGGACCAGATCATTAGGGTTAACCATCTGGAGTTCCGGTAAACGTCCCTTAGAAAAGCTGAGGAAATCCTTGACCAGGGATGTGGTTTTATCAAAATTGCGTTCAAGCATTTCCCAACCCTGAGCCAGCATTTCCTTATCATCCCTTTTCAAGGCTTTCCTGGTAATATACATACCGCCTTCTAGCCCCATGAGAATATTCTTGATGCTGTGTGCTAATCCGGCCACGGTCTGACCGACTGCTGCCAATCTCTCGGCAGCGACGATCTCTTTTTCCAGTTTCTTGGTTTCGGTGATATCGGTTGAAATCTCGATAATATGTGCTACCTCCTTTTCTCCTCGGGCTAAGGGAGAGGTGGATAGGACGTAGTGAGCCTTTTCACCGCTCTTCTTGGTCCCCACTTGTTGGGAGTGATGCACTTGCCCGTCTCTGAACGTTCTTGCCGCCGGGCAGTTGGGGCATTTCGATTTCCGACGTTTGTATACCTCGTAGCAATGCTGGTTTGGCTTATCGCCGAAGGTTTGCCGGAAGGCTTCGTTGGCACGAAGTATGCGGAAATCCCGATCGATAACGGTAATATAGCATGGTACCCGGTCGAACAGGATTTGGTATTCCTGTTGCCAACTTCTGGTCCCTGTTACAGTCCTGGTCATTTCCATAACATATTCAACAGGGCCGCCTTCCTCCATTCTAATAGGTGCAACGTGTCCCACGTAGTGCGTCTCTTTCCCGTTCTGATCGATACCGACGGAGTCGGCTACGACCACATTCCCATCCTCGAACACTTGAGCGGAGGGGCATTCATCGCAGGGTCGGTGCAGCTTTTTATACAGGTTGTAGCACTTTTTGCCGCGCCAATCACCGAACCGCCGGGCAAAGTTGTCGTTAGCATCAACGACATTATGATCCCGGTCAATAACCGCGACATTAAAAGGCACCTGTTGAAATAGCGTTCTGTAAACGATATCAACGAGTCTTCTTGACTTGTCTGACCTGACTTTGCGCATTACTTGTCTTCCTGCTTTTCCGATGCTGTACCGGAAGACATAAGTTTTTCTATAGTTTGAATATACTTCTCTACATCAATCGGTTTCTCCATAAAACAGACAGGTGCAGGAATCGATTTGTCCGGGACATAAGAACGGAAATTGAACTCTCCCGCTTGTTCCACGCCGCTGATAATCATAATTGGAATATTCTTAAGGGCTTGGTCCTGTTTTAGTCGTATGTACATTGAAATGCCGGACTCTTTCGGCATCATAATATCGAGACAAATCAAGTCGGGCTTTACTTTCTCAAGCATCTGAAAGCCACGTTGAACGCTGTCTGCGGAATATGGGATGCAATTGTTGCTCTCCAAAATCGCAACCAGGTAAGTCATCACGTCCTGCTCATCATCAATTATTAGTACTTTTTTACGCATAATGCTAATATCAATGTCCTTTTTCCTTTGAGCCTTTTTGAGGAAGCACTACATGATTAAAATACGGGTGGTTGTACTTTTCTGCAACTTCATCTTGCAAGTGATTCGGGTGTTTCCATCTATGGCAGGTAGTACAGAGAGCCAGGTCCGGTTTGTCGGTTAATTCTTCGGCTTTCTGCCTATGACAGTCAATACACAGGAAGTGCATGGCGTCGGTATACGAAGGAGCCATGTATTTTTCAATAGTAATCGTTGCACCAGGCGGGATGAGATCCTTGTGGCATTGATCGCATGCCTTGGCGGTGGTAGCCAGGCGTTCCTGATCTATCGCATGACACTCCATACAACCGATATTGGCGTTTGCCGGATCAGCATGCCAGTCGTGCCTGAAGGCATCGGTAGTTTGATACATATCACGGTGGCAGGAATAGCATCCACTTTGCTTGTCGTTGGGTTGGTTCATATGGTGGCACAGAACGCATGAGCTATCGTTACTATTGCGAACAACATGTGCCTTGTGATCGAAGGTCACACCATAATTGTCACGGTTGCCGTCAATGCAAAGAGTATCTCCCCCATAAGCTTTCTGCGAAACGACCTCCTGGACGCCGTCGCTGTATATCCTCTTGCCAGGGATAATGGCGAAACCAACCGCCAGTGAAACTACAAAGATCAGCGAGTAGACCGAGCGTCCAGCCAGTCGAGGTGTCCCGAGCCAAACTTCAGCGGAGCGGTCGAAATCAGGATGGCTTTCCGGTTTTTCACGTGGATCCTCCCATTTAGTATCCCAGATTTTGAAGCGCTCTATACCGAAAAGAAACGCCAGGATCGCTGCACTGATTATCGCCAAACTGACAAGTACCTCGAATAAGGTCGGCGTATACATTGGACCATCAACAGAAAGCATTATCCCTGCGATATTGGCTCGATCGAAGCCCAGTCCGATAACTGCCGAAAGGGACGCTACCCAGAGACTACCGGAGGAGTTACGAAGTCTGCGGACGCCCATCAGGACTAACGGGATAACAACCATTAAAGATATTTCGACTAAGAAGAAAGTCGATTGCCACGACCCATCGAAAATCATAGCGAACTTTCCTTTGACCCCAATATCGATGAGACGAACCAGACCGTAGACAAGGACTCCGAATACAGAGAGAAGCCCGAGCTTCGAAAGGGTTTGGCTATCCGTTCTTCGGCGATATATCCGGGTGATTACTAATATTGCTAATATCAGCATTATCGGACCGATTGCTACCGCAGATAGGAAAAAGAGAATCGGTAACAGTGATGTGTACCACAGGGGATGCAATTTCTCCGGAGTGATTAGCCACATCGATCCCAGAGAAGATTGATGGAGCGTTGAAATCATAATGCCCAGAAATACCAGAACGATTTTATATTTGGTAAGGAATATCCGAATTTTGGCAAAGCGGCTGGTTTCTTCGAGTGGAACAGGTATAAACTCCAAAAAGAGTACTGTCAGGTACAGCATCACGCACCAAGAAACTTCAAACAGGGGTGAGTGATGTTGCCAGAAGATTATGGGATGCCATACCAGCCAGGGGAGACCTAGTTCCGTGACTAAGGCAGTTGCCGCAGTCAGATAGCCGAGAAACGCCAGCAGCACAGATATTTTGGCATATTTGTGATATTCCTCACGTGCCATTATGTAAATGATAGCCGTCATTACAAACCCGCCACCGGCTAGTGCAATACCCGGAAAGATATTGAAACCTTTCCAGAGTCCCCAGGGAACGGCATCGTTCATATTTGCGATCGCCCCCAGGCCAATCAAAAACCTGGTTGCCAGCGCCGCTGATCCCAGACCGGTAATCGCCCAAAGAATCGATTTGAAAATCCTTGCCCTATCCATCGCTTATTCCTTATTCCCTTCTTTTTCCCCCTGGAGCTTTTCCCGACGCCTGCAAATCCAGTAGACACCACCCATCAATGCACCCATACCTACAAAAACAGGCGGAACTGCTTCCATTGCCGGTTTCATAGTGTCTGGCAACGGCTCAGTCCCTGGTTTCAGAGGATATGACAGGAATTCAAGATCAATATCGGAAACATATAGCACTGATGTTCCGCCGACTTCAAACTCACCATAAACTTTGTTGATGTACTTTTCAGGTTCATCTTTGATTCGCCGATGCGCTTCAGCCATAAGCTGGTCCCGGTCACCGAAAATTGTCGCTTGGGTAGGGCAAGCCTCTATGCAGGCAGGTTGTTTACCCTGTTTTATGAGGTCAATGCACATATGGCATTTCTGAACATAAGCCGCCGGTTTGTCCCAATCGTAGCGGGGTATTCCGTATGGACAGGCAACCATGCAGTAACGACAACCCATACATTTGTCAGGATCATATACTACCGGACCTTCTTTGGTCTTATATAAAGCCGCTACCGGACATACCGAAACACAAGCAGGTTCAAGACAATGTCGGCACTGTTTCCGAATATAGTGCTGTTCCGGTTTTTCAACAATTGAGGTCCAGTTGCGAGCCGAAAGCCCGTCATTTTTATGCCAGCTACGGGGGAAATCACGGTCGAGCTTGTTCGTTTTCTTGCATGCTGCCACACATTCAAGACAACCTATACATTTGGTAACATCAGTCAGGATGGCAGCTTTCATATCTGCATTCCTTTCTTGTTGAGGGTCGTACAGACATCGTCATCAACATGAGCGGGGAATCTCCACGCAATCAGCATAATGAACTGGGAGAGCGGCATAATAACACAGTGAGCGATCTTGGTGAACGGGATCAGAACAAAGATCAACTCGCTGGAAAGGACGTGCATCAGCATAAGGATCTGATATGTCGCGGGAGTAACTGCCGTGTTAGAACAGATATAGCCGGTAACAAAAGGAATAATTAGTAGCAGAGGCCACAGGTAGTCTTGTTTGCGGCTCAGAAATCTCAGGTTGCTACTGGCGATACGTCCGATAATGATCGCCACTCCAGCTACAATCGTAGCTAAAGTCAATAAATCAGCCCAGGTTTTGGGCAGAGTCAACCATCCAAAACCAAGAGCAGTTTCCCACAATCGCACATGAGCCAGAAGGAGAATGGGAACAAGAATCAGGCCGATGTGGAGAAGGATAGAAAACATGCTGTAGAATGGTTTATGAGTGAAAACGCTCCTGATCGGGACTAGCCAGCCAATGGTTTTGCGTGTGGCTGTCCCCCAGGCTATAGTTTTATCCCCTGCTTTGCGATACGCGTCTACGGCTCCCCAAATGGCGAGGATAAAGACTCGCGCAAAGCCCAATACCATAATGAAGAACGTCAGACGGAAAAGCGGACCTTCCGCAAAATCAAGTAACCCTTGCACTGTCTATCCTTTCTGATTCTCGGTGTCAATACTCTTGTTCGATTCATCAAAGATGATAGCCTTGTATATCAAATCGTGAAGGCCGATCATTTCACAATCAATTTTCTGATCTTCCAGGAGTTCACGAATCTGCTTTTTGCAGTTGGCGCACGGTGCGATAACATACTTGGCGCCGGTGGCTCGGATCTGGTCAGCTTTGGCTTTACCACCGACAGTTGTTCGGTATGTTCGTATCTCGTCGATCGAAACTGTCCCGCCACCGCCGCCGCAGCATATGCCTTTCTCCCGGTTGGGTGTCATTTCAACGAAATTGGTACAAAAAGCTTTGATAAGCTCTCGCGGTTGATTCACCACCCATCCCTGGCGAGCGATGTTGCAGGGATCGTGATAAGTCACCGTTTCGGTGATGGTGTTGGGATTGAGCTTTAGCTTACCCTTTCTGAGCATTTCATATGTATATTCCATGATGTTGAGCGCCGGGATAGCGTTTTTGCCGCCGCAGTGAGTTGGAACGAAATACTTGGCGGAACGGGAGGCATGGCCGCATTCGCCGATGAGTATGTTCTTCGCTTTCAGGCGCTCAGCTTCGGCAACCAGTTTCCGTATAATCCGTTCCAGCATACGGTCGTTGTAAAAAAGACCGTAATTGATAGCATCGAAATACTGAGTACCTATAGTCCAGGAAGCGCCGGTTGCCTTCATGACGGCAGCGATCCCCATCAATGTCTCTGCCTCTATCAGGAAATCACTGACAGCCGGGATGAACATGTAATCGCAACCTTCAACATCAAGCGGGAATTTGATATCAATTCCCTTCTCTTCCTTCATATCTTCTTCGAGAAATTCAAGAGTATCGATCAAAGCCGGGAGAGGAATGGCTGAAGTGTTACCGGTAGTTCCCTCCAATTGTTCACGGACGCTGACGACCAGTGCCCGTGGGCTGATGCCAATCTCGCTTAGAATATACCGTCCCAGGTGTGTAATCAGAGCGTGGTCGATACCGGCTGGGCACTCAATCGTGCAACGCCTGCAGGCAGTGCAGTTCCAGAAGGAATCGGCCATTTCCTCGATCTTATCGTTCGTAAGGTGACCTGTGCCAAAGAGCCTTCCCTTTAATGAACCGGCTAGCGTGAAATGACGCCGGTACACATTCAACAGTAACTCCGAACGATGACAAGGTATGTCATGAGGATCGTCGGTGGCCTGATAAATCGGGCACTCAACCGCACACTTGGAACACCTGGTGGTCATGCGTATGAAATGTTCCAGCGCAAAACGATAGTTCGAGTGCTTAAGGATGGCAGCGAAGGCTTCCAAAAAGCGTCTCGGTCGATCAGCGATATCATAATCTTCAACATGATATCGCACACTAAGTTTTTGTCGCTCAGTTACTTCAGGTTTCTTGGTGGGGGCAAAAGCTCGTTCATGTTCTTCCGGCGTTATGACCTCGGTTCTCATTGATGCTCCATGAATTAGCGTTTAATACAATGTCCCTGATTGTCTTGCTAAACTATATGCTTTGGCGGGAAATTTTCTCATAATCAAGTGTTGGTACGCTTTTTTACCAACACAGCCAAAGTAAAAAACAATATAGAGAAAACAAGCAATTTTAGGACTTATTATTATATCACACGAATGAAAAATACCCAACTACTCCCTTTTTCGTGCGCAATGATGCTTCTTTGCATGTCATCTGTCTGTGATATGGCATATCCTATGAGATAATTATGGTGTAATTGAAATATACTTCGAAACGCCCTGGAAGGGGTTTCCCTATCAAAGGCCTCGTGAGGTCGATCATAATTGTAAGGATGATATCCAGCTTGTCCCAGCCGAGCTTTTTGAGCTCACGTCCTATTGCGGGAAGGAATCTCATCGACTAAGCAACACCTTGTGCATTTTGTTGAGGAGATCAGGCTTAACTCCTTCCCAGGTGCGAATATAGGTATTGTTGACGAGAACAGCTTCGTCAAATCGGTTTTGTGTCTGGTCAAACCCTCAAACGGCTCAATTCGGCCTCGTCACAGGTAATCAAGGACTCACTGAAGTACTTCGCGAAATCACGTTGAAATCGACCCAAAACAGCACACAGCAACGTTTTTCGTATACAAAGTTCCCAGAGTATCAAAGACATACAATGATTTTGTGTTGGTTAAAACATGCCGAAGGTCGGACTTGGTACCTAACTGGTAAAACTCTGGATGGGTACTGGCCTCCCGATTCCAAGCGTATCCGACTATCTCCCAACAGGATAAGCTATAGGTGGGTAACACCTTATCTGTAAGAACAGGGACTTAACCTGACACTGCCGATTCTGTCTGTAGCTTCCAGTTCAGCTTTTTGTCTTTGATCCGCGCCACCGAATCGATAAACGTCTCCATCGACGTTTTCCCGAAACAGCAGATGCCGGTGTGGTTGCTGCTTGTTGTGCTCCAATTATCAACTATCGATTGTCCAGCATTTTGAGGGCTACTAATCAGCCTGTTCTTGAAGAGCATTCCTCCCTGAAGAACCGGCGCAGGCGTACTGTCAAGGTCTGGCGTTGGAATTGATCAGAAACTTGGCTTTCTGAGACGGTTGGAGAAGTCTTATAGCTGATCCCATAATCCTAAAGATCAGTGCAAGTGGGTTGTTTTTGAGTTGACACAATTCTCAATATTGCTGTACTTTCAAATAACAGGTAGGATATTACTCAATATGTACAGACCCCTCGGAGGTTGAGGGATGGTCGCGCAGCTTTTGAATGTTCATGGAAATTGAGAACTTATGCGCAGATATATTCACATAGAACCACAATCGAATAAGGAGGTACCGCTAATGAGGCTTAGGTTAATCTCATTTGCCTTGGTGTTGGTGTGCTTTCTAGGTAGTTCCGTTCTCGGCTCTGTTGTCGGGACGATTACCGGAAAGCTTACTGACGGCACAACAAAAGAACCACTGCTTGGTGTGTCGGTGGCTATCCAGGGGACAACCATGGGCGCCGTGACCGATGAGAACGGAGTCTATAGGATTCACAACGTTCCCATTGGAAACTACACGCTGGTTCTTTCATCCATGGGCTACACCACGGTGGAAGTCAGCAACATCGATGTATCAGTAGGAGTTGTCACCTACCATGACCAGGAGATGACAACCAGGGTTACTGAACTCGACGAAACTATCAGGGTGACAGGCGAACGTCCTCTGATCATCAGGGACCAGACAACGTCCATCGACATTATCGAAAAGGATGAGTTGCTGGCGATGCCGACACGTGGTTTTGAAGACCTTGTGGGAATTCAGAACAGCGTCGTCCGTATGAATTCCGGCAGTTTTCTGCAACGCCAGAGAGGCCAGAGAGCGGGCAAAGGCACCGGCTCAGAACTCATTCTGCGTGGCGGCAGACCGTCAGAGATCGCCTACTACGTTGACGGATTCTCTCAACAGGATCCTCTAACGGGGATTTCTACTGCCAACATCAACAACAATGCTATCCAGGAAGTGTCGGTCACTTCGGGGGCGTTTTCTGCTGAGTACGGCCATGTGGCTTCTGGTATTGTAAACGTCATAACCAGTTCTGGTTCGGACAAGTACCATGGCAATGTCGATCTGGTGACTGACCAGATCGTCGGTGAGTCGTTTGACCACAACTACTACTCCGCGGACCTCGGTGGTCCGATTCCGGGTCTGGAGAAAGGCTATTTCTTCATCTCCGGCGAACGGCGCTATATTGCCGACCGGACACCTTCTCCAAGGACAAAGGAGATGCATGAGGTCTGGGGTGCGGACTTCGGCCTGGATGAACTGTACAGCGAGAACCCGCACCGGCTGCCCAGCAATAGCTTGGAAGGCTGGTCATATCAGGGTAAACTTGACTACAGTTTCACGCCTGAGTTCAAAGTACAGCTCAGCGGTAACGGGTCCATTGATAACTGGCGTGACTATCGCCAGGAATGGGCGCTGAATCCGGAACATGCCCCTCGCTATAAGGACAAGAACCTCGGGCTGAACGCCAAGATAACGCATACACTCAATGAGGATTTCTTCTACAACCTGAGCGGGTCATATTTCATGACTGAGCGGCTTGCGGGTGATGGAGTGATCTTCGACGACCTTGATGGCTACCGACGTCAGTACGTTTGGGATGACGGTCAGGTCAGCGATGTCGTTAACCCCGAGTTCGGTGAACACAACCTTTTCTGGACACCCAGCGAAGAAATCATTGTGACACGTATTGGGGATACACTTTACGACAATTGGCTTGACACAACAATTGTTGGGACGGACACGACTTTTGCCAATCCTCTCGACACGATTCAGACGCTGGACTCTCTGACTCTGGATAAGACTTCTTATTATCCCGGCTTCACGCACCGTAAGTCATCGTACCTCGGCTTGAAGGGTGACATGACCTACCAGGTGAATGCCAACCACACCCTTCGCGCAGGTTTCGATGCCCAGAGACATACCCTTCGTTACTACCGAAATCTGGATGCAACAAAGGAATATGAACCTGCAAACAACGTAATGGTCAACCATTATGGATTCGATGCTTACGGTAACGAATCTGATGATCAAGGCTATAAGAACGAAGCCAAGCACCCGATAAATCTGGGTGTCTTTGTAGAAGACCGGCTTGAGTGGCGAGGTCTTATCGTTCTGGCTGGATTGCGGTTTGATTACTTTGACTACAGGGCTCTCAAACTGAAAGTTCCGGAGGCACCGTTCCTGGATGGCCAGTATCTGGATTCGCTCGACTTTGAGGATCTGGAACCTTCGGAGAAGTTCTATCGCTTTTCGCCGAGGATTGGCGTGTCTTTCCCTGTTTCGGATCGCACGCAGATGCATATCAATTTCGGAAAGTTCTTCCAACGTCCCGACTTGAACAAGCTGTACGTTGGATACGATTTCCTGGAGGCAAGGGTCAGGGCCGGGAGCTATTACCCATTCCCGAGTCCCGCTCTCGAGCCAGAGAAGATCACGCAATACGAGGTCGGACTGTCGCACCAGCTTGGTGAGAATGTTGCGTTTGACCTGACCGCATATTATAAAGATGTTCAAGGACTTACTCAGATATTCCACCAGACCCCTGCTTTCCCAAGAGCGTATGATGTTTTTTCCAATATTGATTTTGGTACCATCAAGGGGCTTGATCTGGCGCTGACAATGAAAAGGACCCGCAACCTGCGCATGAACATCCACTATACTCTCAGTTATGCAACCGGTACGGGTTCATTCGCACAGTCGTCCTATATAATCAACTGGTCGAACCCGAAGTTCCCTCCCAAAACCACAAGTCCTCTGGATTACGATCAGCGTCACAACGTGAGTGCTGTATTTGATCTGCGTACAACGGCAAAGGAAGGTCCGAGGGTTGGCGATTACTGGCCACTGGAGAACACGAGTCTGAACGTGATTCTGGTTGCCGGTAGCGGCACTCCTTACACACCTTCGTACACTTACGACGAGGCAACGGAGGCAGCAGTCAGACCGCAACCCCGTGGCACGATCAACTCTACCAGTAAGCCGTGGATTTTCAACATCGATCTGAAGCTTGAGCGGGAGTTCAGCATTTCAGATTTCGAAATCACGCCGTATTTCTGGGTCAAGAACCTGCTTGATCGCGAGAACATCGTTGGCGTCTACGAGAGTACCGGCAAACCGACTGTAACCGGATATCTGCAGACAGATGCGGCTCAGACAACGATAGAGCAATCTGAGGTCGAAGGCACGATGTACCAGGAACACTATGAACTGAAGCAGTTCAGCTCGGCAAACTACTCGAACCCGAGAATGTTCTTTCTCGGATTGCGTATGTCATTTTAGTCAGAGATGAGGATACATAATATGAAAACAAAAGCCCTGGCGATGGTGCTGATACTCATCCTGGCGGTGCCGCTTATGGCAGCTCCTCCGGATGGCAGCAGGCGTCCTCTGTCGGCGTCCTCAGCAACCATCGACAATGAACAGTACATCAATGTCAATCGCATATTGATGTTTGTAACTAACCACGGTAATTTTGGCCGTGACCTGTCAGGCGTATTCGGCTATGATGCCGGCACATTCTTTCCATACAGTACAGTGGAAGCTATCGAGAATGGTAGCCAGACGGCCTACTGTAACTATGCCTCCGGTCTGTGGATCGGCGGCAAAGTAGATGGTGAGACTCGAGTCATTATCTCCGAGTATAGTGACGAATATGTCCCCGGCCCTATGGCCAATGAAACATATCAGGCCGACAATCCGGCGTTCAAGCTCTACAAGCTGTATCGTGACAGTCTTGCGGACAATCCAAACAGTGACTATCTCAATTGGCCCTATGACCAGGGTGCTCCGTGGGACACTCTGGATAATGGTGACCGGATTCCGGACATGGTAGGTGATCAGATGCTCTGGTCGGTCTACAACGACGCCAACCCGGCGCAGCATGGCAACGACGCTGGAAAAACTGAGCCGCTCGGTATTGAGGTTCGGCAGTCGACATTCGCTTTTGATCGTCAGGGAGCCCTTGGGAACATTATATTTGTTCGTCTGGGGGTCTATAACAAGGGACCGAATACAATCGAGGATTGTTATATATCTCTTTGGGCAGACCCTGACCTGGGTGGATACACCGATGACTTCGTTGGTTGTGACACTCTGTTGTCACTCGGCTATGTCTACAACGGTGACAACAGTGACACCGACTACGGTACCGCAATCCCCTGTATGGGATACGACTTCTTTCAGGGGCCTATGGAACCGGGGTTAGCATCAGATACCGCCCGCATGTGGGGGCAACTCTGGCCCGGTTTCACGAATCGGGGCATGGATTCTTTCAACAAGTACATCAATGGCACCGACCCCAACGATTATAATGAGACGTACAACTACATGCAGGGTCTCGCAGCTAACGGCGATCCCTACGTATTCGATGGCGATACGCTCCTCTACATGCACAGTGGTGACCCGGTAGTCGCTGCAGGCGACCCTACTTACACTGGCGACCTGGACGCTGATCCTGCTGACCGCAGATGGATGCAGTCCACCGGACCGATCACGTTCGAGCCCGGTGATAGTACTGAGATAATTGCGGCTATCATTGTTGGGCATGGCAGTGATCGCTTTGAGTCGATTACACGGATGAAAGAGCTCGATGAGTTTGCTCAGATCGTGTATGAGAATAACTTCAATCCGCCCGAAGCTCCAGCCAAGCCGAATGTTTGCGTTGCGGCGGAGC
>Ga0164310_10001375_pt1 | contig 13702 bp, 7 predicted proteins | sample GuaBasSedimGuay1_FD_121795 | JGI IMG/M metagenome (GOLD analysis project Ga0164310, IMG submission 121795) | Subseafloor sediment microbial communities from Guaymas Basin, Gulf of California, Mexico - Guay1, Core 4569-9, 0-3 cm | ecosystem: Environmental > Aquatic > Marine > Hydrothermal vents >... | reverse complement strand
TGGAGGCGACCAGCCCCATCTACCGTGCCAGCCGCCGCCTGACGACGGCGACAACGAGCAGCGAGGTAGCCGATGCAATCATGGACTCTGTGGCCGAGACGGGGGCCGATGGGTGCGTCGTGGTGGAGTTTGAATACTCGCCTGCCGGTGAACCCGAAGCACTACTGTATCTGGGGGTGTGGCGGCGAGATCGAGAGCCGCAATTCCAGGCCGGCATGCGAGTTCCGATCGCAGAGAGTCCCTTTCCCTTCGAGATGGTGAGCACTTTGTGGACGGTGGCCGATGTGGAGCAAGATGAGCAGTTGCCCCAGAGCGCACGCCGGATTTTTGAAACGACCGAGGCGCGGGCTCTGGCCAACATTCCACTGCGCACCGGGGGACGGGTCGCCGGACAGGTAGTCGTGTTACGCACCACTCCTGGTCCTTTCTCCGACGCTGCCTTACGTCTCTACGAGATGCTGAGTGACCAGGCAGCGGTGGCGCTGGAGCGGGCTCGACTGCTCGAGGAGGCACAGCGACGTGCTACAGTCCTGTCCACACTGTACGAAATTGGGCGCAGGATCAGTGCTGCACTCGAATTGGACACGACACTGAATGCAATTGTCGAGAGCACGGCCCAACTGGTGCAGGCCGATAGGAGCATCATTCTGCTGGTGGATACGGAGGAGAAGCGATTGATCAAAGCGGTGGGTTATGGCTATCCGCCGGAGCCTATGGCAGGGTTTACCTACCAACAAGTTGAGGACGGCATCAGCGGCTGGGTGCTCAGAGAAGGGACCCCAACCATCTCTGAGAACATCCTGACCGACCCACGCAATACCGGCATTGCACTGGAAGTGGCCAGGAAGGAAGGCAAGGGCAAGTCCATTGTCGTGGCTCCCTTGCTGGTCAAGGGCCGCGCTATTGGCACTCTGACCGCGGTGAGGAACGTTGAGCGGCCCGTTTTCACCACGGACGAACTGAGGCTGGTTACTATGTTTGCCGACCAGGCGGCCATCGCTATTGAGAACGCACGGCTGTTCGAGGAGATGCAGCGGCGGGCCGCCCAGGAGCACACCATTCGTGACGTCGTCGAGAAGATCACCGGTGGTTTCGATGTCCAGACCATTCTGCAGACAACGGTTAAAGAGTTGAGCCGGGTGTTGGGGGCGAGTGATGCTTACGTCGAACTGGCCCCGCTCTCGGAGACGATGGGGGCGTCAGCCCGGCCGCTGGAGGAGGGGATGTAATGCGGAGAGGCATAACTCAGGAGATAGTCATTGAGTTGATATCCGAGTTGCATGCCTGGCGCATCCGTGCGCTGAATGTTTTGCTGACTATAGCAGTCATTGCCGTCGCGCCGGCCATTGTGCTCGTCATCGTGGAGGCAACCCGCAACCCGGATCAATGGCCGGCGGCGTTGGTCTTTCTGGCGATTTACCTGTTCATAGTGGGATTGGCCGTCTTTCGTCATATTGACCCGCGCTTGCGGGCGTGGGGTATGTTGTTGCTGGGCTATGTGGCCGGGGTGCTGGCCTTCGCCCGAGGTGGGCTGGCGGGGGATGGGCGGGTGTATCTCCTGGTGTTGCCGATATTGGCCCTGGTCTTGGTCGGTATGCGCTCTGGCCTGATTATGGCTATCCTCAGCCTGCTTACTTATGCTGTCTTCGCCATTACCGCCCACCTGGGATTGATGAAAGGGTGGCTGGTCCACCTGGATAATCCCTTAGCCCTCGCGGATTGGATCTTCGCCGGAGTGCCTTTCACGGTAGTGTTGGTCACGGTTATGACGTTGTTGTGGCTCTTCAACCGCTTCCAGATAAGGACGCTGCAAGCCGCACGCCGGACAGCAGCCGAACTATCCCAGGCTCATACGCGGCTGGCAGCGCGCTCGGAGGAACTGGCGCGGCGTGCCCGACATCTGGAAGCCACCGCCAGGGTGGCCCGGGAGGCCGCCGCTATCCACGACGTGGACGAACTGCTCAATACCACCGTCCATCTCATCTCCGACCGCTTCGGCTTCTACCACGCCGGCGTCTTCCTGCTGGACGATGCGGGTGAGTACGCCGTCCTCCGCGCTGCATCCTCCGAGGGTGGACAGCGTATGTTGGAGCGCGGCCACCGCCTGAAGGTGGGCGAGGTTGGCATCGTTGGCTGGGTTGCCGGCGCTGGGGAGCCCCGCGTGGCCCTCGACGTGGGCGAGGATGCCGTTTTCTTCGATAATCCTGACCTGCCCCGCACACGCTCGGAGATGGCGCTGCCATTGAAGGTGCGCGATCGGGTCATCGGCGTGCTGGATGTGCAGTCCACCGAGGAAGCCGCCTTCACTGAGGAGGACGTGACTGCCTTGCAGATGATGGCCGATCAGTTGGCGGTGGCCATCGAGAACGCCCGCCTCTTCGCCGTCACCCAGGCCAGCCTGCAGGAACTGAATGCCCTGTACCGCCAGTACACAACCCAGGCCTGGGAGCGTTTCACCGCCGAACGCCCCCAGACAGTCCGGTATATGCTTGGAACACCTGCGGCGGAGGTCTGGCGCTCCTGCTTCGAGCGCGTCCGGGCCAACGGCGAACCGGTCACGTCGCTAGAGAGGGGGAATGGTAACGAGGGGCAGTATACGCTGGCGATCCCTGTGCGGCTGCGGGGCATCCCCATCGGTGTCCTAGGGTTTCGCCGCCCGGCTGAGCGGGGTGCGTGGCAGCCTCACGAACTGGCTATGGTTGAAGCGGTGGCCGAACGACTGGGGTTGGCTCTGGAGAACGTCCGCTTGCTTGAGGAGGCTCAGCGCCGCGCGCACGCAGAGCGCCTCACCACTGAAGTCACGGCCAGGATTCGCACTCCGATGGATGTGGATACCATCCTTCAAACAGCGGTCAAGGAGTTGGGTCAGGTCTTACGGGCGGCCCAAGTCTCTGTCTATCTGACCCCAGCGGAGGAGGAAACGGCCTGAGCGAGGGCCGAAGAGAGAACAATGTCTGGTGGTCGTCAAGAAGCCTCGAGAACGCAGAGGCTGTGGGATAACAATGGTTGATGAGGGAAGTTGACAATGAACCAGGAAACGATCACAATACTGACGTCACGGGACAAGTTTGTCCTGGCGTGGCTGGCCCTGGGCCTGGTTTGGAATTTTTTCAGTTCCCTGGTAGGGTGGGGTTGGATCACGGCAACGATCATCACCTTCGGCATTTTGATCATTGCCGCCATATACATCTACCACAAGCGGGATGGCCTGCTGGCGAAGTTTATCCTTTTCGGGGTTATCGCTGGTCTCGTCGAACTGCTGGCCGACCGTTACCTGGTCGAGGTCACCGGCACGCTGGTCTATGAGAAGGGAGGGCCGTTTCTGCTGCGTTCTCCGCTCTATATGCCTTTTGCCTGGGCCGGCGTGTTAGTGACGCTGGGTTACGTCGGCTGGCGGCTGAGGCAAGTGCTGGGCCTGCCCTGGGCCACGTTTCTGGCCGGCATCATCGGTGCGATCAACATCCCACTCTACGAGCAATGGGCGCGCTCGGCCCACTGGTGGTATTACCAAAACACGCCTATGCTTGGTGCCACACCGTGGTATATTATCGTTGGAGAGTTCCTCATAGTCGCCTTGTTGCCTTTCCTGCTGCAGAAGTTGGAGATTTTGCATCCCGTCCAGATCATACCGTTGGGCATCATTGAAGGACTATGGATCTGGATTTGCTATGCTCTGACTTTTCAGTTGCTCGGCTGATGGAGGGTCTTGCCTCTCGTGGCTTTGGGCCTCTGGTGAACCAGGGCTCAAACTAGGAAGAGAGTGGGGGGAGGAGAAAAATGTTGGAACGACTGAGCACTGTACCTGTCGAGGACGAAGACCTGGCCCGCCGGGGGAGATTGCTTAACATCCTTCTGCTGGGCAGCATCGCTATTGTCACCGCGATAGACATTGTCTTCATCGTCGTCGCCGAATTTGTTGGACAACTCCCTCTTCAGGCTCTCATCCCGCCCTCTCTTGTGGGAGTGGTCTCCCTCTATTGTCTGTGGTTGGCCAGGAGGGGACGAGTGAGAGAGGGAATATGGCTTTACCTCGGCGTGAACTTTCTGGCCATCGCTGCCTCTATTTACATCTTCGATGGCTTCAGGAGCCCCGCCATGCTCCTATTTTTCTGGCCCATCAGTCTTACTGGAATGCTGTTGCAGCCTCGTCTAGCCTTCGGTACTGCTCTCCTCTCCGTTTTCGTTGGCATTTTGGCTCTGATCTTGCAGAGAGCGGGTCTCTATACACCGCTCGTAGTATCCGGATCCGAAGCACGAGACTTCACTACCCTTGCCTTCAACCTGATCGTTTATCTTGGGCTGGCATTGCTGATCTTCCTCACGGTTGGCAATCTGAATCGTGCTCTACATCACGAGCGAGAACTGAGGGCCACACTCCAGGCTCACCGCGCCACGTTGGAGCAGCAGGTGGCCGAGCGTACACGCGACTTGGAGCGGCGGGCTATGCAACTGCAGGCCGCTGCCGAGGTGGCGCGGGAGGCAGCGGCCATCCGTGACGTGGACCAACTCCTGGACACCACCGTCCGTCTCATCTCCGACCGCTTTGGCTTCTACCACGCCGGCGTCTTCCTGCTGGATGATGCGCGGGAGCACGCTGTCCTCCGTGCTGCTTCCTCCGAGGGCGGGCGACGTATGCTCGCACGCGGTCACCGCCTGAAGGTGGGTGAGGTCGGCATCGTCGGCTGGGTTGCCGGCACCGGCAAGCCCCGCGTGGCCCTCGATGTCGGCGCAGACGCCGTCTTCTTCGACAACCCTGACCTGCCCGAGACGCGCTCGGAGATGGCGCTGCCACTGCGGGTGCGCGGTGAGGTCATCGGTGTGCTGGATGTGCAGTCCACTGAGGAGGCGGCCTTCACCGAGGAGGCCGTGGCCGTGTTGCAGACATTGGCCGACCAGTTGGCGGTAGCCATCGAGAATGCCCGCCTCTTCCAGGAGGCACAGGCCAGGCTGCGGGAGACCGAGGTACTGTACCGGGAATACAGTCGGGAAGCGTGGGGGGCATTGGCCCGCGCCAGGCGCGTGCGTGGCTATACTTATGACCGGGTGGGTATATCCCCCGTCACAGCGGATTGGCCACCCGAGGTGCGGCAGGCACTGCAAAAGGGGCAGATTGTGACCATAGGCGGTGGAGGAGGGAGGGATGGGGCCGCGCTTGCGGTGCCCATTCGCGTGCGCGGGGAGGTCATCGGTGTGCTGGATATCCGCAGACCCCTGGAGGCGGGCGAATGGACCTCGGAGGAGACTGCCCTGGTGGAGAGAGTGTCTACGCAGTTGGGGTTGGCGCTGGAGAGTGCGCGGCTCTACCAGGACACCCAGCGCCGCGCCGTCCGTGAACGGCTCGCTGCTGACATCACCGCCCGAGTCCGCGCCTCCACCGAGGTGGATACCATTTTGCAGACGGCGATTCGGGAACTGGGGCGGGCGCTGCGGGCTTCGGAGGGATTGATTCGACTGGGGAGCGGTGATGAAGTCAGTCTGCTGCGTGCGAATAAAGGTGATGTGAGCGATGGCGATGCGAACACCTGATAAGCGAACCAGAGGATGGAGCATCGGGCGTAAACTGACCGTTGCCTCTATATTGATGATCTTGCTGACCCTACTGGCCGGGGGGGTTGGCCTCTGGCAGGTGCTTACCGTTGGTCAGGCAATCAGTGATGCGCTCGAAAAAGAACAGCAACGGGCGTGGTCTCTGGAGTTGCTGGCCGCAGGACACAGGCTCGTCGCAGCGCTGGATCACATGCTTTTGACCGAGGATCCAACCTTGATGAGTACGGATGTCCCGGTATCTCTAGGCACCCTCATGTTCTATATGGAGACTATGCAGGAGTCTCGTGGTGAGACAGAGGCTGGGGCTCTCTTTGAAGAAATACAGGTGACCTATAGCAGGTTGCGTCAGGCGGTTAAAGAGGTAGACGTGCTGGCCCGGCAGAAACGCTGGACGGAGGTGAGGGTGACGCTGGAGCAGAAAGTCAGACCGGCCAACAGGCGTATGAACCTCCTTCTCCGGCGGCTGGTGCGCCAGGCCGATCGTGACGTGGAAGTGACAGCCATGCGTGCCCAAATGGTGATCCGGCAGGCAACACTGCTGATGGTCACTCTGGCGGTATTGACCACGGCTGTTGCTTTAGGCTGGCGGCAGTTTGTGTTCCGGGGGATGAGTTTATCCATCGCGGAACTGCGGCGGGGAGTAGCGCGCATCAGCAGCGGTGACCTCGAATACACACTGGATGTCCGGACCGGCGACGAGATCGAGGAATTGGGCGACGAATTCAACAGGATGGCGGGGAGACTGGCTGACCTGATCGGCAGTCTGGAGCGGCGTGTGGCCGAGCGTACAGCAGATTTGGAGCGGCGCTCCGTCCAACTGGAGGCGGCCGCCCAGGTGGCGCGGGAGGCGGCGGCCATCCGAGATATGGATCAACTCCTGGACGCCACCGTCCATCTCATCTCCGAACGCTTTGGCTTCTACCACGCTGGCATCTTCCTATTGGATGAGCCGGGAGAGTATGCGGTGTTGCAGGCCGCCTCATCGGAAGGCGGACGGCGGATGTTGGAGCGAGGGCACAAGTTGAAAGTGGGCGAGGTAGGGATTGTGGGCTACGTCGCGGGCACCGGTCAGCCGCGCGTTGCCCTCGATGTCGGCGAGGACGCTGTCTTCTTCGATAACCCCGACCTACCCGAGACGCGCTCGGAGATGGCGTTGCCGCTGCGGGTGCGGGAGCGCGTCATCGGCGTGCTGGACGTCCAGTCCACCCAGGAGGCTGCCTTTTCCGATGAGGACGTGGCGATCCTGGCGACGATGGCCGATCAGTTAGCGCTGGCGATTGAGAACGCCCGCCTGCTGGAGGAAAGCCAGCGCGCGCTGCGGGAACTGGAGGCGCTCTACGGACGGCGGGCGTGGGAGGCGTGGCGGGAACGGACGGCTCGCCGGCCAACGGCCTACCGTTACACCGGCGTGGAGGTGGAGCCTGCTCCCCCTTCTTTTGTACTGGAGAGGGGGAGCCTGCCCCTGTCCGACGAGCCCGCTGTCTTGCAGGAGGGGGACGGCCGCCAACTGGTCGCCCCTATCCGCCTGCGCGGCCAGACCCTCGGCTCCATCGTCCTGCGGCGGGATCCCGAAGAGGAGCCCTGGTCGCCGGAGGAGGTCGCGCTGATGGAGGAGGTGAGTACCCAAATCGCGCTGGCTTTGGAGAACGCCCGCCTGCTGGAGGAGACGCAGCGGCGGGCGGAGCGCGAGCATCTGGTCAGGGAGATCACCGCCAGGGTGCGCGCCTCAATGGATATGGACACCATCCTGGAGACGGCAGTGCGGGAGTTGGGCCGGGCTCTGGGTACCGACCGGGCGTTCGTGCGGTTGAGCACGGGTATGTCCGTGCAGGAGGCAGGCAGTGAGCAGCAAGAAGCATAGGGAGGATATGGGGGCTATTATCATTGCGCTGGGGATGGTCGTGGCGCTCCTTGGGCTGAACGGGTGTGGCGCCGCTGCACCTGCTCGCCCCGAGGCAGTGCGCATTGGGGTCATCTATCCGCTTAGCGGGTCGCTGGCGTCCACGGGCCAGGCCCTCAGACAGGCCGTTGAACTGGCCCAGGAGATCGTCAACCAGGAGCACGACCTGGGTCTGCCGCTGGCGCGCTCGGCCGGCCTGCCCGGACTGGGCGGTGCCCGCATTGAGGTTGTGTTCGCCGATCACGCCGGAGACCCTGAGCAGGGGGTGGCTGAGGCACAGCGCTTGATCGAGGAGACAGGAGTTGTGGCACTGCTGGGAGCCTACAATAGTAGCGTCACCGCCAGCGCCAGCCAGGTGGCCGAAGCGGCCCGCATTCCCTTCCTGAATGCCACCTCTACGTCTCCCACCCTTACCGAACGGGGTTACAAATGGTTCTTCCGTACTACCGCCGATGACAATATCTTTGCCCACAACTTCTTCGTCTTCCTGCTGGAGGTGGATCGGCGACAGGGGCTTGACACACGGGACATCGCCATCGTCTATGAGAACACCCTTTGGGGCACGGGGGTGAGGCAGGCAGAGCAGACCTATGCCCGGCAACTCGATTTCAACATCGTCGCCGACGTGCCCTATGCCTCCGACGCGGATTCCGTCGTGGCTGAGGTGCAGACCCTCCTGGAGACGGGCAGCCCCATCGTGATGCAGGCATCCTATGCGCACGATGCCATCCTTTACGTGCGCACCTACAAGGAGATGGGTTTCAGACCCACGGCGCTGTTGGCGATGGACGCCGGGTTCATCAGTCCGGGCTTTATTGAGACTGTGGGGGAGGACGCCGAGTACATCCTCAGCCGCGAGGTCTGGGCGCTGGACCTGGGGGAGCAGAAGCCGCTCATCAAAGAGGTGGACACGCTGTATTTCGAACGGTACGGAACTCACATGGACGGCAATGCTGCTCGTGCCTTCACCGGTCTCCTGACTCTGGCCGACGCCATCAACCGCGCCGGCTCCACCGACCCGGAGGCGATTCGTCAGGCATTGCTGGCTACGGACCTGCCAGGCGAACAATTGATTATGCCCTGGGATGGCATCCGCTTTGACCCAGATACCGGGCAGAACACGTTGGCACGGGGAATCATCGTGCAAATACAGAATGGCGTCTATCACACCGTCTGGCCGTGGGATATGGCCAGCAAGGAACTGGTCTGGCCAATGCCGGAGTAATGAGGCCGACCGTCCTATAGGGAGTGCGTTATGGTGGCAGAAAGAATGGAGCGACCCCGAGGTAGTCTGGTCAATAAAGTGCGTTGGCCCATCGTCTTCTCTATTGCCATCGCTCTACTGGTTGTGGGCTATGTCTTGATCAATATCAGTACTCGGGCCCAGAGGCAGGCGGTCTTTCACATCCAGCAGAGTACGGCCGAGGAAATCGCCCTCCCTATCTCCACCTATCTCCAGGACGCTATGAACGACCTGGCGCTTTTCGCTCAGACCGGAGATCTGATGGCCAGGGAGCGAGCCGGGCAGCAGGCGGCCCTCGAACGGTTGCAGGCTCATAAGCAGGGGGTCTACGATGAGATCACGCTTCTGGATCAGGATGGCAACGAGATAGCAAAGGTCTCCCGCTTCCACACCTTCCTTCCGGCGGAACTGGGCAGCCAGGCGGATACGGCTGCCTTCCGACGAGCCCGTATGGGTTTGGATTACATGGACAAGGAAACGGTCATCTCGCCCCATAGCGGCTTGCCTGTGGTAGAAATGGCAGTGCCGGTCTACGACCCCGTCACCGGGGACGTGACGGGCGTGCTGGCAGCCCGCGTTAGTGTCAAGCGCATGTGGGATGTGGTCGCGGAGGTCGAGATCGGTGAGCGTGGCTATGCTTACGTGATCAATACGACGGGACATCTGCTGGCCCACACAGACCTGTCGCGCCATCTGCAACTTCAGGGCAAGCCCATTGACTATGTGGCGGTGGTGCAAAAGGTCGTTCAGGTGGGTATTGCGGAGCCAGGGGTAGAGGAGTATACCGGTCTGGAGGGCGAAAGGATCGTTGGAGCCTACGCCCCGATCGAGGGAACCTCCTGGGTCGCCATAGTCGAGCTGCCAACGGCGGAGGCTTACGCGAGCCTGCGGCAGATGAGGTTGTCCCTGGTGGGCCTGCTGGTGGTCGCCGTACTGGCCATCGCGGGGCTGGCCTCCTGGCTGCCGCAGCGCATCGTCCGTCCGTTGGCCCAACTGGAGGAGGGGGCGGCGCTTCTGAGCAGCGGACGTCTGGATCACCGTATTGCCCTCCGCACGGGGGACGAGTTGGAGGCGCTGGGCAATGCATTCAATCAGATGGCCACCCAGTTGCAAGAACTGATCGCTGGCCTGGAGCAGCAGGTGGCCGAGCGCACGCGGGCATTGGAGCGGCGGGCGCTGCAACTCCAGGCCGCGGCCGAGGTGGCCCGCGACGCCACTGCCGTGCTCGATGTCGAGGAACTGATGCGCACCACCGTCGAACGTATCACAGAGCGGTTCGGCTTCTACCACGCCGGCGTCTTCCTGCTGGACGATGCACGGGAGTACGCTGTCTTGCGTGCCGCTTCCAGCGAGGGGGGCCAAAGGATGTTGGAGCGTGGCCACAAACTGGCGGTGGGCCGGGTGGGTATCGTGGGTTACGTCGCCGGCACCGGCGAGCCGCGCATTGCACTCGACGTCGGCGAGGACGCCGTCTTCTTTGATAACCCCGACCTGCCCGAGACGCGCTCGGAGATGGCGCTGCCACTGAAAGTGCGTGGTCAGGTCATCGGCGTCCTTGACGTGCAGTCCACCGAAGAGGCTGCTTTTACTGAGGAAGACGTGGCTACCTTGCAGACAATGGCCGATCAGTTGGCGGTGGCTATCGAGAACGCCCGCCTCTTCCGCGAGACGCAGGAGCGGCTGCGCGAGTTGAGCCGTCTCTACGGGGAGTATAGCGCCACTGCCTGGGCCGAACTGGCATCGCCGGAGCGCCCATTGGGCTACGTTTACGACCGCGTTGACGTCGTGCCGGTGGAGAAGTTGCCGGCACCGGCACTCGACTTGGCCCTGCAGCGCGGGGAACCCGTCGCCCTCATCGAGCCGGAGGAGGCAGAGGCAGCGCTGGCAATGCCGCTCAAGTTGCGCGACCAGATCATCGGTGCTCTGGGCATCCAGGAGATGGACGAGGCACGAGAGTGGTCGCCCGATGAGGTCGCCCTCGTCGAGGCGGTGAGCAGCCAGGTGGCGCTGGCGCTGGAGAACGCCCGTCTGTTCGAGGAGACACAGAAGTCTGTCCGGCAAGTGCGGGCTCTGTACGAGACGAGCCGGGCCCTCTCCTCCTCACTTGATGAAGAGACTCTGATACGTGTCATCCTGGAGGCCGTTTATAGGACATTGGGCAGCGAGTATGTTCTCATTGCCACCGTGGACGAGACGGCGGGAACTATTGGTTGCCGACATGTCCTCTGGCGCGGGGAGTTTGACGTTTTCCCTGAATGGATCCAGATGGCCCAATATCCCCTCGATCATCCGGACATCCTGGCCGACATCTACCGCACCGGGCGCACCGAGATCATCAGTGAATGGGACGAGCGCTTCAACCGCGAGATTTGGGACAAGTTCGGGCACGAGCGACTTCTGCGTGTTTTTATGCCCATCAAGATGCGTGATCGTGTTATCGGCGTCGTCGAGGTTGGCTATGACAAACGTGAAAAGGTTCGCATAACCGATGATGAAGTGCAGATGCTGTCCGCCTTCATGGATCAGGCGGCGGCGGCGCTGGAGAATGCCCGTCTGTTCGCCGAGATGCAGGCAGAGGCCCAACGCCGCGCTCTTGTCAACGAAATACTCCAGGCTGCTACCACGACGCTCGACCCTGAGGACGTGCTTCGACAGGCCGGCGCGGTCATCTCACGCCGGTTGAGGATGCCGTCCGGGCTTTTCCTGTGGGATCCCGAAACGGAGACTTTGCGGCCCGTCGCAATTCATGACTTCACCGGTGCCGACGTGACGCCGTCTGGCCCCTTTGTGATCACCGCCGAGATGAACCCTGTTATGTTCAAAGCGGTCCACACCCGGCAGCAGCAGGTCCTCCTCGATGCTCCCTCCCACGTCCGTGGCCCGATAGTTCAACTGGTCCGGCGGTTCGAAATCCAAGATGTCGCTTTTGTTCCCTTGATCACGCGAGACAGAGTTCTGGGTCTCATAGCGCTGGGCCGGCACAGGGAGCAGCCACCGTTGAACGAGGACATCCTCTCCTTCCAGCGGATCATTGCCGCTAGCCTGAGCGTGGTCGTGGAGAATGCCTACCTGTTCCAGGAGACCCAGGCCGCGCTGTCCGAGACGGAGAACCTCTATGAAGCCAGTGCTGCTCTCAATGCTGCTCAGACTTATGAAGATATCTTGAGCGTGCTCCGCGAGCATACGCTTGTGGGGCAGGCCGACCGTAACGTCAGTCTGAACTTGTTCGACCGTCCCTGGATCGGGGATGATATGCCGGAATGGTCTATTCCCATCGCCCGCTGGACGCGCCTGCCTCCTGAGGCTGTCAGTCCGCGTTACCCGTTGCGGGCCTTTCCTTCGGCTTCCCGGCTCCTGCGCCCTGATGCCCCCACCTTGATTGAGGACGTGGAGAACGACCCGCGCCTGGATGAGGACGCGCGTGCGCTGTACAGCCGGCGTTTTGGAGCACACAGCACCATTTTCGTCCCGCTGGTGGTGGGCGGACAGTGGATCGGTTACGTCAATGCCATCTATGGTCAGCCGACGGAGTTTCCCGAAACCGAGGTGCGCGGCCTGATGAGTCTTGCCGGTCAGGCGGCCATTGCTGTTCAGTCCATCCGCCAGCTGGAGCGGACTCAGGAGGCCCTGCGGGAGACCGAGGCCCTCTATCGCGCCAGCCGGGCCATCGTCGTCGCCCAGACACCCGATGACGTGCTGCGTGCCTTCACCGACCACGTGGTCGCGCCGCAGATAGGGCGCTGCGTCCTGGCTCTCATAGATCCCACCACTCCACCCGACAATCCTGTCGTGGAGATTGAGGCTGCCTGGGAGCCGGGGGTGGAACGTCCGGCTGTGCTCGGCAACCGTTGGACTGTCTCCCAGATTCCTCTCATCGCCAAGATGTCCGCCGATCTCATGGTCATCTCGGACGTGTCCACTTCGCCGGAGATGGACGAGATCTCCCGCCACGTCTTTCTGAATGTGCTGGACATCAAAGCGGTTGCCATCGTTCCCCTGCTCGCCGGCGAGCGGCATCTGGGCTGGCTGCTGGTCGAGTCACTGGAAGGGCCTTATGACTTTAGCGCACGGGAGGTGCGGCTCTACGGGGCTCTGGCCGGGCAGGCGGCGGTTGCTCTCGAAAGTATGCGGCTCTTTGAGGAGGTGCAGCGCCGCGCCCGCCGTGAGCGGCTCATCCGCGAGGTCACGGCCAAGGTCTGGGCCTCCACCGATCTCGAAGGCGTGCTCAAAACGACGGCCCAGGAGTTGAGCAAAGCACTGGGCACTTCTCATGCACTTGTCTGGTTGGGCACGCCACCTCAGGTTGACGACTGAGCGGGAGTGTGATAACATATTGAACGGATTCAGGCTTGCACCGGATGGAAAAACATTGCCCAAGGTGTGCTTGTCCGTTCAATCCGTTCCAAAAATCTGTTGATAGTATCACCATCAAAGGAGGAAAAAATGCCCGAAAAAACCATTGTTGACGCCAGCGTGCCCAACGCCGGCCGCATCTACGACTATCTGCTGGGTGGCCATCACAACTTCGAGATTGACCGCCGGGCAGGGGATCAAATCAAAGAACTTTTACCTTTCTTACCCAAAGCGATGCGCCTCTCCCGCTGGTGTCTCCAGGACGTGGCGCGCACGCTGACGGAGGAGCGCGGTTTCAGAACCATCATTGACTTCGCCTCCGGCCTGCCGACGATGGACCACATCCACACCGCCGTCGCGCCGGGCACGACCATCATCTACTCCGACCACGACCCGGTGACCGTCGAGTACGGACGGGAGATATTGGGCGATACGCCCAACGTTCACTACTTCCAGGCCGACTGCCGCCGACCGGAGGAGTTGCTGAACCGCTCCGAGGTCGTGGAGATATTGGGCGGCGATCGCCACGTGGCCTTCGTCTACTGGGGCGTGAGTATGTAGATGAGCGATGAAGATATCGCCCATGTCGCGCGCGTGCTCTACGACTGGTCGGATGAGGGAAGTTGCATGGCTTTTTTCATAGCTATAGGCAACCCGGA
>Ga0164310_10001374_pt1 | contig 13714 bp, 9 predicted proteins | sample GuaBasSedimGuay1_FD_121795 | JGI IMG/M metagenome (GOLD analysis project Ga0164310, IMG submission 121795) | Subseafloor sediment microbial communities from Guaymas Basin, Gulf of California, Mexico - Guay1, Core 4569-9, 0-3 cm | ecosystem: Environmental > Aquatic > Marine > Hydrothermal vents >... | reverse complement strand
GTGTGGAAAAAGTGTCAAGAATCGTTTTACCATCAGAAGTTTTGATTGCTATAAATGATTTACCACCCGGTAAAATAGATTCCAGTCCCAAGTAACCACCCATCTCCTTTGCACCAAAAATAAGAATTAAATCACTTGGCGAACCAAAAATTTCAGCTGGATTTGTTTTTAATAATTCTTTTATATCATCAGGTAAAATGCCTTCAAGCTCTATTTTATTGAGATCAACCTTCATAGATTGCGCTTCTCTGAAAACAGCACCAAGTTTATTTTTAATGGCTTCGTAGTCTCCAGGATATATGTTATAACCCGTTTCTGGAACAACAAATTTTCCATCTATAGTAGAAAGTGTTCCACCAACATATCTAAACTCTATATCACCAACCTTCTCCGTCCTGATTATAGGAAGAGTTAACCCTTTAACTTTTTCTGTATTGGAAACAGTAGAAATAATTATCTTATTTTTATCAGATAACACTTTATCAATATTTAACTCTTTGTTTCCTATTTTTACCATATCACTATCGCCAGAGATAGAAACCGTTATATAATTTCCAGCACCAACTATGTCAGTAATTTCCTTTTCTGAAAATCCAAGATTCTTCAACGCAACCGAACTTAACTGAAGCTGAATATCAACAGATGCATATGTTATCTCCATCGGACCTTTTATCTCTAGAAAATCTGGTATCTCTTTTCCAGCGACTATTGCGTAACCAGTTGGTCCTTCAGCTTTTTCTATATCAGAGCTCGTCAAAAATCTTATAGAGTATCCTTCTCCCAAATCTATGTCCCTGTTTAGAGGAATTTTCTCTGGGTATCGAGAATAATAATCCATTTTATCTTCAAGTGAAATCAAAACAGACGGAGGAATTTTATTCCAATTAACAATAGAGCTCGGGTAAACATCTAAACTCACCAATTTTTTTGTTTCATTTCCTGTGTGATTCACCAGTTCAAATGAAGCTTTTTTTGCAAACAAATTCCTAATCCACGCTAAAAATGCATTTATTTTTTCTTTAATGAACATCCCTGTTATTGTGCCAGCAGTTGTTAGTTGGTTATCCTCAAAATTAGAAGAAGGTATTTCATAGTTATAATATCCAAGATAATTTTCAGTTAATTTTTCATCAGCTGTGAAAAATGCTGTTGGCGTTTTCTCCTTGCTAAGGGGAGTTGGCAGAGATGATGGCGGATTATCGCCAGGGAGCAAATAATACACATAATCAGCTGTTCCAACAATTTTCTTATTTTTTTCAACAATAACCATTGACCCCATTAAGTTGAATTTATAAATTCCTGACTCTGTTGGAACATAAAGAGGCGATTTAACAAGGCTAGCGAGGTTGTTCTGTGTTAAACTTTTCATAAGTCTAAGCACGTTTGGATCGTTTGTATCAATATTTTTTAATCCGTAATTTAATATGGCCTCCTTGCCTGTTTTGCTCTCAAAATCATGCTTTGAAAATAAAAGAAGCTCATAATTATGCATTAATTCGATAAATTGCTCAAAATCATCCATATTGTCAAGGAATACAATCCTTCCCTTTTTACAACTAAATGTCAGCTGTGGGTCAGCAGACGAAGAGGAGAAAAATAACGAAAAAACAACTCTGTCACTAAATTCCGGGCTCGTCTGCACACTAAATGCAACTTTATTTTTATAATTTCTCTTTAATTTTAACGCATCTGGATCAGAGGGTATAAATCCTAGAAACTTTGAATTGTCTAAAGAAAATCTTAGTTCATTCTTTTTTGAAGAAAAGTATATGCATGCAAACCTATAAACGCCGCTGGATGATTCTAAGCTTTCATCACTGCCATGTTTTGTACATAAGAGCGTCGGCTCTGATAAGAAGTCCAGGACTTCGTCACCTTTAGCTTCCATTAATTTTATAGCTAGGTCATTCACGTTTAACTCTTCTTTCTGAGATGTAAAATTAAGAACACCTCTTCCGAAAATCTCAGAAATGCTTTCAGCTGTTGTTACAGGCATTAACAAAAATAAAAAGCAAACAAATAAAGCAAATGCCTTTTTTCCTTTTTTTCCAAACATCATATTTTACACTCCTCTTAAAAACTGGACAAAATCCTCTCTTTTGTCAGATATCACTAAAACCGTATATGCTCCACGCTCTGTGCCCAGTATTTTTTTATCAAGTGTCAAGCCATCTACCATTGAGCAGTTAAGTGTTGCAAAATCTGAGAACTGGCTGTTTGGCCCTGCTATATACAAGTCACACTCTCCCTGAGCCGGGTAACTAAACCATAGTTTTACCTCATCATCAATATCGTAATTTGTTTTGTCTGTTGACAAATAGTTAGAGCTTGCGTATGCGTAACTTATTTGTTTGACATGAATCAATGAATAAAACGAATCAACGCCATTCAGCACAATATATAAGGATGTGCCTGCTATCACCAAAAGTGCGACTATAACAAATTTTTCACTTTTTGTAAATCGAAAGCCAGTGGTTTCATATATTTTTATGTCTTTCCGAGGTTTCTCTTCATCTTCATTATCTTCTTTTTCTTCATCTTCTTGGTGAAAAAATGCATCCCATTTATCCTTTTCTTTTTCTTCTCCCATTTTCTTACCTCTTCAAGAGGGCGTCTATTTCGCTATATTTTACCCCAAATTTGTCAAAAATTTCTTTTATTTTGGATTTACCGTTTCTTGGCACCACAACTACGCTGTTTTCAATTTTTTTTCCTTTTACATCAGCCAAAACACCGGGCCTTTTATTTCTTCCATAAAGTGCGTAAACGAACTTTGTCTTATCAGTCTGGCTTAGACCAGATATAGTATAATTAAAAATAATACTATTCGAATAACCAATGATATCGCTTAAGAATTTTGATTTTAAAATTGAGTAACCGCCTGAAATTAAATTCTTAAATGTGCTGGATTTTAGTAAATCTTCAGCATGTATAAACTTGACATTTAGTCTGTCATCAGAAAAAAAAGAAGATAAAAGGCTTACATCTGTGTCTCTTTTTATAATACAATATATATCAAGTGTTTCTGAGTTTGTGTCTACTAGAACATCCAGAAGAACTTGCCTGAAATTCGGATTAGATTTAAGAAAAATCCTAAGTTTTTTTCTGATTTTTATAATTGAACTTAAAAAATTCGTTGTCATTGAACAATCGCCATTTGTTAACATGTCAACAATGTGTATGTTTATAGATAAACAGCGGTATAAATAATTTTCGGTCTCCTGTTTATATATTAACATAAATATAGAACATTATGTTTATATATTAACAAAATTTAAGCAGAACTATTGTTTATGCATTAACATAATGTTGACATAATGATACATTTAACATTCAATTTTAGCCAACATTACCAAAAATCTTCTTAACCCGCTCTTTGCCAAGCATCAAAATAAATCCAGCCAGTTTTGGGCCACTTGTCTTGTTTATCAAAATTCTGTAGCATAACTGGAAAAACCGTTTTGGTTCTATTTCATGCTCTCTTGCAAGGTCGTATATTCTTTGCTGTAGCTCTTCTTCAGCCCACTCTTTATCTAACTCTTTTGACAGATCTAACAAACATTCTTTCTCCTTTTTATTCAAATCCAATTGAGGCAGGCTTTCATTTATTTTTATAGTCATAGATGGATTATAATGTTCAACCCAATATTTTGCAAGTCTCAATCTTTTTGATATCCTTTTTTTCTCAAAATCTGTTAACACATTAACATGACCAAGCTTTTTTAGAACCTCAATAGTTTGCTCTTCATTATAAAGCTGGGAATAAAGGGCAGCCATAGAATATGAAAACTGATAAGGTAATTTATCTAATGACAAAATAGATTTGTCAATCTGAGAGAGCTCATAAATTCTCTTTAGCTGTGCTATCCTTTTCTCATCATGTCTCAGGCATTTGTCAATAACACCAAAATAACACCTCTCAGCCATGTCATATCTTTCTGCCAAAAGTAAAAACTTATTTGATTTGAGATCAAAATTTATAACCTTTCCAGGCTGATAGCTTGCATATAAAAATCTTAATAATTCTGGCTCTGCAAAATTAAGCCAATCTTTCATCGAGATGAGATTACCTTTTGAGCCGGACATTTTTTCCTTTCCTAGTTGTATAAACTCTGTTCCATATAATATAGGTGGCTCTATGCCAAAAATTTCTCTGGCAAAAGCGCGTCCAGTGTCAACAGAACCACCTGGAGTAAAATGGTCTTTTCCACCTGACTCAAATGTCACGCCAAAACTAAACCATGTGGCTGCCCAGTAAATTCTCCAGGGTATCTTGACATGTCCACCAGCTGGCTTGATCCGACCCTCATATCCGCAACTTTTTACATATTCACGATCCCTATTACATTTGTAGCTCAAATACTCGCCATCCCAAGAAATAGCGGTTGTAGTTGCGGAGCGGCCGCATTTTTCGCAAACAACCATAAGAGGCAACCACTCTTTCGGTTTTTCCACCCCTGCTATTTTTTTCATTATCTCTCTTATCTTATCTGACTTTTCTAAAATAATTTTTATTGCTTCATCGTATCTACCAGAATGATAGGAATCATAAGCACTCATAAAATTTGGTTTTATTCCAAACTTGTCAGCGACATCTTTTATCTGGCTCATAAAATAGTCTGCCCACGAATCAAACCCCTGAACAGGGGATGGCACCTCTCTAAGTGGCTTTCCAAGATATTGGCTGAACTTATTTTTGTCAAATCCCTTTGGAATCTTGTCTAAATCGTCAAAATCGTCTACTATAAAATTATGTTCCACTTTTAGCCCAGCGTCTTTTAAAGAATTTGCTACAATAGTCGGCGTGAACAGCTCAGGTCTTGCATTGCCTATATGAAAAAAACCAGATGGCGTCCACATACCGTGAACTACGTGCTTTTTCACATCCCTCTTCTTTAGCTCTTCCACAACTTTGTCAGACCATGTATAAGACATTAAAATCACACGTTAACTGTAATTGATATAATTATTATTTATTGACTTAAATAACTTTTACTAATTGGTAAAATCTTTTTATTCTTTCTCCGCTAAAATTTAGCATGTTTATTAAGGAAACCGGGTTTATTATTTTTCTGTTAACCCTTGCAGTTCTGATATGGAGAGATAGAAAAAAAATAAAATTTGAAGGACTAATGTTTATAAGGCGGACAAAAAAGGGAAAGAAATTTATAAACCGTATAGCAAGGCATAAAACATTCTGGTCAGCATTCTCAAAAATAGGTGTAGTAGTTGCGATATGTGGAATGATATTCATATCTGGTTATCTTGTGTTTAATGCCCACGGAATCGCAACAAAAGAAGTAACAAAAGGTGCTGGCCTTGTGTTGCCATCTGCCTCTGCTAAGCCGGTAATAAAAACAGGGTTTATACTTTTGCCATGGTGGCTATGGGTTATTGCTATCATAACTATAATGGTACCCCACGAGCTTTCGCACGGAATTATTTCAAGAATAGAAAAAATAAAAATAAAATCACTTGGTGTGCTTTTGCTCCTCTTTCTGCCCGGTGCTTTTGTAGAGCCAGATGAAAAACAGCTGAAAAAATCAAAGCTGTCAACAAGACTAAAAGTTTATTCAGCTGGCTCGTTTGCAAACTTAATAGTTGCTGCTATCTTTCTTTTCTTATTTCTGACTATGTTCAACAACCTATATGTACCATCAGGCATTACATTCGCATCCACAATAAACGGAACAGATGCATATAATAAATCGCTAAATGGAACGATAATAGCAATAAATGACTATAAAATATCAAATATTGAAAATTTAACGTCGGTAATGAAAAATATAACGCCTGGTAAAATAATTCGGATTAGAACAACAACAGGCAATTATTCGATAAAAACATACAAGCAGGAAAATAAAACAATGATCGGCATACAAAATGTTGCAACATTATTAACTGTAAAAGAGAAATATAGTAAAAGTCAACTACCTCTTTTAGTTCTAAACACATTCAACTGGCTATGGATTTTAAACCTCAGTGTTGGCCTCATAAATCTTCTGCCACTGAAACCTTTGGATGGAGGGTTCATTTTTCAGGGATTAATAGAGAAAAGGGTTAAAAAGAGAAGAGCAGAAAAAATCACAAATTATGTTTCTGTATTGGCGTTTTTAGTGCTGATGTTCAATATAATCGGGCCTTGGATAATGAGTTTTCTGTGATTTTATCAGAATAAACTAAAGCCAAAAAGAAAGCCCCTGGCCAACTAACTCAGTCGTTCCAACAGCCATATATGTTTTATCTTTATATCTAACCTCTCCGCTCGAATCATAAGAAAGATATTCTATATCTGCGTCTGGGACTATCTTGAAAATTTTAATTCCTTTTACGAGATATTTATTTATTACTACGGGTTTATCCACATCTAGAGCAAGTTGTCTGTCCTTTGAACATATTTTAACAATTGGCTTTTTGTTTTCCCACTTTATTTTTGATTTGTTATCAAAGAAAAATCTTGCATCACCAGTCTTTCCATCAACTATGACAAAAGAGGAGCTTAGTATTATTTTTTTATTTAAAACGTGTAGAAATACCTCCATAAAGCTTATGTATTTATCTAGTTTTCCTTCATTTAATTTTTTCTTGGTCTGGAAACAGAACATATTATGCCAGTGCCAGCCACCCGATATAAGCGGTGAATTTACATGTACATTTTCCGTATATCCAAGTTTTGTTTTAAATATCTTTCCAATAATTTCCTTTGGCATAGACGTCTTGCCGATAGAAGTTATTTTTACAGTTACATCTGCCCAAGTAGATAACCAGTAAATTCTTGGTGTTTCTTTAACATGTTTGTGCGAAAGTGAAAAAAAGTGTCGCAGCGGCCTCATTACTCCACCTCTAAGTTTTTTTTGTCTGAACTCATACTCAAATTTCGTGCTTCCACCCTTTTCTCCGACTTCAAATGTTATTTTTATATTTGGAAATTTTCCACTCCACCTGAGTCTTCTTTTACTATCTTTAAGCTCTAGGTGATTTTTACAAAATTTCACTTTTCCAAGACCAAATCCAGGCTTGTACGTCTTGCCTTTGTAGCGGATCTCGTGAAAAACTATCTGCTCTCTTTTATCAAAACCAATTGCAATAAATCCTGAAAAAAACTTGTAGCGGAAATAAGCATAAAACCACCCCTTTTCAAAAAACCCTGTTGGATTTTTGTATTGGTTCATCCTAGTAAAGATGTCTTTATATTTTTTGTACGGATGTTTTTTTGCCGTTTGGTGCAACCCATCTTTAAACAAAAATTCTACAACAACATTTTCATCATTTTTCAAAATCATTCACAGCGCCTACCTTTAATTTTCTTATTTAACTATATTTATCGAATAAAAATTTAATAAAATTATTATCCGGCAAGTAAATTAATTCCTACAGAAAAAAGGAATATTATTAACAAGCCCCATGGAATTAAAATATTATCATCCAGATGTTTGGGCGATAATAATTCTAAAGTAGCCCCAAAAAAACTCAACATAAAAGCCCAGAAAACAGATGAAAGAAATATATAACTAAAAATAAAACCAGAAACTAAGAAAGCTAAGAACCCCTCTATGCTTCTGCTACCTATTTTATGTTTTCCAAACCTCTTTCCTATTAGTGTGGAAAAGGAATCTCCGGCTGAGAGGATAGCAATAATAGCACAGCCCACTTCCCTTGTAATAAAAGGAATAAGGAGGATAACTGGAAGAATTCCAATCCCGTAAAAAATTGCGCCTTGAAACATTTTCGTCTTACGATGCTCTTCAAAATGATTGCTGAGAAATTTGGAAACCGAGAATTCCGGATAATGTGATAAAATTATTAATCCAATAATTCCAAAAAATAGAGGAATTGCTACCAGTTCCTGAAAAAACCATGCAAAAAAAGCAATTAAAATGCCGAGAACCAGATGTACTATCTGTCTTTTATCTTCTTTTGATTTCAAAAACAAACTAATCAACTATCCGTAATTATGCTTATAGTTAAATTACAAAAAAGGGCTTGGCGGGATTCGAACCCACGACCTATGGCTTTCTTCAATCTTTTCGCAAAGCGAAAAGGCTGTAAGAGGCCACCGCTCTAGCCAGATTACCCCAGTCCTTTTTCGCTGGCGCTTTTTTTCTATTCGCGAAGCGAAAAGGTCCGCCTGAGCTACAAGCCCATATATACAATATACAATTAAAAGAATTATTTAAAAGTTATCCTGTTAATTACTGCAAAACTTTTGACCCGTCAAAAGATATGTATACAAAAATCTCAGGACTGATTGGAGAACCGATACCAAATCTCCAGACAGGCTCATTATTTAAAAATGCCGGCTCTAAGAAGAATGTTGAATATTCATTTTTCTCAAGATAAGAACTTATCTTTTCTGAGTCTGTTGCCAGACGTCTTATATTTTCAGAAGCGTTGAAAACAATGCCTTGCATTTTCTGAACAAAATTATTTATAAGCTCCTCGTCTTCTACCTTCAGATATTTTCTTTCTTCATTATCAACTAAAACAAGATTTGAATTACTAACAGTGCTAAACCCTGAAATAGATTTATAAAATTTCTCAAAATCATCCTGGCTAATTGGACCTCTTACCCATCCTTTTTCTGTGTCAACACCAGCTGCGCAATACGAATCCTTAAAGTACGAACAATCTATTACAAACTCCTTTTCTCCGTTAAATGATAAAGAAATGAACAACGGCTTTTCTGACTCTACTGAGGTTGTCAAAGTTGTAGTAGTTGTCGATGGCTTGGTGGGTTGTCTGGATGTGGAAAAATGAGAGCCGGCCACTATAATTATACCAACAAGCACCAAGGCAATAATTGCCAGATTAAAATTATCTTTCATTTAACACACCTTTTTTATTATTCTGTACTATTGTATTCCAACGCAGCTATCTTTATATTTGAACTATCACTGCCTCCTTTTTTGCCTTTTGCAGTTATAGTTAAAAGGTAATCCTTCAATTCTGTTCCAAAAGGCATTCTCACAGCAAGGTAAGATTTGGCTTTGCTGCCTGGATCTATTTGTAAACTGGTTGGCTCTATTAATGCCCAATCAGCTGCTGAACCGTTAACAGTCAACTCAAAAATGTCCTGCTTCAAGCCACAATTTGTTAGATTTAAATCAACCACCTTATTTGTGCATTGCTTTATAGGTATATAGTCAACACTATCCAGTTTTATGCAATAACACTTGGCAGTCGGAATGAACTCAGTATCAAATGTTAATGTCTTTTTTACTTTTGGGTCGCTATGAGAACTTATAATCAAGTCAAATGTATATGATTTATTAATTGGGCCCACAGTCATAGTAACAGTTCCTGTCTCTCCGCCGTCTAGGTTTAGTTTATTTTTATCCAATGATGCCACAGTTGTGTTCAAGCTAATATCAAATGTGTCTGCTATGTTTGCCTTATTTTTTATTTTTATCTTATACTTTGTGCTTTCTTCTGGACAAAGCTTAGATGATGTCTTATCTGCAAAAGCATCCATCCCATAACAGCTCTTTACATTTATTGTTAAATGAGCTTTGTCAACGCAACTTCCTGAAATAACTTTTATAACCGGCTCATAACTGCCGATATCAGATGGTGTCTTAATTCTTAGCAAAACCTTTTTAGTTTCATTTGCCTTTAATTCAACCTGTTTTTCATCTGGCACTACCCAACTTGGTGAGTCTATCACATAAGTGTCTGAGCGGCCTAAATTTCTTATTCCCAGCTCTGTTATTATAGAGGATTTTGAACCGGCACACACGCTTATAGGTTCTACATTTGTTATAGCAGAAACATCACAACATTTTATAACATCAATATAACTATCTTGGCTGGCCTTTACACCAGTGGACGATTCTGCTGTAATAGTAATTGTTTTTTTACCCGGCTCAAGACCTTTTATGTTAAGCTCTGTACTACCAATCTCATTTGGGCCTACTTCTAATTCTGCCTTAGCTAAAGAGCCTTCGGTTGCTGTAAGCTTATATGTGTCTTTAAAGATGCCATCGTTTTTCACAGAAATAGAATATTTTACAGGGTCTCCTGCACAGACTGTTTTGTTTCTTGCTGTCAAAAGCATGAATTTAGCACATCTTTTTGTTTTTATATGTGCTGTCAATGTCTTATTAATTCCTGAACCTGATTTTATTTCTATATTTATGTCTGTATCTCCACTTGGTGTTAATCCAATAAGTGTTTTTTTGGTTTCACCTGGTTTTAAAGAAAAGCTGTGATTTGATATATCCGTTTTAATATAATAAACATCATCTGATTTTCCAGTGTTTTTTACAATTACACTAAATGCGGTCTGTTGACCAATGCATGTCATGTTTGGCTCTATGACATCAGCTGTAAAGTCCGAGCAGGCATCAACATGAATAACAGTTTGAAAACTCTTTGAATAAGATATGACAGAATTTTCAAATGTGGTCTTGATAGTTTTTGCTCCGACAGAGGAAGCATCAAAGCTAAGACCAAGTGTATCATATCCACCTGGTTCTAATGTTGATGTGGATTTATCTGCCTTTGCGTTATCTACTTTTATTTTATATGTATCCTTGAATTCTCCGGTATTCTTTGCTTTTATGTCATATGTAAACTTATCACCAACACAAACAGTTTTTTCTTTTATGCCAGAAAGCTCAATTGTGTGACAGTTCTTAACATTAACAACCAAGTCCTTTTTATACGATATCGAACCTGATTTTGCGTTGACTGTAATTGTATATGAGCCAACATCTGCAAAACATTCAGGGGTCACAAATACATAAACAGGCTTTTCTTCGCCTGATTTTAATGAGACTGACTTTGGTGCAACAGAAGCCCACTGAGCCTTTTGGCCTGTCATATAGATGGAAAAGGTTTTTTCAGTTGTTGCATCATTTTTTAACCTCAGCTTGTAAACACCTGTATCACATTGGCACAATTTTTCCGGCTTAGCTGTTATAGAAATATCCGCCACAACGCTAAAACTCATTAACATAATTAATAAAATAAAGACTAGACCCAAATTTTTCATTTACCACACCTCAAGAGTTTATATTATTATAATTATTAATAAGTGAAAACTATAAAAACCTTTATTATTGTGCAGGGGTTTCAAATTCGTAGTAAATTTATGCCGCATTATTCTATAACGTTATCAATTCTGCGGTTAATTCATAAAAGTTTGGAGCCCACAATTTCCACGAACTAGAAGCTGGTTTAAATTCTATTGCAGTTGTTTGATCCAGAACTGCATCAAATTCATATACACCTTCTTTTAGAATTTTATCATTCACAACCTCGTCATTAACTATTATTGTCAGGGGTGCCATGCTGTTTGTTTTTGTGATATTCAGCCTCAAGACAGCTTTGCCATCAGCTGTCTGCAAAACAAATCGCTTAAATCCTTTTCCTGTTATCAGGCCGTTAAAAACATTGAACTCACCCAGCTCTATTGTTTCTCTTTCACCTTGCTCATCAGTTGCGTATAAAACATAACTGTCGCCTTCTTTGCAAGAACCTCTAAAATAGTAGTATTCAACGCAGGTCTTTTTCTTTTGACCATCTCCGCATTCTATCCAATCTGAGCAAATGTCTTCACAGCTACATGCCTTTAGCATTCCGTTCTTATCACAATCTGGATCTATGCCATAACACGCAGATGATTCACATAGACCATCGCATTTGTTATTACATGATACACAAGAACCACCATAACAATATTGTCCTTCATTGCAATCTACTGTGTAAGAAGCATCTTTTTCACTTCTTTTACATCCTCCTTGACTGGTGTAATAATAATCATAGAAACTCCGTGTACACATTTTTGTATTGTCATCTATGCATGTCCAATCACATGTTGTATAATAATCTTTGTCGTTGCAGTTATCTACACAATATCCTGCCTCGCATCCAGCTGGACAATCTTCTATCAGAACATCTGTCTCTGTGAACAGACAGTTGCAATCAGACCAATAATAATTTCTATATGTTCTATATACATTACCATTCTTGCAGAATTTTTCACCAATATATCCATCCTTTTTGTCACAATCGCCATTATCATAACATTCGTGACAGTTACAATAACTGCAATCGCACCTACAACTACATGTCTTCTGACAGCAACAATCACATTCATCTATACAATGACCGTCCTCACATCCATATTCACAATCATCTATCTTTTCATCCCACGATTCATAATCGCATTCATCTCCATCCCAGTAATAATTTCTATATTCCCTATAAACATCGCCATGCTTGCAGAATTTTGAACCGTAATACCCATCCCTGTCATCGCAATCTTCATCTTTTTTATCTTGGCAATGATTATTTTCGCATCCATATTCGCAATACTCTAGGTTTACCCAGTCAATAGAACAGTCAGAATACTGGTATTTTCTCTGGACCCAGTCATCATGACATCTATAGTCAGAGAGCCAGCCATCATCACACTCTGGCCCACAGTCCATGGGCGCTGTCTGATAGGTTTCGCCACAATTGCATATACCATCTCCTACATGATCACACTGGTAGCAATATTCAGGATGATTAGGGTCAGAGCATATATTCGGCTCTTTGCACTCATTATTTTCACACCCATACTGGCATGTTTCAACTGTTTTCCATTCTATGGAACAGTCTTCATGTTGATATTTTCTTTGCCTGTAATTTCCGTAACATCTGTACTCTGTCAGCCATCCCTCGTCGCAATTCGGTTTGCAGTCAGCAGGACAATTTATATATGTCTCATCACAATTGCACATTCCGTCACCACAGTGGTTGCAATTAGAGCAATATGAAGATTGGCCCTGACATATCCAGCTGCCAGCTGAACATATTAAATACTGTCTCAAAGAATAATCGCATCTGCCATCCCCTTCTTGGCCATATGGGTTTTGGCATGCTGGCTTGCATATGATATTAATATATTTTGTAAGCGTTTGCTGGTGACCTGTACATGGAGAGCTGCCACAGCGAACCTGTGAAACAGATGCCCTCAACACTGCCTGTCCACACGAACATGCTTGCGTGTTCCATGTAAATGTAAATGTCTTGGATGAGCCTGGTGAAAGATAACCTATAGGCGGATCATATAATATTGAGCCACAGGAAGCATGTAAATTAATATAACCGCTTGTTACAGCTAAAGAGCCAAGATTCTGCACAGTAACTGTTATTATCTCATATCCCTTTTCAACATGGCCATCTGTTGATATTGAATATACAGCCAAGTTGCAGTTGCCACAGGCTGGTAATGTAGTTGATGTCGTTGAAGAGGTTGTGGTAGAAGTAGTTGTTGACGAAGTGGTTGTAGCCCCGACATAAACACATGTTGCAGAGCCACCAGCCGGGCATGTGCATTTTTCACCATAATGACATGTGTCATAACATTGTGGGCATTTCCCCTCTAAATAATCGTCCCAATAACACCACTCGCCATCTGGCATTCTACATCTATCGCCGTAAACAGGCTTACAGTTGCATGTACAACTATCTGCGTTAAAATCTAAAACTGAACCAGGTGGAAGCGTGCAATAGCCGTCAGCTATTCCAATAGAAGAAAAAACAGTAATTAAGCTAGCAAATACTACTAATAAAACTATCAACTTATGCCTGAACATGACCACACCTGTATAATTTAATATCGCTAAATTTATATCAAATTTTATATCAACGAATTATACAATAATGTATAATTACTGACTAATAGTAATATGTAATAATATTTAAAGGTTTTCTTTGGCTTATT
>Ga0164310_10001373_pt1 | contig 13715 bp, 14 predicted proteins | sample GuaBasSedimGuay1_FD_121795 | JGI IMG/M metagenome (GOLD analysis project Ga0164310, IMG submission 121795) | Subseafloor sediment microbial communities from Guaymas Basin, Gulf of California, Mexico - Guay1, Core 4569-9, 0-3 cm | ecosystem: Environmental > Aquatic > Marine > Hydrothermal vents... | reverse complement strand
CGGAAGAAAACTGGGAATATTTTGTTCAATTTGGGACAATGAACGAACTTTGGCTTGCCTTTGTGATGTGGGAGAGATATGGCAAAGTCTGGGACGATGAAAAAGAAGAGTGGGTGAAAGGAGAGTGCAATGGTTATAGGCATTGACCCCTCATTCACAATGACAGGTGTATCGGTTCTGGATATAGGAGATGAAGGGACACGGTTTTCTGTTCATTGTATCAAGCCACCGGGGGTGATAGCAGGGAAAGGAAGTCCTCAAAGTGAGCAGGTTCAGGACATCATAAGGCGCATTGATGTTGTTTGTCGTGAAGTCGTCAAGTATATACATCTTGCGGAAATCAGGTATCATAAATCCCCAAGGGGTATTTTGATAGAAGTTCCTCGGCAATATAGGAGAAGGTCTGGCAAAACGAATACAAAAAGCCTGATGGAGCTTTCACTCCTGGTCGGTTCTCTGATAGGTGTATTGAAACAAAAAGGGTATGAGGTCGTCGGGTTTCCGACGGGTGGTGGTATTCCCAAAAAGGAACTCGGGTTTGATTTGTTGAGGGGTTGGGGTTTTGAGTTCCAGGCCAATCGTGGGTATGACAACTCGGATGCTCTAATCGTTGCTTTGTATGGGGGTATGATGTTCGGCCTCATACCCAGGGAGATAGCAAAGCCTATTGACAGGCTGGATGTTTAGTAGTATATTTCAGTAGTATTTTCCCCTTCTTTGTTTTTTCTGTTAACCCCTCCCAAATCGGGGGGGGGGGTATTTTTTTAGAATTATCCCTTGACAAACACATAAATGTAGTGCAAAATATAAGTATGGGAAAGAAACAAATCAAGGTTGAGAGGGTCCCTATCCTCAGGAAAAAATGGGGAAAGGTAATAAAGAGGCAGAGGGGTAAAACAATAGGTCTCTCTGTTGGGAGGCCATACAGGGGGATATGATGAGGAAGAAGAGGTCGGGCAGGAGATATGGAAGGGATACAAAGCTCAATCAGTCAATCATTGATAAAGCCTCTGCTCTTCTGCAAAAAGGGGTCTTTGAATGCACAGTCTTCAATCTTTTGGGGATACCCTCTTCAACCTGGTATATGTGGAAGGAAAGGGGCAGGCAGGATAGAGAGCAAGGGGTTCAGTCAATATATGTGGAGTTCCTGGAGGCAATAGAGAAGTCGGAAGCGTATGCAGAAGTCAAGAGCATAGAGGATGTCAAGGCGGCAGGAGAAGCAGGGGATTGGAGAGCCTCTGCTTGGTTTTTGGAGCGTAGATTCCAAGATAGATGGGGGCATAAAATTGGGATGGATATATCGGCGGATGTCAATGTTGAATATGTAGTCGTTGAGGCAAAGGAAGCGGTCAAGTTCCTCAAAGAAGGAGAGGGTGAAAAATGAGGGTGGTCTTGCCTGTTGTTCATTCAGAGTTGATACCCGACAGTACAAAGTACCAGCTTTGGTATGGTTCAAGGGGTGGGGGTAAAACTGCAACAGCAATAATAAAGTTATATCTCTGGACTGTGAAGTATAACCTAAGAGCGAAGATAATGCGGAGGTTCCGAGTTGACCTAACAAGGTTGACTCTCCTGGATATAGAGGAGATATTACAAAGATATAAAATACCGTATGAACTCAAAAAGAGTGAAGGGAAGATATATTTTAAGCGAGGGTATTGGGTTTTACAGGGGTATTATGTTACAGGGTCGGGGAAGAGAGAAGAGAAGATAAAAGGGGGCAATTGGGATATGATATGGCTTGAAGAGGCGACAGAGTTCACAGAGAAGGAATTTAAGGAAGTAACAATGACATTGAGAGGGAATAAAGGGGTTAATATCTGCCTGATGACCTTCAATCCTCCTGCAAGTTCTAATCATTGGATATATAAGTGGTATGAGTATCAAGAGAAGAGGGGACTTGCACGGCGGGTATTTTTCAGTTATAAAGACAATCCCTATCTTCCTGAAGACTATAAGCGGGAGTTGGAGAGCCTCAAGGATGTAGATATAAATCTATACCATAGATATGTAGAGGATGGTTGGGGTTTTGATTTTGAGGGTGAGAGGATATATACAGATTGGGAAGTTGGAGAGGTCAACCCTGATACCATAACAGAATGGGTCGGTGGGATAGATTGGGGATATATTCACCCGACAGTATTCGTGCTGGTTGGATTTTCTGGTTCTGGTGATATGGTGTATATAGCGGATGAGTTCTATATAAAAGGTATGGTTGATGTTGAGCCTCTTGCAGAAGCAATTCGTGATAAATGTGCAAAGTATGGGGTAGATGTAAGGGATTTAATCATCTATGCTGACCCATCAGACCCTGATAAGATTGAGGCTCTCCGTAGGTTGGGTTTTTGGGTAAAGAAGGCAAAAAAGGATGTCTTGGCAGGTATATATGCGGTGAAGAGGTTCAGGGTGGTGGTCAATCCTGATTGTGTCGGGGTACGCAGGGAGATGGGGGGATATGTATGGCAGAAGGATAGGTCGGGACAAATAGTGGAAGTCCCTGTAAAGATGAATGATGATGGCATGGATGCAATCAGGTATGCCGTATATAGTTCAGAGAAGTCACGAAGCAGGAATAATATAAGGGGGGCTTATGTGGTTTGATAAGATATTCAGAAGGGGGAAGAGGAAAGGTATAACTCTTGAGGAGTTCCTCTCTGAAATGGAAAGAAGAGGGTTCAGGGTGGAACAGTTTTGGAATGAAGTTGGGGAAGCATACAGAAAACATTGGGTCTTTGCAGGTCTTGATAGAATTTCAAAGGCCGTGGCAATGAGGCAATATAAGATATTCAAAGGGGATAAGGAAGTCACAGAGGGAGCAGTTTATGATAGAGTGGCAAGGCCTGGTGGTGGTCTATCATATTGGGACTATATGTATATTTCAACCTTCCTGACCTATGTGGATGGCGAGGTCTTCTGGTATAAGATGAGGTCGGGCAAAAATCCTCTGGGATATTTTTTGGTTCGTGGTGGCAAGATTGATATTGTGAGGGATGAGAAGACAGGGGTCAAGTTGGGGTATGTTGTTTATCAGGGAAAGGAGAAGTTCCGAATTGACAACAATGAGATGGTCTGGATTAAAATGCCTGATGTAACAAATCCTTATGGTCGTGGCAAGGGGATTTTGGATGTATTGAAGCCTGCAAGGGAGAGGTATGAATATATGAGTGCATACGAGTTCTCTCTCTTAAAGAAGGGTCGGCCATCCCTTGTTATATCAGGTTTTGAAGATTATAATGAAATGAAAAGGGTGATTGATGACCTTAATTCTGCATTAAGCAAGGTTGAGAAGATGGGGGCAATAATAGGTGTATTGAAGGGACAGCAGGCACAGAAGGTAACCTTTTCACCTTCCGAGATGGATTTCACAAATACAAAGAAGATAACAAGGGAAGAGATAGCAGGGATATTGGGGCATCCCCTTGCCTTGTATGGTATAACGGAGCAGGTCAATCGTGCGAATATGGAAACAGCAATGCGGATGTTTGAACTCTTCACAGTAATACCTCTCCTGGTTCGGTTTGAGTTCGCCTGGAACGAACTCCTCCAGGATGAGGGGATAAGATATGAGGTGAATAAAGAAGTGATGAGTGATACAGATACAGAGGACAGGCGAGTGATGAATGGAGTAAGGCTTGGGATAATCACGAGGAATGAGGCAAGGAACAGATGGGGGTTTGAACAGGTTCAGGATGGTGATGTCTATCTTGTCCCTGCAACAATTCTGGAAGAGGGACAGAGGAAAGGGATAAATAGTGGGCAAAAGGATGTCAATATACAAATAAAAAAGTCTCTGGATGAGAGAGGGCTCAAGTTCTGGATTGGTCACATAAGGCTCTTCAATCAATATTCAGAGAGTATGCAAGAGAAGGTGGTCAAGTTCTATAAGGATATATTCAACCGTATTCTCAAAAATATGCGGGTATATGAGAAGGCAGAAAATGGGGAGAAAAAACTCAAGGATATAATAAAGGGGCTTGAAATCTTCCTCATAGATAAGGAAACAGGGGTCAATATGTGGTATGAGAGGACAGAGGATGTAATCAGGTCAAGTGCAGAGGGTTCGGCTTTGTATCGTGCGGCAAGTATAGGTGCAACAATCAATGTTGAGAATGTCAACCTCAGGGTATTGGAGAAGTTCAGAAGTTTAAGAGAGTTCTATAAGAATACGACTGTTGACTATGTTCTGGATTGGATGAGAGAGAATATTGAAGAGGGGCTTGAGCAGGGGCTTTCAATCAAGGAGATAGTGAGAAAACTCAAGGATGAGTTCCCCTCATTGGGGAGGCATGCATGGACTGTGGCAAGGACAGAGATAAAAAAGGCAACAGGTCTTGCAGATTTTGAGGTCTTTAACGAGGTGGGGGCTGGGCAAAAGCAATGGTGGACTGCCTTGGATGAGAGGGTGAGGGATTGGCATCTATCGGTGCATGGACAGATAGTTCCGGTCAATCAACCGTTCATTGTGGATGGTGAAGAGTTGATGTACCCAGGGGATTTCGGGGGCAGTCCACACAATGTGATAAATTGTCGGTGTGTAATGGTTTTGCCTGAAGAGGCATAATGAAAGGGGGTAATATGGGAGATGTAAAGAAAAATGAAACAAAGGAAGTTGTAACAAAGGGGTATGTCCTCAATCTTGTTGAGGTTTTGAAGGGTGAAGGAGAAGGTGAGGATGAATATATTTTTGACATCACTGTTCAGAAGCCTGATATTGATAAGGAAGTAATACTCGTGAAAGGTGCAATCCTTGACAGATATAAGCAGAATAAAATTGTCCTTGCAGACCATAACCTATCGGTTCAGGCAATCGTGGGCAAGTCGGTTTGGGTTCGTAAATACAATGACAGGATAAGGGCAAAGTTGGTGTTTGCAGATACAGCGTTCGGGCAGTATGTAAAGAAACTTGTAGATGGTGGTTTTCTGCGTGCTGCAAGTATCAGGTTCAGGCCGTATGAGTGGGTGGAAGGTGAAGAGGTCAAGGAGTATGGATATGACCCAGGGCAAGTGATAAGGGTATATACAAAATGGGAACTTTTGGAGTGGTCTATTGTGACAGTTCCTGCGAATCCGAATGCTCTCAAAGTGGAGAAGGTGGTCAAGGATGGAGAAACAAAAGCCGTGAATAATCAGGAAGGACAGGAAGAGGTGAAAGGTGCGACACCGTATCAGGACTATGATATAGTGGATGAGAAATGGGATAAGGGCAAGGCTGTACAGCAGATAAGGAAGTGGGCAAGTTCTGATGGTTCCGGGGATACCGACAAGATTGATTGGGGGAAGATGAAAAAAGCATATATGTGGTTTGACAGCTCAGAGCCTGAGAAGATAACATCGTATAAACTTCCCTATGTGTATATCAAGGATGGTAAGCCTGTTGCCGTGAAGAGGGCAATAATCAGTATAGTGGCTGCAATAATGGGTGCTCGTGGTGGTGTCAACATACCTGAGAAGGACAAGAGGGCAGTATATAATCATTGTAAGAAGTACTATGCAAAAATGGGGATGGAGATACCTGAATATAAGGATGTTCTTTGGGTGGTTCAGGTCACAGAAGCGATGATTGAAGATGCAATTGATGAAGTGAAAAAATCCCTTGACAAAAGGGATGATGAGGTGCAAAATAATAATGAGCCTGAGGTATCAGGCCAAGGGGATATGGCTGGAGATACACAGGCTGATGGGGTTGAAGATGAAGATGTGGTTGTAAAGGCTTTGGGGGCAATGGTTGAAACACTTGAAAAGATGAAAGGGGGTCAAAATGGATGAGAAGAGGGCACAGGAACTGATTGAAAAAATCAAGCAGGGAGTAACAGAAGAGGTCAAAAAGGAGCTAGAGAAGGAGCTCAAGGAGAATATAATCCCTCAGTTCACAAAGGGAGTGGATGATAAGAAAAAGGCGAGTGAGACTTTCAGGGATATAATCAAGGCTCTCTGGAACAACGACTGGGGTCAGGTGAAGTCTCTGACAGAAACAGATGAAGGTGGAGCATTCATACCCACGGAAGTTTCAAAGGAAGTGGCAAGACTGATGGGACAGGTTGGTCTGGTGAGAAAAGCAGGGGCAAGGGTATTCAGTCTGAATAATCCTACAAAAGTCCCTGTTTTTTCTGGTGCAACACTTGGGTCTTTTACGACAGAAGGTTCAACCCTGACAGCGGTGAGTGATACTCTGTTCAGTGAGGTGGATTTCAAGGTTCACAAGTATATCTCCATCATCCCTATGAGTGTGGAACTTCTGGAAGATGCTCCAGGGCTGGTTGACCTTCTCACCGTTCTGGTAGCGGAAGACCTTGCGGCAAGGGAAGATTATGCCTGTCTGATGTTTGATACAGCAAGCGGAGACCCCTGGACTGGTGTAATCAAGGTGGCGGATAATGTGTATACTCTCACCGGGGATATAACCGATGGGACTTGGGAAGACCTCATTAAGGTGAGGGATGCAGCACCCTATCAGGTGAAGTATTCAGGGGCATATTTCATGCACCCATCTGTCTGGTCTTTCTATCAGTCCTTTAAGGACTCAACGAACAGGCCTATTTTTAACCTTGAAAAGAACACCTTTGCAGGCAGGCCTGTCTATGAAGTCCCCTTCCTTCCTGCAATAGGTTCAACCTCTGGCAATAAGGCAGTCGTGGTATATGGAGACTTCAAGTATCTCTGGATAGGTGAGAAGGGTGGTCTCTCTCTGGAAGTGATGAGGGAAGCGACAATCGGGTCAACGAAACTCGGAGAGAAGGATTTCAGGGCACTCAAGTTCAGGAAGAGGGAAGGTGCAGTTGTTGTCAAGACAGATGCCTTTGCAGTTATGAAAACCGCAGCCTAATAAAAGGGGGTAATATGAAGGTTAAAATGCTTAAAAATGTTCTCCTTGGGGGTAAACCTGTCAGAAGGTTTGAGAAGGGTCGCATCTATGAGGTTGATAAAAAGACCTTCCAGGCTCTGTCTGGTCTATGTGAGCCGGTGAGGGATGAGGAGAATAAAGACAAGGGAGCAGAGCCTGTTGGTGGGGTCAATAAATAATGGGGAGGGGGTATCCTCTCCCCTTCTCTTTTGGGAAGGTGAATAATGTCTTGGGTAACTGTTGATGATGTAAAGGCTTTTGGAGGAGTATCAGGAACAGAGCTTGATACTCGGATACAGGACTATATAAACCTTGTGGAAGGGTATATCAAACTTAAAGCAGGTTGGGATATAGAAGCAAAAAATTATAGGGAAGTAATCTATACCGTTGATAAGAGGGTCTTCCTGTCAAACTTCCCTGTAATCTCTATCACAAAGGTAACAATCAATGATTATGAAGTTGGGGAAGATAACTACTATGTTGATAAGGATACAGGGTCGTTCTGGTTCAAGGGGATTCCGAGAGCAGGAGATGAGCCGTATAAAATAGAGGTTGAGTATAGGGCAGGATATGAAGCAATCCCTGAGGATATAAAGACAGCAATAAAAATGGAAGTGGTAAAAAGGTTGCAGATGCAGGATGGTTTGGGGGTAAAGAACATAAATCGTGGGGGTGAGACAATAAACTTCAGAGATGATGAGATGGGGAAGAATGTACAAAATATCGTGGATATATATAAGAGGTATAAAAGGGTCTATTCAGGGATAGTGACAAAGGTGGAAACATGAATATAGAGGTCTATGTCAAGGGTGGCACACAGGCTGATATAGAGAGGATACAGAAGAATATTGCAAATGTGATGTTTATGTTTGGTTTGAGAGTTGTATCAAGGGCGAGGGTTCATTATCTTGGTGGTCCGAAGCCTATACATCTTGACCAGGATACCGGAACTCTTTGGGGCGGGATATTCTATAAGCCTGAGTTTTCAGGGGGTGTTTTTTCTATCTTGCTGGGGGTTCCTGGAGAGGCGAAATATGGTGCAATATGGGAAGGTATCGGGGAGTATGAGACAAGAATAGGTCAGAGTTTTGCGAATGGGACACCTATGTGGAGGCCGTTTTTTCTGCCTGCTCTTCTTGACATGGAGAGATGGCTTAAAGAGGAGTTGACTCGTGCTTGCTCATATTGAGATAGAAGAGTATATACAGAATGTCCTGTCGGGTATAGAAGGGCTCAATGTCTTCCTGGGGCAGAAAATGAGCATTGAAAAGTTGAAGTCAAAAGGTCTTTTGCCTTCTGCTTTGGTGGTTTCTAATAATGAGAATATCAACCTGTCTGGTGGTGTTGGGTATCATACAATCTTCATAGATGTATGGATTATGGGGAAAGATAGAGCAGGGACAAGAGATATGGCAAATAAGGTGATTGATAAAATTGTAACTGAGGCAAAGTCTTTTGATGTTGTTGTTGATAACAAAACTCACCTTGTTGAAGGTATGGGGTTTGAGGTTCTATATCCAGGTGTCGGGGTGATAGATATTCAAACAATCGGCATCAGGTATAAACTCAACTACTATGAGCAAATATAAAGGGGGTGTATATGGCTCTTGTTCATAAGAATAGGTATCAGGTAAAAATACAAGGGAAAGGTATACAGGATACAGGAACAGGATTGGAAGAGAGAGATATATACCTTGACCAGCAGTATGTTATCCTTTCTGACCTGGAAGTGGAGAAGGTAATTACGAGGGATTTTGGGAAGAAACTTGCAGGGGGAGTTCTCAAAACAAAGGTCACACAGAAGGTTGCAAAATTCAAACTTGAGAAGCCTTTTGAACTTGTGGATGATACAGTCGGATGGGATGGAAGGACAATCCTTCTTTTATCTTGGGCTGGATTGAGAGGTAATATCATAGATACTGATTGTGTGTTATATTGGAGTGATGCCTTTGGTGTAAATGGTGGTATTGGGCAAATGCAGGTATCAAATCCTGAGGGAGAAACCCTATATATTGACGGGATAATGGCGAAGGTTTCAATCATCGGGGAGATTGGGAAACTAATCAAGATGGAGATGGAAGGATTGGGGAAGGTGAAGAGTTCACTCACCTGGTCTTCATATGCTTCAAATAACACAGGTGGAAAGTTAGTTGTTCCTGGTTCTGTGAAGGTTGAGGGGTCTGTCGTGGAAGGGGTGAAATCTTGGAGGCTTGATATAGGGGGAGATGTGCAGATATGTGAAGGAGTGGAGCAGGATGATGGGGTCTATCTCATATATAGGCCTGAGATAGAGATAACTTTTGAGATGGACCCAGTAGACAGTTCAACTATTCGTGATTGGAGAGAGAGGGAAAGTCCTGTCACAATACAGGTGATGAGAAAGGCAATTGAAGATGAAACGGAGGAACAGGTCTTGATAACCGTTCAAGATATGTATGTACAGGATTTCGGTGATGAGGTGGACAATAATATATTGAGGCGTAAAGTGAAATTCATATGTGGAGACCCCACCACAAAACTCTATATATATCCAACCTATAACAGGGGGGAATAAGGATGATTGAAATTCAAGGGCGTCAAGTCCGAATCAAGAGTCCAACCGTTCGTGATATGGTCAAGATTTCAGGGATACTCAAGCAGTCGTATGATGAGCAAGGGTTTTTCAGGCCTGATAAGTTCCTGGATGTGATAGCAGGGGATAATCTTCCTCTTCTGATGGATACCATAACCGAGTATGAGGGTGAACAGATAGATTGGTATTCTGTGGAATATGAGAAAATACAGGAGATACTTAAAGATTTTTTTCTGAAATATCCCGTTTTGAAGTGGATTGGCGGGATTATACAAGTGATGAACACATCTGGCGATTGATATGGGCATATACTGGGGGTGTATATTCAGAATGCGAGCGTATGATGGATATGGATGTAGTTCTTTTTGAGAAGTTCATTCATTGGAGAATAGAGGAGAACGAAAAAATCAGGAGAGAGATAGAGCGTGGCAAGTAATGAAATTCTGTATATTATCAAGGCAGATATAACAAATATAAATACTCGGCTTGAAGAGGTTGAGAAGAAACTCAATCAAGTCGGCACTCAAGGGAAAAATTCGTTTGGGGGGATAACCGCATCAGTAATGAAGCTTGCTCGTTCCCTGGGTTCCTTGTATGTGTTGAATAGGTTCATAAATGCAATGAAACATCTTGTCAATTTATCGGAGAGGCAGGCTCAGGCAGAGTTGTTTTTGGCTCGTTCTCTGAAAAATGTCACAACTGAAGTCGGGAACAATGTTGAATATCTGAAAAAACTTGCGGCGGAATATCAGAAGTTGACAGGGGTGGGGGATGAGACAATCCTCGGCTTTGCGGGTATGTTGTCAACCTTCCAGTTGAATAGTCGGCAGATTGCGGAACTCATCCCTCGTATTCTGGATATGGGAAAGGCTCTTGAGATGACGACAGGAAGGAGTGTTGATTATAATTCTATTGCAATTGCAGTTGGTAAGGCAATTCAGGGGCAGACTGGTATTCTGGCAAGGTATGGAGTCGTTCTGGATAAACAGGCAATAAAAACAGACAAGTTCAATGGTATTTTGAAAAGTCTGGATATGAACTTCAAGGGAGCTGCAAAAGCAGCAGGGGAAACATTCACCGGGGAAATTCAGAAGCTCAAGGCAACCTTCTCTGATATGGGGGAGAAGATTGGAGATTTTATCAAGACAGGATTACAGCCGTATCTCAATATTTTGAATAGAATTATTGAAGTAATGAGAATGCTTGGAAGGGCAAGGGAGTATGATAATACAGCAATGGGAAGATATGAAAAGGCATTGAAAAGGGTCAATCAGTTGAGGAAGGAAGGAAAGGAAGGGACAGAGGAGTATAAAAAGGCTTTGATTGAGTTGAGAGTTGCAAAACAAGATTATCTTAATGAAGTCCGTAAAGAAGTGGCAGAAAAACAAAGGGTGAAACAATTAACAACACAAGTAACACAGGCAGAAGAGGAGCACCTGGAAGTAATTCAAAAATCAATAGATGTGTATGAGGGGGCAATAGCATCAATGGATGATTTCGTGATGGCAACCTCAACCCTGGAAAATGTAATCAATCCCTATGAGCAGGCAATGATACAATTGGATAATCAGGTGGCCTTGTTTGGGAAGACTTGGGAAAGGGTGGCTGCAGATGTGGTGAGAGACATTGCCTATATGTCAAGGTCGGGGGAGTTGTCACTGGGTAACCTGATGAGGAAGATTGCGCAAGTTATAGTTGAGTTGATGACCTATTATGCAATAGTCAGTTCAACAGGGAGTACTGAATTGGCAAAAGCAGGCAGTATGTTGGCTGGGACTCTTGTTGGTATGTTTCAGGAAGGTGGGGTCGTGGAGAAACCCACCCTTGCAGTTGTTGGGGAAGCAGGAAGGGAATATATAATCCCTGAGAGGAAACTCAATAACTTGGTGGAAGCAATCGTTGACAAGGTAGGATATTCAAGGCCTGTTACAGTAGAGGTTCGGCTGGATAATATGGTGTCCCTCTCTGATAGTCGGGTGCAAAGAGTGATAGCTCGGGCTGTTCAAAAAGGACAACGAGACCTCAGGATGATAGGGGGGTAAATGGGGCTCACAAAAATATATAAGTCAAGTGATGGGACAACTTGGGTAGAGGAAACAAAAGTCAAGGAAGTAACCCCTATACAGTATCGGATAGATTTTGAAAATGGGGGGAGTATAGAGGCGATAAATTTCACAATAAAGGTTGTGAGTGATGATTTTTCTGGCACCCTGTATTGGTGGAAAGTTGAGCGGGATGGCAAAATCTGGATAGGGAAGACAAGAAAAGTATATGAAGATGTCGGGGGAAGGGTTATAACCTATGATGTTGCTTCTGTTTTTCTCTCTGATGTCACAAAACTGAAGGGTGAAAGCAATCCAAGAATTTTTGGGGACTATTCAGTAAGTCAATCGGATGTTGCCGATGGCATATATCACTTTGTAGTGCAGAATAATCAACCTATGGGATATTTTTATGGTGCTATCAGAAAAGCAGATGGAACTTCAGGTGTGAAGAGGGTTCCTAATTGGGCTGTCCAAATTCAGGTTTTTGGTGATAGTTCTGGGGCTGGCTCAATCAATAAAGATGGGGGCATAATCAGGATAGATAAAGGGGGGTATTTTTCTCTAACGAGGGATGGTACAAGTCACGATGTATATATACATAAATATTTCACTCTCATAGTAGATGGTGGTAATGTATATGCAATCAAAGAGTGGGTGGGGGTTTTGGATTGGTTGGAGAGTGTCCTTGTTGGAACAATAACAGATATGAGACCTGCCTTTTCAATCAATGATGAACAGGCAGGGATTTCATTCATAGGGAGCAGGTCGTATAATTTCAAAAAGATAGGGTCTGCCTATATAGAAGCGTATTGGGTGATTTCAGAGGGGGCTGTCACACAGTTTGGGGTGAGGTCAACAGATACAAGTGTCGTGGAAGACCTCAACATATCGGTAAGTTCAGGTATGCCGTTCCCCCGTTTGTTCAAGGTTGGGGGTAAGCCTATCTGTTTCGTGTTTACGGGTGAGTATGATAGTGAGGATGTAACGACGCCGGGGGTGATTTTGGGATACTGGTATAACCTCTTGGATGGAAGTGACTGGCAATATAAGTCTATCAGTACAGGAGACCAGCTGGATGTTTTCACTCTTCAATATGTAGGTGAGACATTACATCATTGGGTTTTTCTCGTAGCAAATTCACCCCGTGATGGGGATTCCCCCTCTCTTCCTGGCAGGAAAAGGGACTTATATATGTTGAAAATAAATAAATCGGATGGGGGATTGGATTTTCTTGGGAAAGTAGATGAAAAAATTGACGATAAAGAACTTTCCGATATGGGTGTAGTATCGGCAGGGTTTTTCCCTGGTGTCGGGTATGCAATTTTGGTTGGTGTGGATGATGGGGAAGCGTATGAAAGTGACCTCCGACAATTCAAGGTTAAAATATATGATGTGGATTTTGACTATTATAACGACAAGGTTTTTGTATCTGTCAAAGAAGAGAGGACATATCCCTTCTGGAATGAGAGTGAAGGTAAGTATGCAAAAGGAATGGGTTGCTGGCCTCTCACAGGTGGACAGTTATATTGGGGAATGTGGGGGTGGGGTATTCTTGACCCTATGGGTGGTCTTCATGTGATAGCCTTCAATGGGTTCGTTGAAATGTATCCTGATGGGGTTGATTTCTTTCATATTTACTATGGGCAGATGGATGTTTTAAGTTCAGTTTATGCTGGCCGGCAAATTTCGTGGGGTGGGTTCAAAGGTTGGGCTTCAGCTGGATATGAAGGGACAATCTTGTATAATGGTGTCGGTGGGAGAAAAAGGACTTGGTGGATGGACCCTGAAAGGTTGGTGCGCAGGACAACTAATTATCATGGGTTTATCAATATCAATGATACTTATGACCCCTTTGTTTATGTCAATAATGGGGAGTGGGATTGGTATGTAGCAGACTTTGATTGGGAAGATGATGAGTGGGTAGTATGTTTCTATGATGGGTCTGAAAAATATGCCTCAATAAAGTATGAGAGGATTGGGCATATAGACTTCTCTGTGTTTGACAGTCTTCTTTCAGTTGTGAATGACATCATAAGGGGTGAGGGGTATATAGTAGTTCCTGACCTTGACACAGGTGGCTGGGCGCTGTATGTAATACATGGGTATGAAAGTATTCCATATCTGTTTGGGATAGATGAGGGGGTGGATGATGTAGCGGATGGGGTTCTCTCTCTCACACGGCAGGCAAAAGATTTTGGGTCTATCTATTGGGATGATGGGTCGGGGAATGTTTGGGGTGGCATCAAGATACAAAGTG
>Ga0164310_10001372_pt1 | contig 13725 bp, 13 predicted proteins | sample GuaBasSedimGuay1_FD_121795 | JGI IMG/M metagenome (GOLD analysis project Ga0164310, IMG submission 121795) | Subseafloor sediment microbial communities from Guaymas Basin, Gulf of California, Mexico - Guay1, Core 4569-9, 0-3 cm | ecosystem: Environmental > Aquatic > Marine > Hydrothermal vents... | reverse complement strand
GACCTCTGTGGTGGCCTCCCTGAACTTTCTGTCCCACTCCAGAAGGCCCTCCAGATCAACCTCCATCCCCCTTGCCTCAAGCATCCACCTTACCTTATCAGGGTTCTCACGGATGAAGTTCATGTCCAGCATTTTCTGAAACCCCCGGCGTTCTCCCAATATAATCCACCCGATATAAAAAGTTGGCCGGGGGCAGCCCCACAACAGTTTTTTATTAAAAGGTATTATACCGCCGACAAACCCCGGGGGGTATCAGAGACGGTGGGAGATGAAGAGATAGAAAGGATCAAGGAGGAGATACTTCGCCTGAAGAGTGAGAGGGGGATAGCGGTCTTCGCACACAATTATCAGATCCCTCCAATACAGGACGTAGCGGATGTTGTGGGGGATTCTCTATATCTGGCGTATAAGGGGCAGGAGGTTGAGCAGGAAACCATTGTTATGTGCGGTGTGGATTTCATGGCGGAGTCTGTGAAGCTCCTCAACCCAGATAAGAGGGTTGTGCACCCGAACACCCGCTCACGCTGCCCCATGGCAGCCATGGTGGATGTGCCCTCTCTTAAAAAATTTAAGGAGGAGCACCCGAAGGCGCTGGTGGTGGCCTATGTGAACACCACCGCTGCAGTTAAGGCAGAAACAGACGTTTGCGTGACCTCGGCAAACGCAGTTGACATTGTGAAGCATCTGGATGCGGAGGAGATCATCTTCATCCCAGACAGCAATCTGGGGCTTTACGTGATGAGGCACGTGAAGGACAAGAAGATCCACCTCTGGCCCGGGTACTGCCACGTCCATCAGGATATCACTCCTGAGATTATAAGGAAAATGAAGGAAAAGCACCCGGAGGCGGTGGTTATGGTGCACCCAGAGTGCACCCCGGAGGTCATAGACCTGGCGGATGTGGTGGCATCCACGGAGGGAATGGTGAAGTACGCAAGGGCCTCCCCTAAGAGGGAGTTTATAGTTGGAACGGAGAGGGAGCACGCCTACAGGCTGAAAACAGAGATGCCGGATAAAGTCTTCTATTCTATTCCAACAGCCATATGCCCGAATATGAAGAAAATCACCCTCCAGGACCTTCTTACGGCGGTTAAGACCCTCTCCCCTGAGGTGGTGCTTCCGGAGGACGTTATGGTGAGGGCTAAAAAGCCCCTTGAGAGGATGATTGAGATCTCCAAGAAACTGAAGAAGATATAGGAATCCTTATCCTACCACCATGTTGTGATGATCATACCCCAGGGGTCCCCGCCCTCCCGTATATGAGCTTTGTGAAGAGGAGGTTCCAGATGGGGGGGAGGAGGAGAAGGAGAAGAAGGAATTTTACGGGGAGGAGGGGGATTAGAAGGAGTATGAGGAGGAGGAAGGAACCAACCTCATGCAGTGTGAACTCTTTAAGGAGTTGTTCCCTCTCCCGAGGGGGCTTTAAGAGGGTCTTAAATGAAAAGATGAGAAGGAGGAGGTTGAAGAGAATTATGACCCCTTTTAAAGGGGTGGAGTAGAAGCCCGTTATGAAGATCGGAAGAAGAGGAGCGGATGCTAGGAGGAGGCGGACGGCAAGGGAGTAGGTGAGGGCAGGCCCTTTAAGGCGCCCCCCTCTCCCCGCACCCAGGTATATCAGCGTTCCCCTTGCTCCACTCTCAAGGTCGCTTTCCAGATCTTTTAGGCCACCTTCAACGGAGTTGTTGAAGAGTATCTGGAGGAAGAGGAAGAGTGAGATCAGGTAGATTATGGGTGGGGGACCGCCGAAGGCGGAGGATGAAGCCACTGGAAGGAGTGCAAACCATCCCGCTAGGTGCAGGTCTAAGAAGGGGAATCTCTTTCCCCACAGGTCGTAGGTGACTCCAAGAAGGGAGGAGAGAAGTAGAAGCAGGAGAGCAATCACAGACTGGAGCGAGATGAAGAAGAGGGTTATGGAGAGGAGGAAGAGGATGATGGAAAGAAGAAGTGCGGAGGACCTCTTCACTGATCCCCTAACTAAAGGCTTGTGTTTGAGGTGGGGGGAGGATTTGTCGTAGGGGAGGTCCATAACCTCATTGAGGGCGAACCCGGAGGTGTGAAGAAGCACTCCAGAGATGAAGAGGAGAAGGAGGGTAGTGGCCTTTCTGCATTCCATGAGAAGCGCCCCCAGGAGTACCACCACTGCGGTGACCCCAGCAGTGTGTATCCTGAGGAGCATTAGGTAATCCTTCAAGAGCCCCATGCAGAGTAGTGAAGAGCGTGTTTGCTAAAAAAACTACTCCTCCCGAAGTTTTGTAGTCAGGGCGCCTATGGCGAAGAAGACAAGAGCCATACCCAGGACTATCAAAGCGTTTACTGATGCATCAGAGTACCTTCCATAGACCATTGCGTCTCTTAACCCCTCCCCCATGTAATAGAGGGGGAGAAGGTGTGCGATCACCTGAAGGAAATGCGGCATCATCTCTATAGGCCAGAAGATTCCGGAGAGGAACATCATGGGGAACATAACAGCATTTGCTGCAGCGTCTGCACTCTGAGCCTCCCGCACCCACCTGCCTATTATCATACCTATCCCAGCGAAGGTGAGAACGTCCAGGATGACAAATAGTGGCAGGTATATGTTGAGGTCAACCTTCAGTGAGAAGAGCCCCACACCCACAGCCAGTATTGCTACGGTTGCCAGAAGGGTGGTGAAGAGAATGTAGAGGATGATCCCACCAACCCACTCCCAGGGCTTTATGGGAGTGGTAGCCAGTTTCTTCAATATCCCCTTCTGTCTGTATTCAGTGTTCACAGAAACCGCCGTGAAAAGGCTTGAGATCATCACCGCCATGGAGATCAGGCCGGGGGTGAAGAAGTCAATATACTTGTGTCTCTCCTTGAGGGAGGCCACGGTCACCATGCCAACGAGGTTCCTTCCTCCGCTTACACCCATATGAAGTCGGATAGGATCGCCTGAAGAAGGCCAACCTCAGCACCGCTGTCACTCCTTCCCGGGTCGTAGATCACGGTCACATTAACACTTCTGTTTCCCCCCACCATTAGTGAAGTTGTTAGATTCTGGGAAAATCCGTCCGGTATCACAAGAACAACGTAGAGGTCCTCCTCCTCCATTGCCTCCCTCGGGTCCTTCTCATGGGAAATCATTGTGACCTCAAAGGCCCCCGTCTGGTTTATTGCCTGAAGAAGGGCCTCCCCCATTTCACCTTCGTCCTTTAACTGGACCCCCAGTCTGTACTTCGTCTCGCCCACGTCAGAGAAGACATAACCGAAGAGGAGCATGAGGAGTACGGGGAATAGAACCACCCAGAAGACCGCCATCTTACTTCTCAGGAACTGTTTCGACTGAATCTTAAAGACTGTCAGGATCCTCAACTCTCATCACCCCCCAGTCTCTCCCCAGTGAGGTCCAGGAAGACCTCCTCCAGTGTTGCCCCCCGGACCTGAAGGGTGTTGAAGGAAGTGTGCGATTCCTCAAGGGTTCTCAAAAGGGTGAAAACGTCTCTCATCCCAGAGCAAGCAATCTGTAGCCCCTCCCCCTCCCTCTTTACGGGCAGTCCGAGGCTCTTCACAACATCCTCCAATCCCCTCCCTCCTTTGACCGTGACCTTCAGCCCCTTCTCATGTTTCTCTATTAACTCCCCTGGACTGCCTATGGCTATGATCTTTCCCCTGCTCATTATCGCCACGCGATCAGAGAGGGCCTCAGCCTCCTCCATGTAGTGTGTTGTTAAGAAGACCGTTTTACCCCTCTCTTTAAGCCTTTCAATCACCCTCCATATCTCCCTTCTTCCCCGGGGGTCAAGGCCTGTGGTGGGCTCGTCTAGAAACACGATCTCCGGGTCGCTTACAAGAGCAGTTGCTATCCCAAGCCTTCTCTTCTGCCCTCCCGAAAGCTCCTTGTAAAGTCTCTTCTCCACCCCACCCAGCCCTACCGCTTTAAGGAGCTCTTTCGCATCAGTTCCACCACCGAAAAGTTCCTGAAAATACCTTACAGTCTCTATTACAGTTAAATTGTCAAAGGAGGAGAAGTCCTGAGGGAGAACACCTATCCTCTTAAGAATCTCCCTCCTTCTCTTCCTTATATCCATCCCCATTACCTTAACTGTCCCAGAATCGGCTTTTCTCAGCCCCTCTATGATCTCAACAGTGGTGGTCTTACCCGCACCGTTGGGACCGAGAAGGGAGAAGACCTCCCCCCGCCCCACGGTGAAGGAGATCCCATCCACCGCCCTGACATCGCCATAGTGTTTTACAAGGCCCTTGACCACAACTGCAGGTGCGTACATATGGTGGGTTATGGATACAGAGATATAAAGGGTTTTGAACCGAAAAAGGTTAAAATTGGATTCACATATAAACCAATGTACCCCCCGGGGGTGTTACTACGCTGATATATGTGAAGTGCGGGAACCAGGACTGCGGGAAGGAGTTCAGAGCGGACACAGCAGACCCTGTGTGGAAGTGCCCCCACTGCGGGAGGGAGATAGAGAACCGTTACTACCCCTTCCTCACAGCGAAACTCATGCAGGCTAAGATCAATGGAGATGAAAAAACGTGGCGGGAGAGGTACGAGAGTCTGATAGAGGAGTCTAGGCTGAAGATCCTAGAGAGATACGAGAGGATCGTTGAGAAGAAGGGGGAGGGGTATTACGTTCCGGACATGAGCTTTCTGGAGGAGGCTGAGGAGATTCTGGACAAGGACGACGATGAGGTCGACTGGAAGGAAGAGCACGATGCATTGCTCAGGAAGGCTAGAAAGGTAGTGCTGGAGGAGGATGAGATACTGGGAGAGTAACTTATTTTATCACTTTGAACTCACCAGTTATCATGTAGTGTACTTTCTCTGCTATCTTGCACGCATGATCCCCGCATCTCTCAAGATAGCGGGCCACCATTATGTAATGAGCACAGAGGCTTATTTTTCTGGGATCCTCAAGCATGTAGGATACACACTCTCTGAATATGGAATAGCGTAGGCTATCAAGTTCGTCATCCCTCTCTTTGAAATCCTGGATTAGTGATAAGTCTTCCGTTCTGAAAGCTTTAAGGGCATCTTTTAACATGCTTGCTGCTTTTTCTGCCATATAAGGAATGGACACAAGCTTTGAAATGTGCTGCTCTTTTGATAGTTCTTTGGTTACAGCCGCAATGTCCTTTCCGTACCTCCCCACCCGGTAAAGATAGGTGGTCGTTTTGATGATAAAACCTAGCGTGCGAAGGTCTTTGGCCATGGGCTGGAAGCGAGCTATTGTGGTGAGTGCTCCCTCATCTATTTTTCGGTTGAACTCCCTGAGTTGAGTTTTTCGTGAGATAACCGCATCCGCCAATTTTGTATCATGTGTCTTAAACGCCTCCACGGCGTCGCAGAGCATCGCTATTGCCAGATCACCCATTCTCTCAAGCTCATTTTTCAGATTCTCCATCTCTTGATGAAACCTTTCCCTCATCATATCACCCTCTAGACAAGCTCTCCAGTGACGAACTTCTCTGTGAGCTCATGTTGGGGTCTCTCAAAAATCTCTTTGGTTCTTCCGGACTCTACAAGTTTTCCCAAATAAAGAAACCCCACGCAGTCGCTTACCCTTGCAGCTTGGGTGGGCGAGTGGGTAACAATTACTACCGTGTACTCTTCTTTTAAACTATAGATCAAGTCTTCTATTTTTCTGGTGCCTACAGGGTCAATATTAGCGGTAGGCTCGTCCATGAGAAGAACTTTCGGTTTCAGGGCTAAAGCTCTAGCGATGATAAGCCGTTGATTCTGTCCGCCACTTAAATTTGAGGGATAATCCTGTAGCCTGTCCTTTACTTCATCCCACAACCACGCTCTTTTAAGTGCCCACTTAACTCTTCTCTCCACCTCTTCTTTTGACTTTAAAAGCCCGTTAAGCTTTATACCCATAGCCACATTTTCATAAATGGTTAAATGGGGGAATGGGTTAGGATATTGAAAAACCATACCCACCTTCCTCCGGATGTCGCTGGGATCAATATTCGGTGCGTATATGTTCTGCCCCATAAGGAATACCTTACCCATAATTTTGGCATCTTTGTTGAGTTCCAAAATTCGGTTAAAAGCTCTGAGCATGGTGGACTTACCGCACCCGCTGGGGCCCATAAGAGCGAAAACTACGTTCTTTGGTATCTTCAAGCTCACCCTATTAATTACTCTGTTCTCTCCGTAGAAGATTGTTAACTTTCTAGTTTCTATAGCATAATTGTTCATAATCTCACCACCTTCAAACTCCTTCTGATGGGTATGAACACACCTAGAAAAAAAATGAGAAGAACCAAAGAAGCACCCCAAGCCATGGAATGAGCATCCTTGCTGGGGCTTTGTATTAGAGTATATATAAGGAGCGGAATAGCACCCACGGGTTCTGTTACGCTTGTGGGATAACTTTCATAAAGGCCGCCAGCAGTGAAAAGGAGGGGGGCAGTCTCCCCTGCCACCTTTGCCATGCTGATGAGTATGCCCGTTGTTATTCCTCTCTTCGCAAGGGGGACGAGTATTCTGAAAATGGCTTTAACGCGGCCCACACCCAGACCGAACGAGGCTTCTCTATAAGTAAACGGGATCTGTCTCATAGCCTCTTTTGTGTACACGGCCACATAGGGCATCATGATTATGGCCAGAGCAAAAGCACCCGCCAGAGCAGAGAATGTACCCATTGGGAGTACTATTATGTCCATAACGAAAACCCCTACGAGTACGGTCGGAAATTCAAGCATGATTTGAAGAAGGGCTTGTGTGGTCCTACCTATCAGACTATCCGGATACTCATATGCATAGACTCCTACAAGAAAAGCTATGGGGAGCCCAATGAGGGAGGAAAGTAGCACCAGAAGGAAGGTCCCTGCAATAGCGGGCCCAATTCCCGCCTCACTCATACCACCCGTAAAGAATGTGGGACCCCTCTCCATTATTACGGGAAGGCCATTACGAGCGACGGAATATATGATGTGAAGAAGAGGGTAAACTGTGAGAATAGTAAAAGCGCTCACGGCAACTATAAACACCCGATCTTTCGCCATTCTCAAGCTAAATTTCCACATTTTTCTTCCACCTCCTTAGGATGAACATCCCAGCAAGGTTCACCAAGAAGCCTATCAGAAATAGGACAAGTCCTGCCGCATAAAGAACAGGGCGCATGTGCCCATAAATGAAAGAGTTCCCGAACTGGTTGGCAATAAGGGAGGAGATTGTGTACCCCGGAGAAAAAATGGAAGGGGTCAAATTGAAAGAATTGCCTATAACAAGGCTTACCGCAACTGTCTCACCAATGGCCCTTCCGAAGGCCAGCACCAGACCGGAATAGATGGCGGGTTTTATATATCCGAGAAGAACCTTAGTTGCCTCATATCTTGTCAGACCTAGAGCATAAGCTCCCTCCCTATAACGGAAGGGCACCATCTGATACGCCTCCCGTATTATGGCGGAGGAGAAGGGAGTGACCATAATTGCAAGGAGAACTCCCGCTGAGAGGTAACTGAAGCCAGAGATGGGAGGTGTGGAAAATAGAGGAATGAAATGAAGGTGTTCATAGAGAGGTGTCATCACGTATCTTTTCATGAATGGTACTAGAACAAAGACCCCCCATATTCCATAGATTATTGTGGGGAGGCCCGCCATAACGTCGGAGGTTATGATGAGAACATTTTTTACCCGCTTAGGTGCGCAATCGACAACGAAAATGGAATAACTTATAGCAAGTGGCATTGAGATTAGAATTGCTATTGAAGAGGTATAGATGCTACCCCATATTGCTGCAGCAATACCGTAGTACTCCTCCTCCGGTTCTTCCGCTGCTCTCCATGTGTTGTCCAAAAAGAGATGCACCCCCTCCCTTCTAATAGCCGGATATGCGTTTGAAAAATAGACAGCCAACATCCCACAAAAAAGAATAAACACAAAAAAAACGGCGGGGGAGGTAATCAGCCTAAAGCGGTCTGCTACCCTTGAATACATGGAGAACCCCCCCTACTCTGTAGTTCTAGGTATAGAACAGGTATTTACTCGTGAATGGAATTTACAGCACTCAATCCCATTTCAGCCACTTCCGGGGGTAATCCTACATATCCGGGAGCAAGGTTCTCCTCCTTCTGTCCATCTGTGAGGATCCAGAAAAGGAAATCCTTAATGGCCTTCGCTTCTTTAGTGCTGTAGTGTTTTCCACCTAGGTTCTTCCAAACTAGAAGATGTGTGAAAGCAACTATAGGATACGAATCCTCCCCCGGGGCGTTGAGCAGTTGTGAAAGATCCTCCATGTACCCTTCAGAGGGTGATGGGATATGGGATGACACCGCAGAGACTGCCGCCTTTATAGTGTTTTTAGTAGGCTTCACGAAGGCTCCTTGAGCGTTCTCAATTTCAGCTACGGAAAGCCCCTCTTCTAAAGCAAATGAGAGCTCTGTGTAACATATGCTGTATGGAGTTTGCATCAAGACTGTGACCACACCTGGGTTCCCCTTTCCACCTAGCCCCCTTCCCATGCTGTCGGTAGGCCACTCAACGGTCTTTCCCGCTCCGACTCTGCTCTTCCATGTTTTATTGATCAAGCTCATATATGTGGTGAAGATGGAGGTGGTCCCGCTGGAATCACTTCTATGGACCACAATAATCTCCTTGTGTGGAAGGTTGGCATTGGGATTTAATTCCTTCAATACAGGATCATCCCAGTATATGATATTTCCTATGAATATCCCTACAAGGGCATCCTTGCTCAGTTTCAAACTGTTCAGGCCAGGAACATTATATGAAACAACTACCGCACCCACCACCTCTGGGAATTGTAGAGGCTGGTCGCCGGTTTTCTTAAACTGGTTCCATGTGCTTTCTCTAACGGGGGGATCTGTTCTACCTATATGTGTGAGGCCCTGTAAAAAAGCCTCCTGACCGTGTCCGGAGCCGCCTCCCTCGTATTCTATTTTTACATTTGGATGTTCTTTGAGATAGATCTCAATCCATTTCTGGATCTGGTACTGTGGGAAAGTGGCCCCCGTTGTTCGTATGCTCACTAGTCCCTTAGAGCTCTCTTTGCTCATACATGCATACGCTCCGGCGGCTAGTATAATCGCCACAATAACTAATCCAAATACTGTTTTTTTCGTGATCATTTTAGCACCAAAAAAGGAGAAAGGCCCCTCCAATATATATCTAATCCAAATAGGATAATGTACCCAATACACCGGTATTTACGAAAAATACGGGTATATAGTAGAGAAATTCACCGATGGGATGTGGCGCAATGTATATATGCCCCTTACCTATCTCTATACGGTGAGATTATGGAACTCAGAAAGATTCAAAAAACGGGTGGGAACACTTATATCGTCTCTCTCCCAGCGAAATGGGTGAGAGAACAGGGACTTCAAAAGAATACTCCGGTGGGGGTCATTCCTCGCGCTGACGGGACGCTTCTTATAACCACCAAACCGGAGGGAAAAGTGGCCACCGCTAGAAAAGAGTTCAAGGTTGACGATAACGTAGATGAGAACCTTCTTTTCAGAAGCCTTATTGCAGCCTACATCGTGGGTTTCAGTGAGGTTAAAGTGTATTCCGAGAGAGGACTAAATTCCAGAATAAGAAGGGTTGTGAGGGAGTTCTCATCCATGGTGATTGGGCAAGAGGTGACTGATGAGGACCCGATCTCCATAACGGTGAAGGACCTTCTGGACCCTTTAGAAATGCCCTTCGAGAAAAGCATAGAGAGAATGCACATCATAGTCAAGAGCATGATAGATGACGCCGAACTATACTTGAGTGTGGGTGATGAAGCGACCCTAGAGGACATCGTGGCCAGAGACAACTATGTGGATCGCCTCAACTGGCTAATATCTCGCCAGAGCGTTATGGCCCTTAAAGATCCTACATTTGTTGAAAAGATGGGTGTGAGTAGTGTCACTGCGGTTATATATTCCTTTGTGGGAAAACACATAGAAAGGGTGGGGGACCATGCGGTTCGTATAGCTAAGAATCTGGCAAAGGTAAGGCACAGGGTTAATAACAGGCTTTCAAAGGAGATTAAAGAGGCATTACACTCCGCCGAGAGGCTATTTGACGGGGCTATAGAATCACTTATTAAAGGCGACATGTCCCTTGCAAATGAGGTGATAGAGAGTGTGGGGGAGACCCACAGGCGTTGTGAGGACCTCATTCACGCCCTTCAAGGGGGAAATGCAGAGGATCTCTTATATATTGGTAATATATCAGATAGCATACGCAGGATTGGGGATTATTCCGCAGACATCTGTGAGAGCGTTTTAAACCTCCTTGTGAGTGAGGCGGTAACCTGCTCTCTTTCGGGAGAGGAGGTCTAAGCAGTAGAAGCAAAAAGCAAATCGTATGAAGAATGCCTCCCTATATTGCCCTAAGGATGCCAATATTAAAGCGTTTTCTGGCTTCTTCTCATAGGTCACCGGGCTGCATGAGGGGGGCTGTACGGTTCTCCTACGTCACAATCTCATCCAGCCTCTCCTCTTCCGCTGCCCTCTTTATCTCCATTGCGATTCTTCTTCCGGTAGACATGTTCTTTCTCCAGAGGGCGTTGCCGTAGGGATGCCCCATCCATACGTGTACGTTGGTACCCCCGCCGATTCTGGGAGCCACATCGTATATGTAGAAATTGAGGTCCTTGTCCACACAGGTCTGAAGGGTAAAGGGTCCGATAATCCCCGGGGGATAATGCTCTTTGGAAGCCTCTACAAACTTCTCAGCTAGAATGAAAACCTTCTCCAGAAGCGATTCCCTTATTGTGGCGCTGTTGTGTCCACAAACAGTGTATTCAGGCAGGATCTGGTGGGGCGGAAGGGACATCTGCTGAGGGGCGGGCAGACGCACGTGTCCATCCAACGATGTCTCAAACCTCCAGTCCACACCTAGAAGCTCTATTGGGGTGGCCTCCTTCTCCAGCGGAGAGTAGAAGAAGTCAAAGTTGAAGACTGGTCCGATGATGTATCTCTCTATCCTCGCCTTCTCAAGGTCTTCCTCGGTGATCACCCCCTGCCGGATCAATTCCTCCGACTTCTCTCTGTACTCTTTGTAAGAGGCCGCTGTGAAGAAGCCCCTCTCCAACTTCTTAACGGCATGGTGAAGTTTCACTATTACCAGCTCGTTTATGTCCCTGGGGTCTTCTATCTTTTCCGGGTATGGTAGCCCCGCCTTCTCAAGAAGCCAGTAGTAGCTCTTCTTCTCCTCCCTCTCCTCCATCCTGAGCATGTTTCTTGATCCGAACATGGGGACACGGAAATTCTCTTCAATCTCCTTTAGATCAACGTAGGAGGTGAATGACCTGTTGGGGATGAAGATGACAGAGTTCTCCCGCATCCACCCCTGCCACCTCTCCTCCATAACCTCTTTGAACTTATCCAGCACGATTGCATCGTCCACTATGCCCCTTACCACCTCCCCATTATCGTTCCTGTAGGCCTTGAAGTACGTTGTATATGTCCTCTCCCTTCCCTTCTGGCAGAAGGCGATGCTCCTCATCCCCTCCTCCACTGCGCCGTCTGCTACGTCCAGGGCTGAGTGTGAGGCGATGAAGCCTATCTTCACGCTCTTTCTATCATACCCCCTTGCGATATCCTGTACAATACTTCTGTCCAGCACATGCGTCACCCCTTTAGGTAGGACGATAAAGGAAGGGCTGGTAAAAAAAACTATTCTTCTACTCTTCTACTTCTGAAGTGCTCCAAAAGTGTAATATAGCAACAGAAGATATTTTAAGCTGATGACCAGAGCATTAGCTGTCCTCCTTCTCAACCTCTTTGTGGTGTCCGTAGCACTACCCCTTATAGCCCCGGGTGTGGAAGCGCAGGGGGCTGTGGACCTCTCTGTATCGCTTGTTTACCCAGAGGAGGGGGGGAAATACCTTTCACGTCTGGGGGTGAAGATGAGGGCAGTCGTCACAAACAGAGGAGGGGACTGGTACAACGAATCGCTTCAGGTAACAGCGGAGATAATAGATGCCAACAGCGGTATAAGAAAGTTCACGGAAAACCGCATCCTCCCCTTAAACCTCTCACCTGGCAGAAGCGTTGAGATCACCTTCTCAAATTGGTCTTATGCCACCCCCGGGAACTACACGGGGAAGGTCACCATCTATCCCCGGGGGGACACGAACACCACCAATGACGTCTCCACAGTACGATTCGACCTCTGGACCGATACATGGCCCTACCCAATACAGCTCAGCGGAGCCTATGTGACCCCTTCTAGGGGAACCACCCTCACCCCGTTCACTTTCCGGGTGGAATACACATACCCCACACCTCCCGACACCATCACGGTCATCATAGACGGCACCCCCCACTCCATGATTGAGGAGGATCCCGCTGATCACCAATATACCGACGGGAAATCCTACTACTACAGAACCACTCTCCCTGTGGGGCCGCACAATTACTCTTTCTACGCCCGCTCCGGTGAGAAGAACGCTTCCACCCCCGTGATCGAGGGGCGCCCTTGGGTCAACATAACCCTTGCCAGGCCCTACGCATCGCCACAGGAGGGGTATGTGACTAGCCGATACCACTTCACTGTGAGGTACGGCTCCTATTTCAACAGACCGCCGGATGAGATAAAGCTCCACCTGTCCGGTAGAACCTTTGACATGAGGGAGTCCAATCCTGACGACGAGAACTACGCCTCAGGGAACAAACAGTACTTCGCAGATGTGCCCGGATGGGAGGTAGGCCCGGGCCCATGGAACTGGTGGGTGGAAGTGCGAAGCGGCACAGATAGAGTGAGAACACCCGATATGACCATAGGGGGGCCATCAGGCACAGAGGGTACCCTTATGGGGGTGGTCTCCTCGGACCTGGGCGGGGAGGTGTCAGAGCTTGAGCTACGCATCCTTCCCCTGAACGTCACGTACAATTTTGAAGGGGCACGCTACGCTGTTGACATCTATGAAGGAAAGAACTATACTGTGATTTTCTCCTCCCCCGGCCACTCCCCCATGGTTGTGGAGGGGGTGGACCTGGTGGGAGGAGAGGTTAAGTACATCAATGTGACCCTCACCCACGCCCCTCGTCCGGCTGCCGTAATGGGTTTTATTGCCTCTACCTCAGGTTACGTCCCGGAGGATGCCTGCGTTATCCTCTACCGGGGCACTGAGCCTTTGATGGAGATAAGGCCAGGGGCAGATGGTCGCTACGCCTTCTACAATCTGACCCCCGGGGGGCTCTATAGGCTCTTTGCAGAGGCACCCTTCCACCAAAATATCACGCTCCCGCTTCAGCTTGAAGAGGGCGAGACCCTGTGGCTCAATATTACCCTTCTGGAACACCCCCCACCCTTCAGCGTGGTTGAGGACCCCGTTCCAGTGGAGGGTCCTATAAGGATATCTTTCCTGAGGGTGCCGGATCTCACCACCCTCTCTCTTTCCTTAAGAAATACGAGTAGTGAGATTCAGTATACATTTGAGCTTGAGGGGAGCACCCTTCTGATCTACCCGACAGCAGGCCTGATATACGGCGAGGTCTATACGATAACGCTGTTTAAGGGTTGCGAGGACACCGGGGGCAACATCCTCCTCTGGCGGGACTTCACGGTGGAGGTTCGAGCGGAGGTGGAGAGGGGTGGTGGAATAGAGATAAAGCCGCCCCCAGGAAGTGAGGGGCTTGCGGTGGACGTGAGCTTTGAGATATCTTTCGGGATACACCTCAACACATCTACCTTGAAGGTAACCTTAAAAGAGCTTTCGGGGGGCGTGGTACCGGTCGGACTTATGTATGCGTGGGGGGTTGATTGGGGGAGACATGGGG
>Ga0164310_10001370_pt1 | contig 13739 bp, 19 predicted proteins | sample GuaBasSedimGuay1_FD_121795 | JGI IMG/M metagenome (GOLD analysis project Ga0164310, IMG submission 121795) | Subseafloor sediment microbial communities from Guaymas Basin, Gulf of California, Mexico - Guay1, Core 4569-9, 0-3 cm | ecosystem: Environmental > Aquatic > Marine > Hydrothermal vents... | reverse complement strand
TGATCATCCAGTCCGTTCGCGAATGCAAAGAGGGGCCACACACGATAGCGGCTACCAGTTCTGGGGTGAGGATACTTCTTTGTGTCTATTATCCTTAATGCTGGCCAGTCACGGATTGCAGGATTCGGATGATTCAGATCCGTCTTTATTCTTACAACAGCTTCTCCTTCCCCGTATCCCCCGGATAGCATATCTTCCCATCTTGAGATGTTCTCCTCGGGAGACAGGCTTCTACAGGGACAAGGCTTCTTTTGCCATATTCTCTTCCGGAAATCTTCTCGCCGGCAAGTGCAGACGTAGGCATTCCCATCTTCCAGCAGCTTTCTGGCATATTCGTAATATATCTCCATTCGGTCACTCTGTATATATTCGGCATCCCACTCGCACCCGAGCCATTTAAGATCCTCTCTTATTAAATCATAAAATTCAAGAGATGTCCTCTTTATTCTAGGGTCAGTATCCTCAAACCTCAAGATGAAGCGGCCATCATACCTCCTCGCATATTCATAGCTTAGAATTATTGCCCTAGCTGAGCCTATGTGTAAGACACAGTCAGGATTAGGGGCGAACCGCGTGACCACCTGTTCGTATTTGTCTACATTCGGAAGAGGCGGAAGCTTCTTTTCCTCTTCAATCTTCTTTTTTTCTTCTAAAAGTATCTCTGGCCACATATTTCGTACAATGCTTATTTGTTGCTCTAGCGTGAGGCTATTGATCTCCTCAACCATCTCTTTAGTTAAGTGGAACAGATCCCTTGCCTTTTCTCGAAGGCTAGGATTCTCACCTATAAGTCTACTCATAACGGCTTTCGCTTGAGCCTTTCCTTCATGTTTAATTGCATTTTCTAAAGCTATCCTTTTAATCTTCTCTTTAACCTCTTCTTTCTCCAAGAATCTTCCCAGCTTATTTCTGTGATCTAAATTTTTCGCTTAACCAAGTATTTCACGAGGCTTCTCAGTTTTTCTTTTGCCTCTGAGGGAGGAAGCACCTTATCGACTTCAGCCCAGCTATTCTTCACCATATCAGCTGCAACTCTTTTCGCGTAATCGATCGATCCATACTTTTTAATTATGCTTATTGCCATGTTTTTTTCAGCTTCATCACTGCTGTGTGCCTCAAGTATCTCTATGAGCTTTTTCCTATCCGATGCGCTTGCTTTCTTTATTGTATGTATCACCATAAGGGTTAGTTTTCCTTCAGTTATATCCTTGCCCAATCCTCCCTTTCCCTTAGCGAATTCTTCACTAACAAGATCAAGTATATCATCTTGAATCTGGAAGGCTATTCCAAGAGATTCAGCGAATTTCCCCATAGTCTCTACTACGCTGTCCTCTGCTCCCGCAATGACACACGCCATCTTAGCAGCCATCCTAGCTAACGTCCCAGTTTTGTAGGCGCACATCTGAAAATATTCCTTCTCAGATACTTCATAAGGTGAAACTAGACCCTTGTGCCAAGCGATATCTATAGCTTGACCTAAGCTTAAGTTCACCATTTCTTGGATGTAGATCTCATAGAGCTTATTCATCTTTTCCGGAGGCATCTTATTCTTTTTGAAAATCAAAGTGATCATGGGTAAGAAGAACATGAAGTTTGAGAGATTCACCGCTACATCGAGACCGAAGATACGATATGTACATGGTTTCCCTCGTCTTAAATCTGACTGGTCTTCCACATCGTCGGCTATCAACGTCCCATTATGAATGATCTCTGGAATAACTGCGAAGTCAAGTACATCTTCAGAGTTAACGCCTAGGGACTCGCAGATTAAGAGAAAAAGAGATGGTCTCCAACGTTTTCCTCCCCTGTCGAGAAAGTCCCAGAAAGGATCTGCTATAGCCTTGTTTAAGGCTTCGAGGTCAAGTTTGTATCTGGGCGGAAAGATTCTAAATATTAAGGAATTATCATCGATTTTTCTAGGCACATACTTTTCGATATATTGATCTATTATTTGTGCCCTTTCTCTGAGAAAATCTACTATCTCTTCATCTGCCCTCGTCTCACATTCAGCCTCCTCGCATATGATTCTATATCAAATCCTCTAATCCTGAGCCATTCAGCCGTTCTACCCAACACAACGATGGGAGCATTTTTAAGATCCTCTATGGAAGAGGCTCCCACAAGAAACATAGATGTTGCAAGCTGATGAATAAACATCTCAAGTTTCTTTTTAACCTCCTCAGCTCCTTTCGTAGCTGGTTCTAGTATTGGAAGAGCGAATCCAGCGAGATCCGCTCCCAATCCTATAGCTTTAGCAATGTCAAGTCCCGATCTTATTCCTCCAGAGGCAATAACTGGAATATTAACAGACTGGACAACCTCAACTATGCTCACAGCGGTTGGTATTCCCCAATCCCAAAACTCCTCTCCAGTCTTTTCGGTTAAGTGATTTCCTCTCTTACGTGCTCTATAAAACTCTACGGCTGCCCAGCTTGTCCCTCCAGCACCCGCAACATCGATTCCTGCGATTCCTGCTTTCTCAAGTCTTTTCGCATCCTCAGCAGAGACTCCGGACCCCGCCTCCTTAACTATCATGGGAACACTGAGCCCCTCCACTATCCGGCTTATCTTTTCTAATGCTCCATGATAGAATGTTTCGCCTTCTGGCTGAATTGCTTCTTGAAGTGGATTCAAATGTATAATCAACGCATCAGCCTCAATCATATCTATGATTCTCTCTAAATCCTTAACTTTATAGTCTCGTATGATTTGCGGGGCTCCTATGTTCGCCGCTATAAAAGCGTTCGGAGCCTTTTTTCTAACAATAGCATACGTCCTTTCTACGCTTGGATTCTCTAAGGCTACTCTTTGACTTCCAACTCCCATACCCAAGCCCAGTTCCTCAACTGCCTCCGCTATTGAAGCATTTATCTTCAACGCTTCATCGGTGCCTCCAGTTATGCTTGAAATCATGATTGGAGCTGAGAATCTATAGCCGAAGACATCTGTGGCTAAGTCTATGTCATCCATGCTTATCTCCGGCAAGGCTCTATGTATAAAGAATACATCCTCGAAGCCCGTCGTTATATTTTTAGCCTCGACATTCTTGCTTAAGCAGATACGGATGTGGTCAATTTTTCTCTCTTTAATAGGTTCCCTTTCACCGCCTAATTCTCGTCCCAACTACCTTTTCTCCTATAAGAGCTTTGTAAATATTATTTGGCGATAACGCATTTACTATAAGAACGTCGATTCCATACTCAACAGCGACTTTGAGCTCCAGTATTTTTCCCATCATCCCTCCAGTTACATCTGGAGCTCGGCTTCCGCCAACTCTCTCCGTTATCTTTTCAATATCCTTTAATGATAACTCAGGTAATAATCGAGCCGACGGATCTCTTTTAGGATCCGAATCATACACTCCATCTATATCTATTCCCATTATAATCCTTCCAGCATCCAGTTTAACCGCGAGGTAAGCAGCTATTTGATCTCCTGAGAGAATAGTGAATCCCAACTCATCATCAAATACTACATCCCCATAAAGTACTGGTACAAGATCAATTTCAAGAGCCTTCACCAGAGCCTTCAAATCAAACATGCATATCCGGCCTTTTTCGGTGATTACAAAGGAGGACGGAGCGAATCTGAATGCTGGAATTCCGCATTCTAAAAGGCTTCTGATTATTAGGCTATTCAGATCTACCATCGCCTCATGAGTTTCCGAGAATCCGAATCTCTGAGAATACTTCTTGAATCCGCCTATTATATTATATTTCTTTGCTAATGGATGACCATAGCTTCCACCTCCATGAATTATTATAAGCGGCTTAGAGTCGGCCTTGCGAATCTCCTTCGCTAAACGTTTGATAGCCTTAGTATTTGGAGTTAAGGGCTCACTCTTCTCCGTAACCACGGATCCGCCAAGCTTCAAGATCGTTAATTTACCTCTCAATAATAATGCCCTCATCAGTTTTTTCTGTAACTAGAACCTCTCCTCCCGCCTCCTTAATGGCGTAAGCAACATCTATGATCCTCTCGGGATGAGCAAGAGCAATCATGCATCCCCCGCCGCCAGCGCCAGTGAGCTTCGCCCCCAATGCGCCAGCCTTCCTCGCCGCATAGATGAGCTCTTCAAGTTCCCTGCATGAAACTCCTAATGTGCGGAGCAGTTCATGATTGATATTCATGAGTTCCCCTAGAGTTTCCAAGTCCCCTTCACGAAGAGCCCTTATGCTTCTCTTAACGATCTCTCCGCCCGCCCTTATGATTTTTCCCACGATTAGCGGGTATCTTCTCCGTAACTCGTTTACCTTTGCGACGAGTTTACCAGTCGACCTCTCTTTTCCAGTATTCCCAATTACTAGAGGAAGATCGACGTTAATTTTTAATCTACGTATTGGTTTTGATCGACAGTACCATAAGATTCCTCCATATGTCGAAACTGCTGGATCCACTCCTGAAGGAGTTTCATGAACAATCTTTTCAGCATCAAATGCTACTTTAAAGATAGCGTCCTTCGATACTTTAGGATTAAACATAGAAAAGATAGCTGACGCTGACGCTACCGAGACCGCTGCAGATGAGCCTAGACCGGCACCTATAGGTATTGAGGATTCAATGTTAATGTTTACGCCGAATCCCGGATTGTATCTTCTAATAGCTTCCTTCACAATGGCGCATATGGGTCTAAGTTTTTCTCTCGCCCCCTCTCCTCCCCTCTGAGGATGAAATTCATCATTTACAAAGAATCCGGAGACACCTATATTCTTGGATTCTATGAATATTTTTTGATCATTCCTCATCTCAACTGTTACCGTCGCCCTTTTATTTATCGCCAGCACTATTGCCGGTTCTCCATGAACTACGAAATGCTCTCCTAAGAGGATAACCTTCGCGGGAGCTGATGCCTTTATCCTCTTCAATGAGTAATCTCCATAATGAATGTTTAATGTTTCTTTCAGTTTAAACTAAAAGTCAATAAGACAGATTGAGGCTATTAAATTATCGTTCCATTGAATTAGTTAAAAGGGGAATCTCATAAAATTCTTTAGGTCTTCTCGGTTATTTTAACTTCAAAATCCTCGATTGAGAAATTTATATCCCCGTCCGGGGGAATCTCACCTCTCTCACGTAGTACTTGTCTAGCGAGAAGCCAGTAGATGACGGCTAAGGCTTTTCTCCCCTTATTATTTGTCGGTATAACTAAGTCTATGTTGCTGAAGTTATTATCCGTACTACAGAGTGCAACTACAGGTATGCCTAGTCTGGAGGCTTCCTCTACAGCTTGTGAATCAGCTCTAGGATCAGAAACCACTATCACATCGGGTTCTATGCGGTTAGGATACAGCGGATTTGTCAGCATTCCCGGAATAAAACGTCCAATGATCGAAATGCAACCGACGGTTTTACAGAATTTATTAACAGGCTCACGTGCATAAAGCCTTGCGGCAACAACAGCTATCTTTGAAGGTTCAAATCGCGCAAGAAACTTCGCGGCGATCCTTATACGTTCATCGGTTTTGTTTAGGTCTAAAACAAAAAGTCCGTCTGGCCTCACCCTATAGATGAAGGGCTCCATATCCTTAGTTTTTATCTTCGTCCCTATATGGATTCCTGCAGATAATAGTTCATCTTGGGGAAGTAAAAGTTCCTTTTCCTCAGTCTGGCTTTCTTCACTGATTTTTTCTTCTTCCTCATCATCTTTCTCCGGCATCTCTTCCCCTCGCTAAACCTTTAATCTAGCCATTCGAGCTCTTTCACCGAGCTCCTCTTCAATGCGGATAAGCTCATTAAGCTTTGCTATTCTTTCTCCCCCAACTACCCCGGTCTTTATGATCGGGGCGCCGAATCCCACGGCTAAATGCGCAATGTGATAGGCTTCTGTTTCTCCCGATCTATGCGAGACTACGGGTACATATCCATTTTCTTGTGCGAGCTTAGTTGTTTTCCAAGTATCAGTTAATGTTCCTATCTGATTCATTTTTATGATGATCGCGTTTCCGGCACGCATCGATATGCCCTTCTGCAGCCTCTTAGAGTTCGTGACGAATAGGTCATCTCCGCATATAAGGCATCCTCGTGCCTTAGATGTCAACTCCTTAAATCCTTCAAAATCATCTTCATGTAAGGGATCCTCAACATACACTAGATTATACTTTTCAATTATGTCTAAAATATACTCGATCTGTTCTTCAGCGTCACGTTTAACTCCATCTCTCTCGTATACATATACCTTCTCCTCAGGATCCCAGAGTGAAGAAGCCGCGACATCTACTCCCGCTCGGCATTCGAAGCCGAACTCCTCGGAGACTTCTCTGCATGCGGTTGTTAATGCTTCCAAGGCTTGATCATTTGAGATATTGGGGGCCCACGCTCCTTCATCGCCTTTTCCACCAGTGAATGTCCGATCCATCCTACCTAATATCTCCTTGAGTTTTCCATGGATATCCGCATTGGCTTTGGCAGCATCTAGGAATGAACCGGCACCTAAGGGAAGTACTAAAAACTCTTGGATATCTGTCGCGTTTCCGAAGGCATGCTTCCCGCCTCCAATCACATTGCCCAGCGGATATGGAAGAGAAGAATTCATTATTCCTCCTAAGTATTGACATAGTGATAGTCCATACGAATCTGCAGCTGCGTCAGCAACCGCCAAAGATACCGCATAGGCGGTATTTCCTCCTATATTTCGAAAGTTTTCCGTATCATCTATCTCATGGAGAATAGAGTCTATCTCTTCTTGGTCGTCTGCATAAAGCCCGATTATCTCCGGAGCAATAGATTCTTCTACTTTCTTTACGGCCTCTTCCACTCCTCCATCAGGAAAAGGCGCAGCCTCAGCTCTTCCCGTACTCGCGCCGCTTGGAGCAGACGCCCTTCCGAATCCGTCAATCGTATACACATCAACCTCTATTGTAAGGTTTCCTCTGCTATTCAAAATCTGCCTTGCCTTCACATCCTCAATTACAGTTGACATACTTTTATCTCCTATCCTCGTTTCCATATCCCCTTTTCCCATAAAACTTTATGAGATCATCTATTATCTCAACGTGTGAGAGAAACATACGACGGCAACAGTAACGTTTTATACCTAGATCATCCAGTACTTTGCCCGCGGGCTCGCCGTTTCTCACTCTCTTAATATATTCCTCCCATTTATCTCCGATGGGCTTACCACACGTAAAGCATCTTACAGGTATTATCATATAATCGCCTCCATTCTTAAACTATTACCTGTAGCTCTTCTGGAATCTTGCTCTTGCACCTGGACCTCCAAATTTCTTCGGTTCCTTCCGTCGGGGATCACCGGCAAGCATGGTTCTATCATACTCCATAAATATTCTTCTGGGATGAGAACTTCTCGTCCAACGAACTAGGCCTCTAGCTACAGCCATTCTGCACGCTTCAGCCTGCCCCATGAATCCTCCTCCCCTCACCTTTATTTTTATATCTAGATTTTTCCAAACATCGCCTGCAAGTAGGAGAGGTTCACGTATCTTTTCTCGAGCCATCTCAGGCTCGTAGATCTCAATAGGAATATTATTTATTCTTATTCTTCCTTTTCCCTCTTTAATGACAGCTCTCGCTATTGCCGTCTTGCGTTTTCCACTTATAACTAATACTTTCTTTGTGGGCATCTCATCACCATTTCCTTATCCTTTCCAGCCTATGTTACGTGCAAGCTCATATATCCTTATGCATGGGCCTCTTAAATTTCTACCGTCAGCTTCAGGGATCTTCTCCATCTCTTTTCCTTCATAATCTTTTGGAATACCTATGTAAACTCTTAATCGCTTAAGCGCTTCCTTTCCACGCGGCTTTTTTCTCGGAAGCATCCCTCTAATTACTCTTTTCACGATTCTATCGGGTCTTCTAGGGTGAAGGGGACCTTTTCGGTAATGTCCAACTTGAAGAGAATCATGTTTCTCTCTTAGTATGCTTAGTCTTTTTCCGGAAATTATTGCCTTTTCAGCGTTTACAATTATTACTTTCTCTCCATTTAAAAGCCTCTTAGCTATGTGGCTCGCCATCCTACCGAGTATTAATCCATCAGCATTGATTATAGTCTCTTCAGTTCCCTTATTGATCATCTGCTTCACCCAATTATTTTGACATTCGAACCCTTAGGATTCATCTCAACAAGCTCTGGAATAGTTAAACATTTCCCTTTCGCTTTTTCAATTTTAGATCGAGCGCTATCTGAAAATGCGAAGGCTGCAACCTTAACAGGATGGTCTATTAAGCCGGCTCCTAAAACTTTTCCGGGAACTACAATCTCATCATTCTCCCTCGTGTAGCGGCTTATTCTGCTTACGTTAACTACTATTCGTCTGCGTTTCGACTTTGAAAGCATCTCAGCTACCCTTCGCCATATAGAAGCGTTATTCTCTCTGGACTTCTTTCTGAGGAAGCGAATCATCTTCAGGAGATCCGGATTAGTTATTTCTATCTTTTTTGGACACATTTAGATTCACCGATATCTCTTCTAAAAATTCCAGACATTTTTTGTCATAGATCTTTAAAGCTTCACTTATTATACGCTCAACAGGCAGAGCGCCCGTTGACTCTACGTAGAATATGAATGACTCCTTATTTCCATTAACCTCTATTGCAGGCGGGTCTCTAGGGCATACATTTACGCAGTCTCTACATATTATGCATTCAAGCATATTTTTAATCTCGACTTTTCCACTGCTTGACTTGCCTAAAACTTTCCTAGGGCATACATTTACGCATTCTCCGCATCCATCGCATCTTTCATAATTTATACTTACTTCAGGCATGTACCTATATGTACAGGCTGAAACGGGCTGCCATTTTGCGTGATCCTTCCCTTTCCCTAGCCTTGCATAGGCCTCAAGCCTAATTCTCTGTCCAGGAGCTAGCTTTACTATTGGAATCTTGCCGCTTACGGGGACAACTTTGGGATCCTCAGAAACGAGATCCTTCGAGTAAACAACTCTCTCTTCCGACTCCGCCTTAACGTCAAGTACCAAGACAACTCGGCATAGAGGACATCCTAATTCACTCTTGCATTCGCACTCTTCTGGCAGATTGTACGAATCAAGATCCGTCTTGAGAGGAATCAATCCAAGTCTGAGCGCCAGTATCTCATCATGAAGAATAGAGTCATTCTCGATTATCATAACGTCATCAATTGCCATGCATGGAACCTCTGAGAGGATAATTCTTCGAAGAGTATTCGCTAAAGGCGTTGTTATCCCATCAATTATGAAATGTATCGAATCTCCGTTTTTCTCAAGTATTTGCACTTTCATCGTATTGTCCTCTTATCTAAAACTAATGCTTCTCCACATGCCTTTCCTGATACGTACATACGTTCTATTTTCAACCTCTCCCCCAGCAAATCCATGAGGTTTCCCCTTTTTTCCTATACGCGTCTTCCTCTCCGACCGCCCTTACGCCGAGTTCCATCATGAGGAAGAGGCGTAACTTCCTCGATTCGTCCAATCATCTTAAATCCTGCCCTAGCTAAAGCTCTGATTGCTGCCTGAGCACCTGGCCCCGGCGTCCTCGCCTTAGAGCCTCCTGGAGCACGAACTTTTATATGTATTGCTGTTATCCCTTTGTCCTTAGCTATTGATGCGACATATGCTGCAGCTCTCATGGCAGCATAGGGTGATGATTCAAGCCTGTCAGCCTTCACAAACATTCCCCCGGACGCTCTAGCGATAGTTTCTGCTCCGGAAAGATCTGTCACGTGAACTATCGTGTTATTGTATGAGCTATAAATGTGAACAACACCCCACTTCTCGTTTTTGCCGCTCAATCTATACGCCTCCCTTCGTTTCTACCTCAATTGCCACTCTGATTGGATGTTCAGGATTACTAAGGGAACTTGTAGGCGCATATTCAATTTTATCTTCCTCATCCTTCAGCACTAGGTACCCGGGAGAAAAAACTTTACGCTCATCTATAGCGATGTGACCATGAACAATTAGCTGGCGTGCTTGATAGATAGTTTTCGCTAAGCCTTTCTTAAAGACTAAAGTTTGTAGTCTTCTTTCAAGGATCGATTCAACTGTAAGGTCTAGCACATCATCAAGGACAGCGTTATCTGAGAGTATTCCCATCCGTTTCAGTTTGTTTAGAAGCTGTGCTTCAAGAATCTTCCGCTTTGATGAGGACATGCCAAATAATGATCTTGCAATGCCTCGGAATTTTGAAAGCATGGTTTTGCAGCGCCAAAGCTCCCGCTTATTTCTAAGCCCGTACTCACCTAATAGTCTTATTTCACTTTCTAAAACATCAGAGCGCCATGGAAATCTCGGAGTTTCATACTTCTTCTTAGGCTTCTTTGGGTTACCCATCCTATCTGCGCCTCTTCTTCACTCCTATAGTTCTTCCTTTTCTGCCAGTTGTTCTAGTCCTTTGCCCCCTCACCTTGAGTCCATAAGAGTGACGGTATCCTCTCCAAGACCTCATGGCTTTTTCTCTTTCAATATCTTCCTTCACTTTAAGACCGAGATCGGAAGTTATTAGGTGAAAATCCTCGCCGCTCACTAAATCTTTCCTTCTGTTAAGAAGCCATTTAGGAATATCAAAACTTGTAATATTCATGACTATATCCTCGATCCTTCGAATCTCAGATTCTGAAAGGAAACCTAAGCGTTTATCTTGAGGAACATTAGCCCTCTTCACTATAGCATCCGCTAATCGAACGTTTATGCCTTTTATCTTCGTTAGTGCATATACTACCTTTCTCGATCCTTCTAGGTCGCTTCCAGCTAGACGTACGATATGTTTATACTCTGTGGACATGATCTGCCCTCTATTTTTATACTCTAATACGAAATAGAACATTTATATTTAAAGTGTACGCTTTTCCCTAAATCGAATCGTTAAGATAACTGATCATTTTATGAAGAAAAAAATTCTGTCTTAAATTCTAAAAGCACAAAGTTTTTGAGAATCTTTGCATCAACCAATAATTCTCTCTATCATTTTGGTCTTGAATCTTCTGGGTTTCAGGGAATTCTTCACGATTATCCATGCATCTTCCGGATTCTTTCCCTCACCGCATAAGAAGATATCGAGGGCGGCGTACTTGTATTCTGGCCATGTATGAATTGATATATGCGTCTCGGCTAAAATGAGAATTACGCTTCTGCCGACTGGAGAGAATCTCTGAACTATTTTCTGCAATATCTTTGCTCCTGCATGTTTTGCCGCTGCCTCCAGAACTCCGCATAAATATTCTTCATCATTTAAGTTTCCTTCGCAATTATACATATCCACGAGTAGCTCTTTTATTTTCGGCATTTTTCTTCCTCAAAACCGTATCGATCTTCTAAACTAGTATCTTTATTCACTAAAGAATAATCTTTTTTCTTTCAATTAATTTGAACCCTTCCTTTCTCTTACACTCTGGGCATCCATACGTCTTCAATTCTTCTATTGTCTTGAATTCTCCACCCACGCCAACTCGAATTATGCGGCCGCATCTGCATCTATACATCCTCACAGTTGGAGAAACTTCACCAGTATATATTTTCCCATCGAATCTGCCATGTATCGACGGCCATGTTTTATCTGTGGTTTCAAGCTTCGCCAGAAACGTGGTGTTCGCAAATATTTCAGCTCCCTCATATATATTGAATCTGGGGATCATCTCTCCTATAAATAAGCCCATCTCGCTAATTGCTGCTTGCAGATTCAACATATCCTCTGGAGGCTTATGTGCAAATGATAAGTATATGCTTGCGCATCTCCTCTTTTTTAAGGCATCTATTCCCCTTGAAACAAAGAGTTTCATCCCTATGATTGTATACGGTGGATCCGTGAACGCTACATCAAATTTATTTATCAATTCCCTAGGGAGAGGATTCCTGAGGTCGTGGTGAATGCATTTTATATTTATTCTTTCATATTCAGAAATTTTATTTATTAAATTCAGCAGTCTTTCATCAACATCGACTACCGTTATTCTTTTCGAAACCTTTAGAAGCCCGGTTGCAATTGATGTTAAGTCATCATCGCCGAGGAATATTATTTCTCTACCCTCAGCATCCCCCTCCTCAAGCATGAAAAGTGCTCTTAGAATAGATGTTTCCGGAGTGCAGAATGCTTGATCAAGCCATGTATATGGCTTGGGTCTCAGATTAGCATACTTTTTCATCTTTTCTAAAATTTCTTGAAATTCATCTTTAATGATTACTTTTCTTCCAAGGCATAAGGGGCATATAAGGCTTTTCTTAATTCTGAAACCCAAAACATTCTCAGCATATTTCTTTCCATCTTCAGTAAGCATGGCTCCTTTTTTCCTTGAGACTAATCCGATCTTTTCAAGCTCTGTTCTGACGGCTGCTACCACCGGGACTGGCAACCTTGTGATATAAGATAATTCCTTTGTGCCGATCTGTTCGTTCCTATAAATCTCGCGAAGAATTCTTCTTACACCCTCTTTTCCCTCAGATATTCTCGCTTTCTGTGAGACTTTCTCTATGATGTCTTTATTAAGAGACGTTCTTGTCTTCCCTCCATAGTTTCTATTTTTTATGCGGATATATTGTTTATTAGCTAGTGCTTTTGATTTGAACGTAACATTTATATAATTGTAATTCATTTACGTAAATGAATTACAGAAAGGTGATTTAGAAGATGCAGGAGAAAGATCCATGGAAACTATATAGAGAAGCGATAAAAGAATGGCAGAAAAACTTTATAGAAGTACTGGGAGAATGGCGGGAGAAATTTAAGGAATGGAAAGAGCAGGCAAAAGAAGAGATATCAAAGGGTTCCATCCCCCCTCTTCCTCCGTTGCCAGATATCCCTCGAATATCAAGTGTTAGAATCCGTGGCGAAAGATCAAACGTGATTGCCTCGCGTATAAACAACGAAGATTTAAACAAGATAGACATGCTGATTGAAGCTGGACTCTTCGAGACACGTTCCGAAGCCGTCGCATTTCTAGTAAATGAGGGAATTAGAGCACGTCAAGATTTAATTGAAAAAGTTTCTTCAGCGATAGAAGAGATAAGGGAGATAAGACATCAGGCTGAAGAACGTATCAAAAAACTGAGGAGAGAACTAGGTCTGGCTGAGAGTAAAGAATCAGGCAGATTCTGTCCTCACTGCGGAAAAGATTTAACGAGCCTCCCAGACAATATAAGGATTTGCCCCTATTGCGGATACAAACTGTAAATCTTTTTTTATCATTTTCTTGAAGAAAACCGTTATATTTCATACTGGTTATAATCTTTTAAAGGTGATGATTTTGGTTTCAGCATGCGTACTTATTAGAACTTCTCATGGAAAATTCAAGGAAGCAGTTGAGAGAATACAGCAAATTAAAGGCGTTGCAAGAGTCTTTCCAGTTTTAGGAAGATATGATGCAGTTGCGGATGTTGAATGTCCAAGCATTTCTGAGCTAGGAAGCACAGTGGTACGAATCAGCAGGTTGGCGGGCGTAGTATTCACTGAAACTCTTGTCGAGGTTCAAAAGCAGGAGTGATGAAGAGTGTTGAACGCTTGTGTACTAATTAAAATCGTGCCTACAAAGGCTGATTCGATTCTGGAAGCAGTCAGGGCTATCAAAGAGACACGAAAAGCATACCTTACGTATGGAAGATTTGATATAGTAGCATTTCTGGAAGTTAAAGATTACAAGGAACTAAGAGAAATAACCATACATATAAACGAGATAACTGGTGTTAGAAGCACAGAAACCTTGGCTGAGGGCTGAAATAACCTTTATTTTTCTCTAATTTCTTCGTCTGGGACGCTGCACATTGATTCTCATAGTATCTTCAAAAAAGGATGAAGCCTCCTTAAAT
>Ga0164310_10001368_pt1 | contig 13744 bp, 12 predicted proteins | sample GuaBasSedimGuay1_FD_121795 | JGI IMG/M metagenome (GOLD analysis project Ga0164310, IMG submission 121795) | Subseafloor sediment microbial communities from Guaymas Basin, Gulf of California, Mexico - Guay1, Core 4569-9, 0-3 cm | ecosystem: Environmental > Aquatic > Marine > Hydrothermal vents... | reverse complement strand
ATCCAGTAAGTCTCGTGAAAAACTATACATATACCAGTGGTCAAGCGAAGGTCAATTATATAGATGAAGATCACTATGATGTTGTTAACTGTACGTATTTGCTTGCCTATTTTTGGTTGGAACCTGAATATGTCAACCAGACTACAGAAAGGGAATGGCCAATGCATCTGATTGGGCCAGGGATTAATATGCCTAATTGGACACCACCACCAACGAGTTGGCAGATAAATCCACCATCATTCACCATCTCGGAAAACACTTCTACTTCGGAATTTCCTATATTGCTATCAATGCCATTAACGAATTCCAGTTCCACCACCACCGAGCACGTGAACGGTTCCACAGTCGTACCACTGGGTATTCTGTTGGGATTGGCAATGGGGGGAACTCTGATAATTATGATTATCCTTTTAGAAAAGTCCGAACGATAATTCGAAATGCATATTAGGGGAAAGAGTAATCTAAAAATCGGTGTAATTCATGCTGTCAATAAATAAGAGTCTGGTCATCAATTTCCTACCATTCATAGGCATCGGTCTGTGGATTGTAGGGATGTTCCTGCCTCTATCAATCGGCAACCTCGCGATGGTTGGGTTCGTTTTCGGACTGGCACTGCGCGTAATACTGCCATATTACATGGCTTGGAAGAGTAATAATGAACTCCTGACCTTTAACTACGCATATCTCATGCCAATAGTGGTATTGGTGGTTAGTGCAGTAATGAGTGGGATTACAGGTGTTACAGAATATCTCACACTTGTTTTTGACACAACCATTCCACAACTAGTATACGCTGGAGCCACTGTATTCGCATATGGTGGATATGACGCCTTCAACGGATTCAGAAAGTGGTGGCCTTTTTTAGAAGACTTGTGGGAGGCAAGAGAGATAGAACTTGAAGATCTAATTGCTGCTATTCAGTCCGGTGAGGTTTCCGACACACTACCAGAAAAAGAAGTCGAGGAACCTCAGGAACCCGCAACTGATGGGGAATCGGAACCGGTTCTGTAAAATATGGTGATAGGGGTTGAGTGCAGAAGACTATGGAACAGATATAGGGTTCGTTTACGATGAGACCACCGCAGATACAGACACCGAGAATTCTGATCTCGGTCTTGTCGATGGAATATATAACCTATATCAGGCCATTCAAAACAGATTGCTCACCCCCATCGGCACACTTCCCCTACACCCAGATTACGGAAGTCGGCTACATACTCTCATCGGAAATGGAAACAATCCACTCATCGAAATGCTCGCAAAGATGATGGTGGTAGAAGCTCTACAACCAGAGGACAGGATTGCCCTGATTCGTAACATCGATGTTAGTTTTACAAGAACCACTGGGAACTTGAGCATTTCTATCGACATCGTCAGCATCTTCTCAGCCTCATTGAGCATACCAATAACCATTGGAACGTGAACAAAATGACCTATCAACTACCAGGAATGCCAGCACTTGACGAACTACTTACACAGACGTTAGAGAATATCATATATGGCTGGCATCCCGTTTTTTATGAAAAATATATTTTCAACAGCGGTACTTCAGATTATAGTCTGATTGGAGATGGATCATCTTCAGTAGACATTCATGACATATTAGAAGTCACTGGAACCGTGGATGATTCAGAATATACATTCACCTCTGGTACTGATTACAACCTCACCGATTCAACGGGGAATGGGAAGTATGATACTCTATCATGGGAGACCGACAACACAACCCCCGATGACGGAACCACATTCTATGTGAGTTATCGGTATCAAGTAGAAGTGACCGGTCTGACCGATATCACTCCTGGTTCCGTTCTGAGAACCACGGTTGAATCGATAGTGATTCAGATATATCGGGCATTTCTCAAACTTCAGGATGTGGGCAGGGATAGTTATGTTGATACTGCAATAGGAACAAGCCTTGACCTGTTGGGTAGGATTGTGGGAGTTGAACGGAATGAGGCGGGCAGGGCAACTGGTTATGTCACCCTTCGTAGAGACCCCACCAATACACTATCCACAGTAGACATTCCAGTAGGAACTCAACTGGCAACAGTCTCAACATCCACCACCCCCGCGGTATATTTCCAGACCACGAAGGTTGCAAGGATACAGAGTGGTGAGACCGCAGCAGTGGTTTACACGTCTTCTAGTGACCCCGATTATCTTCAGCCTTGGATTCCTGTTGAGTGTATATCATTGGGGATTGATGGGAATGTTGCTTCTGGATCAATCATCCGTAATATAACAGCTCCTTCAGTCATCACATATGTGACCAACGCTTCTTCTTATGATATGGATGGAGAACAATTCTCAGGAGATGGTTCAACACAGGTCTTTGAACTTGCTCATCCACCAGCAAGCGTGTCTTCTCTCGGGCGGAAATACATACAATATAAATATGGATTCATATCACAACCAAGCAGTGCCACTCAGATTAAATTCACACTCAACGTGAGCGGTGACGACTACGACCACACCACCGGCGAAGCGGTAGCAGTCAAGATATACGGACTTAATAGTCTGGGTGCTTCTATAAACGAGGTATGGAATCTTGATGATTCCACTACCACTGCCACCACCACCAATTCCTTCTCGGTCATACATTACGTGACCTTCACGAATAATACCGGCGGTGGGGGTATAGGAGAGGGGATAGGTGATGAGAGTACAATTACTATAACCAACAATGCGGCCACGGAGACCTACCTGAACGCACAGGCTCCTGGGGAACAGGTGGACAGCGGCCATCTTGATATGATTGCTGACGCATCATACATATGGTTGTACTTGTGGGAGAACAACAGTTGGCGGCTGAAGTCAATCGGTACCACAGGCTCAGGTACCAACAACTATTATTATGTGGATGAGGATACCGGTTCCTTCACCGCGGGGGTCATCTACTGGGATGACGGTGGAGCGGGCGGGAGCACGTGGACCGGTTCATCCCCCTACTATTCAAATTACGCCGCCGGACCAGATGCCGACGGCAAGAACATAAAAATCGTGTACTATCCCAAGTCCGGAGAGACCGGCACGGGTGAGGCCACTGAGGTCTCCTCCGGTATCACCTCCATTAACGTTACCGATGAATATAAGTACGGCTGGATAGACCAACCCTCTTCTTCCGGCAGCTACATCTCGATATCGTGCACAAACGGCTCAGGAACAGACCACTCGTGGGATGGCACGGTCGTCATCCACGGCACAACAACATCCGGTGGTAGTGATGATCAGGAAGCATTGGTATTCGACAGTAGTGTTCCGGATTATGAGAAGACCACAACGAAACAGTTCTCAAGACTCGATTACATCACCTTTGCTAATTCCAATAATCCTTCTGAGGGATTTGGAGAGGGAACAGCTTCTGCCACATATGTACGAATCGGAACCATTACAAAGGGTTCGGACATCATGGATGAATCACAATGTGGTACTCGTGTTGATGGTGGATATCTATCAATGATTGGAGTCGATTCAGACAATACGCTGAAGGTGTATGTGTATGACAATGGTTGGGTATTACATGATCAATCATCCAGCGATTACACCTATACTGATAGTGGTTCCACCGCAGGTCTGATTGATTGGGAAAGTAAATGGGATTGGTCAACAACACCATACATAAATGATCACGCGGCCGGTCCTTTCAATGACGGGCGTAACATAAAAATAGAATACGTACCAATCGAGACTGAATATTCAACTAACAATAATCAACTAATACTGGAAGGAGCACCGACAAACGGTTCTACTGTGACCGTTAGTTATACATGGTCAAACGAGTTTTCAGATGGCACGAACACGGAAGATGATGACTCATATAGGCGAAGAATAAAGAATGCCGTGGCCAGTGCAGCGAAGGCAACAATGACAGCGATAGAATCAGCGGTACTGGCGATTGATAATATCGAGGGGGTAGTTGTTGATGATTACTCTACCGATCCAACGATAAGTATTGGAGAAGTCCATGTGTTCGCATGGACCGATACCGGACTTTTGGATGATGGAACTAGGTCATTGGTTGCTGAAGCAGTGAATGAGGCCCGTGCTGCCGGCGTGAAACCGATTGTTCAATCTCCGACCCCAATATACATTGCAATACAGGTAACGGTGAAAGTGCCTACATCTGCTTCACGTACTCTGTCTGCAATCAAAACAGACGCGGATGCAGCAGTGGTTGACTATATCAATGGTTTGGGTATAAACCGAGCCATGTATAAATCTGAATTGATTGATGCAATAGAAGCCGTATCCGAGGTACAATACGTAGATGTGAGCACATTAAAAGTCTGGGGATATGATACGGCATCTTCAACTACGGTATCAACAGTATCTCCATATACTAACTCACCAAATTGGTATTTCGACGAAGGTACAACTCAGGATTGGTCAAATAATGGTAACATTATCTACATCAATTCTGGTTACGTATTTCGAGCTGACACGGATGATGACGGCGGTGGAAACAATAAAGCAATAGATGTCACAGTGGAGTACATGTAAGATGGTTGAGGTTGTATCAAAAGAAGTTCATTATTATTCTAGTGGTCAATTGTTCTATGAATTCGATCAGGCAGAATATACTGAATATGATATAATCATGGTAGAGGGGTATCTTGCAGACAGATGGCATACATTTCGGAAGAATATAGATTATGAATTGTTCAACAATGGAATACAATGGCTCCCAAGTGGAGACAGACCGGAACCGCCCCCGTCTACCATTTCAACCGCTGGTAATATCCCTTTCGAGGTAACGTATACGTACGAAATTCCTCCTGATGCTGCAATGGTAGCAACAGTATATCCATTCATAAAAGAGAATGGTAAGTACATGACCATATTACGTACTTTTGGAGGAATATTGATGAGGTTGTATGAAACAAAAAACAACCTTCTGGTGAATCATGATTTAGATTCAGCACGTGGAAATTCTTTAGATTATCTGGCTTCGTGGTATAATGTTGAGAGAATGTCAACAGAAACCGATGAAGATTTACGTAATAGATTATTGGAGTTTCTGGAGTCTTATGTTTCCGCAGGAACTACTGCTGCAATAAAAGCGGCCATTGAATCATATACCGGAGAAGAACCAAGTATCACAGAATTATGGCAGAATCTGAGCTACTTCAACTATAATATCGATGATTATAATGATTCAAGTATTCCACCAGACCAATGGCGAACATATTTATTCAGTGGTGGTAATCCAGACAATGTTTACACATTTCAGGCGTATTTCTATGATCCTTTGTTTCAGCTTAACACATTTTTCTGTATTCTCACATATGATACTATCTACACATACGGACTCAATAATATCAAGAGATTGATAAATAGTGTAAAGGCAGCGGGGGTTCAAGGATATGTCGGATGGTTGGTAAACGAAAATTTTGACAATTTAAATGATTGGGAGGTAGTTACCTAATGACAGATGGTACAAAAAACATCCCCCTTAAGGCTTCAATATTTACTTCAGGATGGAATGTTCCTACTTCTGGTGATTATCAATATCAGGCAAACTATTATGGTACTACTACCGGAACATTAAAGCTCAGTACTACCGCAAAACCAGGATGCGATTCTTGGGAGAACTATATGATGGTAGGATATGTTAACCTAGCAACAACACCGGTAAGTGCTAATAACCGTATAGGATACATACTACGATATCAAGACAGCGATAATTATTTCTTTGTTGGATTTAAAACAGACACCACAAACGGTAACGGACATAGCACATATGAAGTTTATGAAAAGGTTTCTGGTTCTTATAGTAGAATTACTAATCAATATGACAATGGTAATAATTATGTAGGTTCCACAGAAACATATTATGCAATGCCCGATGAAGTCGGATCTACTGGAGTGCTTGCAGCGAACAGCCAATACCATTTAAGAGTAGATTTATATGGGAATGCTTGTAGAATGTATTTACAAAATGTATTGATATTTGAAAACGTAACGGACTTCAATACCTTCTCATCTGGTCAAGTCGGGTTAGAAGCGTATACGGCTAGCGGGGATACGGTAATAGGTTACTGGGACACAATCAAGGTGGTCAGTTAAATGAGCGAACGAGATAAAATGAACACGGCGAATATTTCGCCAGGAGCAGAGGTAAAGGTTGATTATTTCAATATATCATACCCAAATTCAATCGAATACAATGTTGATCAGGAGTTACTACGACGGGGAGAACATTCCTTCTCAAGCTTCGTTGTAACGATACCGACATTGTTTGATGATGAGTTTGGTACTGGATATACAGCAGCCGACGCCCTGAAGGTGAGTAGGAACTCAACCGATCATGCGAAAGTAGATATAAAGGCCGGAATAGCCTACATTGGTGGTCGTAGGTATAAACAGATAAACGATATAACAGCCCTTGCTGTTGAAGGAAATCCAAACACTGATGACACATATTACATACAGCTACGATATACAAAGTCAACCGGTAATTTTGATTTTTATGCTTCAACCAGCGAAATGAGTGATACATCAACCATTAAGTATTTAACTCTGTGTTCTGCCGTCTGGGATACAACTCCAGGGGAATGGACAAGTACAGCCTTCACAGACTTGCGTGCTACAAACACTGCTCTCCCTCCCCCAGTCACTATTAGTGGAAACGAAACTTCCGATTATATTCTCACTGTTCAAAATACGAATAGTTCGTTGTTGGGTCTCTATGTTGATGGAGATGTAAAAGTAGGAGATACAAGTCTAGTCAGAACCATTGACTTGTATGCCGATGACGGAACAACTGGTGGATTGATAATTCATAACAGTTCTAATAGTGTGACGTTGATATGTGACAATACCGATCGCCTGAAGGTTCTTAATAACCTATTCGTACCAACCGCAACACAACTGGGTTCAATGACCTTCAGTTCAACCACCGTTTCAGGAATAACAACTTTCGACTGTGGAGCAAATCCATCATTCACAACCAGTTCTGGTGACTTCAATTGGAATAGTGAAAACTTCGCATCAGTAGGTAGTATTTCTTGTTCTTCTGTTGATGCCAGTGGCAATGTTCAGGGGAGTGTACTAATCTCAGATGTTACAACAGGAACTGCTCCACTCACTATAACATCAACAACAAAAGTAACTAATCTAAACGCTGACCAAGTAGACGGATATGATTTGAATCAGGATGTTTCTAGTACTGCTTCACCAACTTTCGTTCAGGTAAGCATCACTAATGGTCCTACACTCAGTTCATCTGGTATTGCAGGCGCATCTGGTGATGATATCACAGGATTTGATAGTATCAGTGCAACATCATTGACTCTCACTGGAGCAATTTCTGCTGCTACCTCCACCGATACTATAAATGGACTAATTATCAACTCTGGTACGATAACATCCGGTACATGGCAAGGAACAGCAATTGCGAACACATACGTTGCTGGACTGGATCAGGATTGTAAAACAACCTCTTATCCTACCTTCGGTGGTCTCACTCTGACTAGTATAGCTGCGAACCCCACCACTTCCGGTGTAATACGCATAGGAGAATCCAGTGAAGGATTTGGTATTAAAGACTCAACGGCTAGTCCATTGGGGGGAAGTTTATTCAGAATATATCCAGACACGATGGGATGGGTACTTGCTGCTAGTCTAGAAGGAATATATTCTGCTGAAAATATCTATCCAATTGCTAATGCTGCTTATGACTTAGGCAGTTCAACATATTCTTGGGACTATATATACGCACAACACATCAGATACGATGTTGATTCTTTATCATATGACCATCTCGATGACTTAGCAATCATAGATGCTCTTGGTCCGAGTGATAAAACAAATCCAGAAGGTGTGTCATTGATAGATAATTCTATATTACCAGATAGTATTCGTTGTGAAGATGGATTTATTGATGCACATAATTATACAAATCTACTCGCTGGTGGTATAAAACAATTACACAATAAAGTCAAAACACAAGAAGAATTGATTGAATACCTATTTTCTAAAATAGAAGAATTCGAAAAAACATTACTGAAAAAATAAAAAGGTTTATTAACCCACCAATTATATCATATTTGATTAGTAATGAATAACAAGATAGCAGTTCTAATGCTTATCATAGGATTATCAGTAATAATGATGCCTAATACCGTTAATGCAGATAGTAATTGGGGGATTCTAGCAGATGAAGTATATGGAGAAAAAATACGACCACTTCCATATGTTATAGATTATAATAGTACAACCAAAGTGGCTCGAATAAAAATGTTTGAATATGGGATTACAGAAGAAGATGTTAAAGGATTAGAAATAATAGAACTCTTGTTTAGTGCTGATTGTAATCCAGATTCCATATCTGCGGTATATGTAAACGAAACCAATGCAATCGATATGATTTACATTCATCCCGAATATCCAGATTTAATATATGAAGGTTATCATTTTTGGATGGAGGGTGATTCTAAATACTATGACGCAGTATATCTTCTTGCGTTTATTTATACCGATCCCGACAATAAAACATTTACTGACCTTGATACATATCTGACCCAAGATCCATTAATGTGGTACAATAAAACCTGGATAGGTGGACCAAATGACACTTCCAGTATGACTTATAATCCCGAAGAATATTCTCTCCTCTCCTCAATAGATGAGAAAACATTCACTCCTTCCTCAAATCCTGGATTATATGTAGATATCGCATTCAATGAATCAATTCCTCCCCCCACCACCACCACCACCACCGACGTTCCATCGGATCTAATATTCTTGGTCGGGGTTCCGCCGTCCTTCGCAGCGCTTGTCATACTGGTGTTGTACGTTCGTCAGAAGAAGAAGGAATAGAGTCAGAACACCAAAGTGTATAAATTAGAGAATGTGCTTCTCTACTGAGAGGTATTCTCCTTGACTGACATATATACCTTGATATTCATCATCTTTGGCGCCATTGGTGGTTTCTTCAGAACCTATATTTCTCATGAAGCCAGAATCATATGGCCGAGCATAGGAAAGCGCGGCATGAAGCTTGGATTTCTTATATCTGTGGCCATTGGTGCAATCATCGCATATCTGGCTACTATTGGCATGGTAGCATTCATTCCGTCTGAGGTTCCACAGTCACTATGGAACACAATCATGCTCGGTTTCGTGATAGGTCTCATGAGTCAGACACTACTTGAAAAGATAGTAGGCATCCGTCTGAGAGACCCCGACGAGATTGTTATTGGTGGAGCAGGGTTCGTTCCCTTTGGAACAAACTTGACAAAAAATAAGATGTACGAATACGTACATAAGAACATTCCCAACGTGGAACGGATTCTAATCGTTGATGGTGACGTGGGAGGTACCCTCCGTGTCATGATTGTACCGAAGAAGGGAACAGACCCAGATAATGTGAGGATGCAAGTAGAGAACGCAATAAACCGTCTCAAGTGCCCAGGAATTCAGGTATATACAAAACTCCCCGAAGAGAAAGTCATTGACCTTCGAATGTTCATTGAGATTCTGGATGGCACTAATCCAGAAAAAACAAGATCAATACACACAAAGAACATAACCAAGATTGTGTCCGAGTACATCAACTCATTACCACCAGGAGAAGCAGTTCTCAAAAGTAAGATAATTGCGCTTGTTGTGTCATCCAGCCCGCTGATAAAAGATTTGAGAGGAGACAAACTGATAGCAACTCCACCCTTCGAGGGAGGTCGAATAACTATCAAGAGATTCGAAGTTGCCAGAGCGGGTAATATTGAGATAGAAGTTCTAGTTCGACAGATTGAATGATTAAGGCAATCCAGCAGCGGAATGAATCTTTCTCGTTGCTGGATTTATCTCAAACCCAATCACATTGCGACGGAGTCGTTTTGCAATCCTCGGCACTGTACCGTTCCCCATGAAAGGATCCAAGATCAAGTCATCCCTATTAGATGAGGTTCTGATCAATAGTTCAATCTGTTTGTCTGGTAATTTAGTTCCGACCTTGGGAATTCCTGGATGATACTCTACTCGGTGTTCAAGAACGGATAACGGATAATGATAAAGAGATTTCTTACGTGGGTGTTTTCTCATCACTTTTTTGAAGGTATATTTTTGATTCTTCCCACTCTTACAATCACTCTTTGTGAGGAACAGAATGTTATAGTGCTGGGTTGACCAATTCCAACGAGCATAAGGTGGGAACGCTCGTTTCCATATTAACTGATTACGTAGGGTGAGATCGAAGTTATCAATAGCCGCAAGCACATCCAATAGATGATTATAACCAGAATAGATATACATCGAACCGGTCTCTTTCAGTACCCGCGTGGCCTCCTGTAACCACCTCATTGTGAAGATGTAATACGAATCGGGGGAAGCCTCTTTGTAACCATCTACAACATAATCTGGATTACGGGCATAGTTCTTCTGCTTCCCATTAAACCCCACCGCAAATGGGGGGTCGGCGATGATTAGATCAACACTGGCACTATCCACTCGATTCTTCATCCCAATGACACAGTTTTCATAATACATCTCAACTGTCAACATGAACAACACCATCACTGTCAAACCCTGCTCTATCAGGACAGTGATTTTGATATTGACAAAACATACATCTTCCTTTTAAATTTTTTGTGTAGTTTCTATGATTGAGAGTGGTGAACCTTGGATTCTTTAAGATGTCCAATGCTTCTAAAAAAGGGTTTATATTATACTGGTATTTGAATAGTTCATATCCGATTCCATGATTCGGTTTCTTGAACAATACACTCCAGTTCTCATGATTGAGTGGATATCTCCCGTATTCAGTAGCATCATTCAGTACTCCTGTGACTTCGGCCATATACCGATACGTTGATAACTGCTCTGGATGGCTCGCCTGTTTCCTGATACTGTACTTCCAATCCATGATTGTAACCACCCAATGATACTTACAATCACACAACGGATCATGTGGCTGAATATGTTTACATTCATGAAAGAGACCGTCTTCTTCCACCTTACCCTTCAGACGTACTCTTGCAATAAGATCAACTGTTCCAGCTACAGCCATACCGGTTCCCATGAAATCATCTACAAACATTGTTTTCTCGATGAAGATTGGATCAATACCATTATGCCTCCGCTCTCCATCATTATATTCAAATGAACGGAAGAATTGAAGAAATCCCTCAAATCCCTCATTAGCGGGCATTACCAACCTTTCTTGTATAGTACCTTCATCATTCCATCTCTTGATTATCTTCTCCGAACCGTGACCCCACTCTATTGGTGGTGGTGGTTCATATCCCTTCACTTCAGATAGGAACTTTTCTATTTTCCAATGCATCAGGCTACCAGGGAGAGTAACAGCATTAGCAACAAGATTGGTACTGGTTTTATTTCTGATATTCCAAGCCACAGCCTCACATTCAAGTCCAGAAAGAACCCCTGTAACTCTGTAATAAGACTTTCCGTCTCGTTCGTATGCCATTAATCCACCGACCACGTATACTTACGCCGACCACGTTGAGCAATACCGCGTGGGAGTTTATGCATCTTGATTTTCCATTGAGAGGGACACTCTTCCGAAGTTGCCATGAATTTCAACTTTGGTTGGATAGTGTTATACGGAATGTTTAGTGCTTCCGCAATCTGGTATGTATCGAATTCCTTGCCACGATTCTCCTGTAAGAAATCATACAGTACCTCTTCATATTTCTGTGGAACTAGGTTTCCATCAGCATTTCGAATATATATCTTACCCTTCATTTTTAGTAGTTCTTTAGGCATCTTCTCACCTTCATATAACTCGTCTACCCATTATCTTTTGTTGATAGAGTGGGGCACCTTCCATCTCAAATCCCCTGCAACCGAGATTTTTTTCCATGGACCTACCAGCACTACAATTCTCATAATGCATACGTTCCCAATATTTACGTTCTTCCACTGTTTTTGCATTAGTGGCTCGTCTGCATCTGCATATATCTCTGCCGGTTCCAGTACCAGGAATGATCTGATGGTGTTTACAATTATTACCATCGCATAGTCCCAGACGAGTCATCTGTTTATTGAAGTGGAGAACAATGTCTCTGAATTGTCGAGTTGACTCTTCTTGCCTAGCAGCGGTAATATCCGGCAGATTCCGGATTATTCTCTTCTGGTGCCCGTCATGGGTTGACATAGATTTTCTACCTTGTGCCATCTTAAAAGTTTTTTGGAAAGCGAACGATGTCGTTCAAATTACTCAACATTATCTAATGTTAAACAAACTAAACAACATTAACCAACTGAACAGAGACTGACCCCACAATCATTGCATGTGATACAACCTTCTTTATGTTCTAGGTTGGTTGATCCGCAGGCACTACATGTTATTTCTGTGAGAAAGGCATCCCTGAAACAATCATCTCTGAAAATGGTTATTCCCTTTGTTCCGAGTTTGTATGCCAACCTTATGATTTTCTTCACATCTTCAACGGTGGCATCATGTGGCATATTGATTGTTTTCGAAATACTCATTTCTACGTGTTTTTGGAATGTAGCCTGCATCTTCACGTGATCCTCCGGTGTTACCTCATTGGCTGTTACAAAATGAGAGTATGTTTTAGGTAACAATCCTCGTTTAATCATTTGGTTGGGGGTTAAATCTTCATTTATCATCACTTCGATTACATCTTCTAACTTATCTTCCTTTATCTTATCCATGAATGAACGGGCCACTACTATGTTTGATTCATTATTATCCCTATTCATCATATATGCAATCTTAAAGAATGGTTCCAGTCCGGAACTGACTCCGGCAATGAACGAAGTTGAACCAGTGGGAGCTATACTAGTAACGGTGGCATTCCTCCGACCTTTCACACCAGTACCACCTATCCATCCTGGAAATGGTCCATGTTCTTCGGCCATTCTCTCACTTTCGCGGCTTGCAATGCTATTGATATATCCCATTATCTTGTGTGCAAGATCCATACTCTCTTCACTCCCATATTTAACACCCATCCTACCCAACAAATCAGCGAAACCCATTATCCCGATACCAATCTTCCTTGTTTTCAATGCAGCTTCACGCATAAATTCAAAAGGATATTTATTCTTGTCCAAACAAGCATTCAACATATGAACAAGGGTTCTTGTTGTTTCTCGTAGTTTATCATAATCAACCTCTACCTTATCATTTTCATTCTTCAGATGATTATAGAGATTGACCGAACCCAAGATGCAGCTCTCTCCGTTATATAATCCAGTTTCAGAACAATTTTTGATTATAATACCAGATAATTTATCCTTACCTCCTCTAGTTGTTATATGATTAGTAATTATCGCAAAATTATGAAAATAGTCAACTGATAGATTATATACATCAGATTTCCCGACATGTTCAAAATTAACCATATTTCGACATGAAGAATTCGACTCATTGTTATTATTGAATGGCATTATCGAATCATCCTTTTTTAATTGATCAACCCGACGATATTCCCCATTTCTTAGCATTATAGAATGATCTGCTGTTGCTTTAAAACTTGTACCGTCATCCAAGGTAATCTTAAATATATCTACATTTTTTCTTGTTTTTCGTGGATTCCGACCCATCGAAATTCGAATTCGATTTCCATCAAAACAATACACCGGAACATCTTTACCTTCATTTGTTAATTGTTCAATGGTTACAGCATCCCTACCATCTGCAACTGCTATTTCAGTATCTCCAGTTATACATGGATTTGTTCCCTGAAGTTCTCCCAACCACGGAGTAGTATTTCCTTCTTGAATATTATCCCAGAATAGAATTCCTGGT
>Ga0164310_10001366_pt1 | contig 13750 bp, 8 predicted proteins | sample GuaBasSedimGuay1_FD_121795 | JGI IMG/M metagenome (GOLD analysis project Ga0164310, IMG submission 121795) | Subseafloor sediment microbial communities from Guaymas Basin, Gulf of California, Mexico - Guay1, Core 4569-9, 0-3 cm | ecosystem: Environmental > Aquatic > Marine > Hydrothermal vents >... | reverse complement strand
ACTTTATTATAAGCAAGAATATGTATATTTTCAAGCGGAGATTGTCAATCCCTATTCTCATTATCCGGTGGATAATGTGTTCCGCTCACCCGCCTTGTATAGCCGAGGTTGTTAAGATGGTCTAATATCGCAGTAGCATCACGCCTTGATATTCCCGCTATTTCCTTGAACTCGCTCGCTCTCACCGACCCCCTTTCAGATAGAACATCCTTAAGAAAATTTATTGCATTGTTGAGGGTCTTTTTGCCTATCACCTTATTCCCGAACAGACGAAACACATCACCCTGTCGTGTTAGATATGTCATCACCGCCTCAAAGTTTCTCTCATCGGGTGAACCCACAATCTCCCTCAGTCCACTTTCGCCAAGTATCTTTATCTCATCACCCTCAGGTTCAAGCTCCTTTATAATTCGCTCTACCAGATGCCTCTGCGACCTTGATAGAGCGACCTCCGATTCTGATAGATATACAATCTTGCCCTCAATCTGAACTCCCTCTATCATCTCAATTATCCCGCTCATTGTCGCCCCGTCCGAGACACTGTATCCGAGTTTCTTGAATAAGCTTCCGACCTCCATACCCTTTGTAGTCGGGTTTTCACGGTGGTATATCTCAAGTGCACCCCTTACTCTCTCTCCAAGATACGACAGCAATTCAGTTGTAATATATCCACCTCCAATCCTGTTCAGGTCACCCTTGAGTGTCTCAATATGCCTTCTGGTCTTCTCTTCTGAAAATGATGCCCTCCTTGCAATCTCCTCCTCTGTCCATAAAAGGCGGTCGGCTGGCATCTCCTTCATAATCAATTCTATTAATCCCCTCTCGCCATCCTTCTCAATCTGTCTGTATCTCTCAACGAGCTCTTTCTTTCGTCTCACCCTCTTTGAATGTGGGTCAAGGACTCTCCCACCACCTATTACTCTTTTTGTAGAGAAGTGGCATATGATGAATGGGTCACCATACCTGGTGACCAGTGGTTTTTCACTCATAAACTGGCAGATTGTGTTGTCGCCGGGCATAAGTGTGTCTCTATCAAGGATGCTCATGCGACCTATCACCTCTGTGGTTCCGGTCAGAAGGCGGACTCTCTGTCGGTGCAAAAGCGGTTTCTCCGCCCTTTTTGAGTGATTATAGGTTACCGTGATTATACTGCTTGTTCTGTATATATCACCATCTACCAGGCAGTTCCCCCTCTCAAGCATCTCCGCCTCCACCCTTGGAAGGTTGAATGCGGACCTCTGCCCCGGATAGACCTCATCAACACTCTGACCATGTGTCTGCACACTCCTCACCCTGACCTCCATATCGTGGGGGAGGAGACGAAGTGGTTTACCCAGGCGATATGTTCCACAGGCGACCGTCCCTGCTACAACCGTGCCATGCCCAGGGATAGAGAGAATGCGGTCTATGGGGAGAAAGAACGGCTCTCTTATCTCCCTTTCTCTTCCACCCTTCCTGGTTAATCTTGCTAATTCATCTCTCAGTTCATTTATACCCACGCCGGTTACTGCGGATGTTTCTATGATGTTTGTATCGGTGAATCCCATCTCTTCGGCGAGAGTCCTTGCCTCCTCTCTGGAGGACAGACGCATCTTATCATTTGCAAGGTCAACCCTGGTCATTGCTATGACACCCTCTTTCAGTCCAATGGAGGCGATAATCTCGGCGTGTTCTATGGTCTGTGGCATCACTCCCTCGTCTGAAGCGATTGTGAGCAAGAAGTAGTCCACACCCCAGGAGCCAGCTATCATAGTTCTAACAAAGTCCTCGTGTCCCGGGACATCTATTATGGCTATCTCTTCATCGTTTACTGGCATGAATGTGAAACCGAGGTCAATGGTCATGCCCCTCATCTTCTCCTCGGGGCGAGTGTCAGGGTCCTCTCCTGTAAGTGCAATTACGAGAGAACTCTTTCCATGGTCAATATGACCGGCGGTGCAGAAGGTTATCTTCTGTTTCATATTATATTATAGGTCATTTAGTGTGTTTATTAACCGCCTCCACATATATTCAACCTCAAGACCCTTATAACCCAGCTGCCGGGCAATCTCATCGGCAGTGTATTTCTGACCCATAGAGAACAGGTCAAGCATAAAGTTGGAAGCTTTTGGATTCCTAAACCAGTCCTCATCGTAGTTTTCAGTGAGATACATATTCAACTGTGCCTCTAATATCCAAGCCCTTAAGTATGAGGCGACATACATATTCGCGTCTATGTCCTGCAGGTAGTTTACATCATTCTGTTTCATAAGGGTGCTTTTTCTCAAGAGGTCTGAGTAGGTCATTCTCATATCACTGTCTTTGCCATCTCTGTGGAATATCAGTTCATATCTTATCTTTGCACCATATCTTCTGAGCATGAATATGGAATAGGTGATGCTGTATCTGGTGAAGAGTTGTGGGTCTTTCAATGACAGGTATCGTTTGACCCATAGTGGATTGACCATCATGTGGTCAAATGTGAAGGCATATGCTTCGGTTACTGCGTTGTCACCCAGGTAGAGGTATTCCATAGGGTATTTGCTATTGGCAAAGCCGTAGTGGAGGGCATGACCCAGTTCGTGCAGAAACGACTTGTAATCACTGAAGCCACCTCTGGGCATTATCACCAGATAGACCTCATCGGGAACCCTTACCGGTGCGCAGAAAGCTCTCGGGGACTTGCGCTTCCGGGTCTCGGTGTCAAAGGTGACATTGCCATACGCTGTGGGGTCAATTCCCCACTCATTTGTCCAGGTCTCCACGACTTTAATGAGTTCGTCTCCGGGCAACTGGTCTCTGAAGCGAAACATATTGAAAAGGTATCTGGTGTCGTATGGTTCTATCTTATCTATCTCAAGCCCCAGTTCCACAATCGCCATCTCGCTGAGAAGCTCACGGTAAGTGCTCTCTGACTCACTTATAAACCAGTCCATACCCTCTGCGAGGGTTTCATAATCAACGCCCTTCAGTTTGCTCCAGAAATCCACATAGTTATCATAATCAAAATAGCGTGCAAGCTCGTGCGAGATGTCCCATAAGTTTTTGACCTCATCGTTTGTCTCATAGGTTATCACATTTATCTTATCCAATAATTCCTTCCTCTTCTCCCTTTCACTTATTGATTCAATCATCGCACTTGCCTGGTAGTAGGAGACCTCTTCACCGTTGAAGAAAATCTTTGCAGATGCCTTCTTCTCGCCAATTTTGTCTGAGAGTGCAACTGTCTTTCTGCTCTCGGTCAGTTCGCCTATCAACATAGAAAGATATCTGACCTTTCTTTCTTCTTCGTTTCTTAATCTCTCCTTTTGTTTGAGCAGGTCTTTCAACAGGTCTGGTTCGGATAGGTCATTATATTTATCATATACTTTCTCTATGTTTATTGTATCTGATTGCCCTGAGTATGCGAGGTAATGCTCTTTTGATATCTCCTGAATAAACTTCAAGCATCTCTCTCGTATTCTTTTGAGTTCCATTTAAGTTAAACCTCCTTTTTTAACACCGTTTATTTTTCTAATTATAATAAAACAATTATGAAATAAATATTATATAGCATGGTTGATATTTCATTGGTAAAACAGCAGTGGAGATTTACAAGACAAAGATGATTCTAATATAATCACCTTTATTGACTAAAATTGCTTGCTATGTTAGATTTGAGGTAGCATCAAGCGAGAGTGGCGGAACTGGCAGACGCGCTGGACTTAGGATCCAGTGGGAGAAATCCTATGCGGGTTCAACTCCCGCCTCTCGCATTTTACATTGCTTGAGCAGAAGTTGACAATTGAGGTTCTTTAAAAGAGGTAAAAATGGAGTATGACATTATATATGACGATGCCTGCAGAGCCACCCTTGAGGTTGTCTTCAAGAAGGAGGAGGCGATTGATGAAATAAAGCGCTCTGCACAAGCGGTGAGTAGAAATGTGGAGATAAAGGGATTTAGAAAGGGTAAGGCACCATTTGAGGTAGTAAAAACGCAGTATCCGGATGCCATATTAGAAGAGGTCAAACATAACACAATCCCGGAGGTGGTGAGGGAGATAATAAAGGAGGAGAAGCTTAAGTTAATAGATGATGTGGTCTATGATATAGATAAACTGAACCTTGATGGTGATATTGCATTCAAGGCAACATTATATCTGAGACCTGAGGTTGAGTTACCTGATTTGAAGAGCATACCGTTGGATGCTCCAAATGAACCTGAGATTAAGGAGAAGGAGATAGAGGATACGATTAAGAGGGTAGCGGAGGATGTGGCGCCGAGGAAGGCAAAGAAGGGAGGCGCCAGCAAGAGTGATGTGGTGACATTCAGGTGGGAAGGGGAGGTGCCGAAGCCAATGGATGATGGCATCTATGAGGTGATAATACCAGAGGAGGAGATATCGGGTAGTGTTGGTGGTCAGCTGTGTGGGGTTTGTGCGGGAGATACAAGGAATATTTCTGTTAAATATTCACAGCAGGATAAAGAGGGCAGGAGAGAGGAGGGTATAGCAGAGGGAAGGGTGAGGGTGACAAAGGTTGAAGAGCGTAGGATACCAGACGACATTGATGAGATTGCCCGTCTTACCGGTTTCAAGGATGGCGAGGCGTTGAGGAATGGTATAAGGGAGCAGATATACAACTCCAAGATGGAGATGGAGCAAGAACGGGTAAGGATGACAGCATTTGCTAATATTGTATCTAAATCTAAGGTGGAATTGCCTAAATCTATTATAGAATGGTATAGGGAGAAGGTAGGCAAAGAGAAGAAACTTGATGAAAAGAAGATAAAAGAGCTATTGAAGAGAAGATTTGTATTTGAGAGTCTGCTTTCGCGGTTCAAAGTAGTTGTTAATGAAGATGAACTCAAGCGAGAGACAATATTGAGAGCACAGAGATTAGGAGTTAAGGAAATCACAAAGGAATTTGTATATGATACTCATGAGAATATACTTTTCAGGAAGACGCTTGATAAACTTGCTGAAGAGATATTCAAGGCGAAGGACGAGAAATAAGGGTAATAGTTATGTTTAGAGAAGGATTGGAGTGAGATGGAGAGTCAGTTAATACCGTGGGTCATTGAGCAAACCGCCAGGGGAGAGAGGGCGTATGATATATATTCCCGCCTGCTGAAGGAGAGAATTATATTCATAGGTACACCTATAGATGACCAGATTGCGAATGCGGTGATTGCTCAGTTGCTATTCCTTGAGAAGGACAACCCAGAGAAAGATGTGCTTTTATACATCAACTCACCCGGAGGGTATGTATCAAGTGGTATGGCTATATACGATACCATGCAGTTCATAAAAACCGATGTGGCGACATACTGCATAGGTCAGGCGGCTTCAATTGCTGCGCTATTACTTGCGGGTGGCGCCAAGGGCAAGCGTTATGCCCTGCCAAATTCGCTAATCCTTATTCATCAACCATCCGGTGGATTCAAAGGCACTGCTGCTGATATAGAGATACACGCCAGAGAGATTATCAAGATGAGGGAGCGATTAAACAAGGTCTTATCAAAGCATACAGGTCAACCAGTGGAAAATATTGCCAGAGATACGGACAGGGATTTTTATATGACAGCGGATGAGGCAAAAGAGTATGGTATCGTTGATGAGGTAATCTTCTCCAGAAAGAAGTCCGGGAAGAAGTAGGTTGGTGTTGTTATGTCTAATATGGATATTGCAGGTCCTGGTGATTTGAAGTGTGCATTCTGTGGTCAGACACCCAGCGATGGCAGGCGCCTGATAGCCGGTGACAATGCATATATCTGCGACAGGTGTATTGATAAAGCATATCATCTCCTCGAGGAAGAAAGCATGCTTGTGCCAAAAAGCCCTGTCATCAAAACCATTCCTCATCCGCATAAGATTAAGGAATTTCTTGACAAATATGTTATAGGTCAGGAGAAGGCGAAGATTACCCTTTCGGTTGCTGTCTATAACCATTACAACAGGGTATTGCATTCTCGTTCAATTGAGGATGATGAGGGCGTTGAGATTGAGAAGGCGAATATCTTGCTTCTCGGACCAACGGGCTCGGGTAAGACCCTGCTTGCCAGGACACTGGCGAGGTATCTGGATGTTCCATTTGCTATTGCGGATGCTACTACCCTTACAGAGGCGGGGTATGTGGGTGAGGATGTAGAGAATATCCTGTTAAAGTTGATAGTTGCTGCCGAGGGCAGTATAGAGAGGGCAGAGGTGGGCATCATCTACATTGACGAGATAGACAAGATATCCCGCAAATCCGAAAGCCCTTCTATTACCAGGGATGTGAGTGGTGAGGGGGTTCAGCAGGCGCTTCTCAAGATACTTGAGGGCACCATTGCAAATGTGCCGCCTCAGGGTGGTAGAAAGCATCCGCATCAGGAGTTCATACGGATTGACACCACTAACATCCTGTTTATCTGTGGTGGTGCATTTGTAGGGCTGGAAGACATAATTAGAACCCGCACACAGGAGGCAGGGATGGGTTTCTCTGCCGACATAAAGTCAAGGAGGGAGGTGGCTATTGGTGAGATATTGTCTCTGGTTGAGTCACATGACCTTATCAAATATGGTCTCATTCCTGAACTGGTAGGGCGACTTCCTGTAACCGCCAGTTTGGATGCGTTGAGTGAAGATGACCTGGTAAGAATTCTGGTTGAACCAAAGAATGCATTAACCAAGCAATACAGGAAGATATTTGAAATTGAGGGGGTAGAGATTGACTTTGAGGAGGATGCATTGAGGGAGGTGGCAAGGAGGGCATATGATAAGGGAACTGGAGCGAGGGGGTTGAGAAGCATTATGGAGTCGTTCATGATACCACTGATGTATGACCTGCCTGATATTGCCAAGAGATATAACAAGGTTGTAGTTACGGAGTCATTTGTATCAGGCAGAGGTAAGCCAGTGCTTTTGAAGGAGAGAGAGGAGGAGAGTGCTTGAGATGGTTATTGATGACCTTGACAACGAAAACCTTTACGAAATTGAGTTGAATCATCCAAAGCATCGTTTGATGGCGCCGGGACCAACTATGGTTCCAGAGAGGGTGAAGATGGCTATGCTCAGGTCTATAAGGCATCATCGGTCGCAGTATTTTGCTGGCTTACTGGAACAGGTAAGGGATGGATTGAGGGAGATATTCAGGACCGATGGAGATATATTGATATTTACATCATCGGGGACTGGGATGCTTGAGGCGGCAGTTCAGAATTTCTTCTCGGAGGGCGATAGGGTTCTTGTAGTAAATACGGGGCATTTTGGCGACAGATGGGTGAGGATATGTCAGGCGTATGGTTTAACTGTGAGGGTATTAGAGGTAGAATGGGGTAGGGCTGTGAATCCCAAGTTGATAGAGCAGAGGTTGAGTGAGGAAGTGGGTAGGGAAATAAAAGGGGTGTTTGTTACTCATACTGAAACATCAACCGGTATAGAGAACGACATTGAAGAGATAGGGAAGATTGTTAGGGAGACAGATGCTCTCTTTCTTGTTGATACAGTTAGCGGTCTTGCAACCTCAAGATACCAGATGGATGAATGGGGTGTGGATGTATCGCTCTCTGCTTCGCAGAAGGGGTTGATGTGTCCGCCGGGTCTGGGATTTGCAGCGGTAAGTGAAAAGGCGTGGATGGCAAACAGACGTGCTACTCTGCCTCGGTTCTACTTTGACCTTGCCAGTGCTAAAGACGGTATGGCTGACTTCAAAACCCCTTGGACACCTGCTATCTCAATCATCTATGGTGTTCACGAAGCAATCAAGATGATATTAAGTGAGGGTCTGGAGAATGTGTGGGAAAGGCATAACAAACTGGCAATGGCGATGAGAGCGGGTATCACCGCAATGAATCTGACGCTGTTTTCTATAAATCATGCACCCAATGTTACCGTGGTCAACTGTCCTGATGGTGTAACATCAAAAGAGTTGAGGGGAAAGATATTAGAAAGGTTCGGGATTTATCTTGCAGACGGGCAGGGACGATTAAAAGACAGGGTGTTCAGGATAGGTCATATGGGTTATGTAGATAAACTTGATGTTATTGCTACATTAGGTGCATTGGAGGTTGTTTTGAAAGATTTTGGTCATATATTTGATGAGGGTGCCGGTCTGAGGGAGGCACTTGATGTGATAAGAGGGTAGATGAGGTAGGAGATGCTCCTGATTGCGTTGTTAGGTCTCCAGTGGGGAGATGAAGGTAAGGGTAAGATTTGCGATATCCTTTCAGAGGGGGCTGACATAATAGTTAGACATATCGGGGGAAACAATGCGGGGCATACGGTAGTTATTAACGACAGGAAGTTAGTTCTTAGAATTATTCCTGCGGGAATCTTAAGACCTGGCAAGTTGTGTCTTCTCGGCGGGGGCATGGTGGTTGACCTTAACAGGTTTTATGAGGAGATTGAGTTTTTGAGGTCGCTCGGCTATGAAGTTAGCCCTAACAATCTAAAGATATCTCCGAGAATTCATGTGATTACCCCGATACAGAAGGAGCTTGAGAGGCGAATTGAGGATGTGCTGGGTAATGGCGCTATTGGCACAACTATGAGGGGTATAGGTCCCACCTATGCAGATAAGACACTCAGGGTGGGCATAAGAATTGGCGACCTTCTTGACAGTGATTTAGAGAGAAGATTAAAGGTTGTCTGTGATATACACAAGATAGAGAACATTGATGTGTCTGAAGTAGCAGATACACTAAAGAGTCACATAGGGTGGCTTGAGCCGTTTGTGGAGGAGCCAGCGTCAATAATCAGGAGTAATCTGAATACTGCCAATATTCTGCTGGAGGGTGCCCACGGGAGCTTGTTAGACCTTGAGTGGGGCACATATCCATTCGTAACTTCATCAAATACGACGGTAGGAGGCGTTGTGACAAGTTTGGGTATTGACCCCAGGTGCATATCAAAGACCATCGGTGTTTTCAAGGCATATCAGACGAGGGTGGGTAATGGTCCATTTCCGACCGAGCAGAGTGGGGAAGTGGTTGAGTATCTCAGGAAGCGGGGGAATGAGTATGGTTCTACTACGGGGAGACCGAGGCGATGTGGGTGGTTGGACTTGAGTTTACTCAGATTTGCGGCGAAGATTAACAGTGTGGATTACCTTGTAGTGACCAAAGTAGATGTGTTATCAGGGTTGTCAAGGTATTATATATCGGATAAATATGTGTTGAATGGTTCTGAATTGAAGGAAATTGAGCCATACAATATGCATATTGGTAATGTAGTGCCCAATTATATGGAATTTCAGGGCTTTAATCTTGAGAAAACAAGCAACTTGGAGTGGAAAGACCTGGATAAAGGTGTGTTAAAATACATAGAATACATAGAAAAGGAGGTTGGAACAGAGGTTATAGGTGTATCATTGGGCACTACGAGAAGTAGTTATGTAAGTAAATTCAGTGTGTGGGAACATTCGTAAAAATTTAATGGCATGAGGTCAAGGAATTCTGCGGATACCGAGAGGATAGTTCCTTATATTTCAAGGGATGTAATATCAGAGAAGATTAAAGACCCACTATCACCGGATATAAAGAAAAACATTATTGAGGGCTCATTATTGGTTGTAGACCTATCGGGTTTCAGCGACCTGTCTGATGGTATTAGTAGTGTAAGCAGGAATGCACCTGAAGAGATTTTAAGAATAATTAACCAGTTATTCTCAGCAGTATTGGATGTGGTATTTGAATATGGTGGTATATTGCTCAAATTCAGTGGGGATTCATTGCTGGTTCTATTCAGGGGAGTAAGGGGTAATATAAGGGTGGAGAGCAGGTTCCAGGCGGTGTCATGTGCTTATATGATAAAGGAGAGATTATCTGAGATAGGTGAGGTTGAAACGCCCATAGGTAAGGTAAAGTTGACAGTAAATATGGCTATAACCAGTGGAAGGTTTGCCGACCTGAGGGTGGGTTCACATTCAAGGATAGAGAGGGTGATATCGGGAAGTGTGGTTGAGGAACTGGCGAGGTGTGAGGATGTGACAGGAGCGGGTGAGATAACCCTGACGCAGAGGGCTCACAGGTATATTGAGGATTATATAGAGGTTGAACACAAAAGGGGGACAGGGTTTTTAACCCTAAGTAGCGTTAAATTCAATCCCAAAGAACACAAGAAGGACATAGAGATGCCAGATACAACTTCTCTTGAACTTGACCGCATAAAGCCCTATCTTCCCATTGGTGTATTAGAGAAGATTATATCTCTTCCAGAGGAACTTCCCCTGATAGGTGAGCACAGAAAGGCGGTAATTCTTTTTATGAACTACATAGGTTTGAAGCGTGACCTTGCAGTTCAAAATAGGTTCTTTAATACCGCCCAGAGGGTAGTTAGGAAGTATGAGGGGATGATAAACAAGATTGACCCCTTCAAGGTAGGCGACAGAATGATGATTGTGTTTGGTGTTCCCTTTGCTCACGAGGATGATGAGATGAGGGCGGGTATGTGTGCGGTTGAGCTTATGAAAGAGCTTCTCGCAGAGAACAGAGATGTTAGGATAAAGATGGGGATTAATACAGGTCATCTGTTTGCAGGGAATCTCGGGTCGGATATGAGGAGGGAGTATACGGTGATAGGGGGAACGGTGAATATTGCTTCAAGATTAATGGAAAAAGCACCACCCAACACTATTTTGGCCAGTGATGACCTGTGCTTGAAGATTGAATTAAGGTTCTGGATAAGTCCACTCGGAGAGATGAAATTAAAGGGTATTGAGAAGGCGGTTAAGGTCTCAATTATACAGGGATTGAGAAGGGTTCCACTTCTTGTATCTGAGAGGCGTTTGATGGTGGGGCGGGAGGATGAGGTAAATAAGGTTAAGGACTTTATTGGGAGGGTGAGTAGTGGTAGTGGTAATATTCTTGTGATTGAGGGGGATGCTGGTATAGGCAAGACCCGCTTGATTGAAGAGACCATAAGTATTGCGGTTGATAACAACTTCAGAATCTATAAAGGTGATTGCACCAGTTTCGGTCGTGATATACCATACTATCTATGGAGAAGCATCTTGAACGACTACTTTGGGGTCACGCCTTTTGAGGACAGGGATGTGGTGGAGGAGAAGGTTGAGATAATACTCAAGGGCATAGGGCAGGCGGAGTGGACACCCGTCCTCTGTCAGGCAATGGGCTTTGATGTGAAGGATAATCCACTCACCGCATCCCTTGATACTGAATTGAAGAGACAGCGTGTATTTGATATGGTTCTTTCTATCCTTAAAGAACTGGCGAATAGGGAGCCAGTTCTATTGGTCCTGGATGACCTGCAGTGGGTGGATGGAACATCAAAGGAACTCTTGAGTTTTATTTCTTCAAGAATTTTGAATGATAGAGTTTTTATACTTTTGGCGTTAAGACCGGAGATTGATATATCAGATATCAAAGGCAGAGAGAACTGTGAGACCATTGAGTTGGAATCCCTGGACGACAGTTCAATTGAAGACCTGATAAGGGATAGGGTGGGTCTTGATGAGGTTCCGGACGAGTTTATTAGATTGGTGATAGATAACGGCAATGGAAATCCATTTTATACTGAAGAGATAATCAATTTGCTATTTGAGAAGGGACTGATTGTGAGGGATGAGAAGGGTAGGGCTTTCATTAAGGAGGGAGTAAGGGAGATAGATATACCCCAAACAATTAATGATACCATATTGAGCAGAATTGACTTTCTTGACGAGCGGACTAAGGGGGTGTTGAAGGTTGCGAGTATCATAGGCAGAGTTTTTACACTCAGGGAATTAGAGGCATTGCAGGATATTGCCAGAGGTGAGGAGTTGAGGGGGATACTGGAGGAACTGGAACAGTTTGACATTACCCTCCTGAATGAAGGTGAGCCGGAATGGGAATATATCTTCAAGCATATTATGACGCACGAGGTGGTCTATTCCACTATTCCATATTCTGTCAGAACTGACCTTCACCATAAGGTGGCTGTGTATTTAGAAGAGGAGATGTGGGGTGATGTAAGCGGTAGGTATGAGATAATCGCCTACCATTATAGCAGGGCGAATGAGTATTGGAAGGCATATGAGTTCTACATCAGAGCAGCAGAGAAGGCGGCGAGGTCGCTGTCATGCAGGGATGGGTTGAGATTATATGAGCTTGCCGATGAGAACCTTTCAAAGATGCGAGAGAACAATTTAATTGATGAACGAGAATATTTGAGCAAACTTTTTGAACTCAAGGATGGAATGGATGACCTCTATCACATAGTTGGCGATAGAGACAATCAAGAAAAGGGGACTCAGGAGTTGTTGAAGATTGCAGATATGACTGGCGAGGAAGAACTAAAGGCGAGGGCTTGTATAAAGTCAGCTAGATATTTCAATATCGTTGATGAGTCAGACAGGTCAAGAAGGTTGGCAGAGAGGGCATACGAAATATCCACAAAACTGAAAGTGGACTCCATGAGATTTAAGGCATTTCAAGAGATTGGAGTAAGTTACTGGCTGAAGGGAATGGGTGATGAAGCGCTGAGGTATTTTTCACAGTGCCTTGATATTGCAGAGAAGAATGAATTCAATGAGGGAATTATTGATGCCTTATTGAATATGGGGCTGGTCTATTCTATGAAGGGGATGTATAGTGAGGAGATTGATAACTGCCTGAGGGCATTAGAGATTGCAGAAGAGATTGATGCTCTATATAAACAGATACAAATCCTGAATAATATCAGTGCTGTCTATATGGACCTTGGCGAGTTAGACACCGCTGAGGATTATTTGACGAAGTTGCTTGATATGGCAAAGAAGACGGGTGTAAGGATATATGAAATGCTGGCAGTTCTAAATCTTGGTATTCTAAACATTGAACGATTATCTTTTGACAATGTGATAGAGAATCTTGAAAATGGTTTGAGTATAGCCATGGATTTAAGAAGTGGTATGGGAATAGAGAATGCTTATATGATGATGGGAAATTATTATATGGATATAGGTCATTATCGCAGGTCAGAGGAATATCTTAATAGGGCGTTTGAGAAGAGTGTTGAGATAGGTGATAAGATGACTGAGGGTAGGGTTCGCATTCTACTTACATCTCTGGCGATAAGCACTTCCAATTGGCAGGGTGCGGAGGAGAACATAAAGAAAGCCAATACAATAGCAGTGGAAAGTGGGATTGAACATATAGAACTTGAGAATTGTTATAATCGTTCATTGATGTTGTTAGAGACCTGTAAATATAAAGATGCTATTGAGATGGCACATAAGACCATGGAACTCGCAGATGCAATGGGTAGCCATTTCCACAGGGTAGCGTCAAGGTTTATAAAGGCGATTTCTCTCTATAACATTAACTATGATAGAGATATGCAGGAAGAACTGGTAAAAACAGCATCTAAGATTATGGATGAGTCAATTAAGAAACCAGCACAAGAACTTAGATTAAATACACTTCTATTAAGATATTACTATGAGACAGGTGATAGTAATAGTGCAAAGACCCTTCTTGGGAATCTGCAGAATCAGATATCAATGGTGAGAGATAACATAAGTGATTTGAGTATAAGACAGTCGTTTATGTCGTCATATCTTGTTAAGAAGATTGTGAATATATCAGAGGAACTCAAGTAGATTTTTGTAGGGCGTTAACAGATATGGAGGTCTTGTATATACTTTTTACACTGGTCTTTCTACCCATACTCTACATTGTAGTATTCTTCGGCTCAAAGAGGTTGAGGGAGAATATTGATAAGAATAAACTTCGGGGCATATCCAACCTCCTCGGGCGTCTCGGGTATAAACCGACCAGAGATGACCTCAGGAAGCGCCTGAAAGGGTTTGTGAGAATTATTTCCTACATTTT
>Ga0164310_10001365_pt1 | contig 13754 bp, 13 predicted proteins | sample GuaBasSedimGuay1_FD_121795 | JGI IMG/M metagenome (GOLD analysis project Ga0164310, IMG submission 121795) | Subseafloor sediment microbial communities from Guaymas Basin, Gulf of California, Mexico - Guay1, Core 4569-9, 0-3 cm | ecosystem: Environmental > Aquatic > Marine > Hydrothermal vents... | reverse complement strand
TCAATCTGGCCAAAGAAAAGCTGGCACTGATCGAGACGGGGCGCACGGAGATAGCCGGTCGTGAAGTTGACAACATCATTAAATCCTCGATCCGTGGTACGGTGCTGTCACTCAACGTCGAAGAGGGTGATCCGGTTGTGCCGCTAACATCGTATCAATCCGGTACAGACTTGATGATCATCGCTTACATGGAGGATCTGGTCTTCAAGGGCAACGTTGACGAGATCGATGTCGGGAAGCTTCGCATCGGAATGGAAGTTGAACTCGAAATCGGTGCCATTCCCAATGAGAAAATTGCCGGTGTGCTTCGCAAGGTATCTCCACGGGCTCACCGCGAAGAAGGCGCCACTGTTTTTGAAGTCGAAATTGATATCACCGATGCCAGTGACCATTTCCTGCGAGCCGGCTACAGCGCCAACGCCGATGTCATGATAACCAAGCGAGAAGATATCCTGCTGGTGCCGGAAAGACTGATCACTATCGAGGATTCGGTGGCAAGTTGCGAAGTCCAGGATTCTGCGGGTGTCATAACCACCTTCGAGATCAAGACAGGACTATCGGATGGTATTAGCATCGAGATCACTGACGGGCTTAGCGAAGGTGACTTGCTGGTTGAACGCCCTCCCAGGGAAATTACGGGTGACTGATAGCGCCCCGCTGGTATAGTATGAATATTGTTCTCTCAGTTCGGCAGTTCCTCAATGACATGCGGCGACAAAAGCTCCGCACGGCCATGACCATGTTCGGTATTTTTTGGGGGACGTGCGCCATTGTGCTGCTGTTTGCTTTCGGTAAAGGCCTTACCGAAGCCCAGATGAAGTCACAGAAGGGAATGGGCGAGAATATTCTCATTGTCTGGCCGGGTATTACTGCCAAGGAGTTTAACGGTTTGCCGAGAGGACGACGCATTCGCCCGACTGACGACGATGTGCGTTTCTTAAAGCAGAACGCACAAACGCTCGCCCACATTTCGCCGGAAAACGGTCGCCACATGACTCTGAAATACGGCAGGCAAACCCATCGTCGGTTTGTTGATGGCGTCTGGCCTGAGTATTGTATCATGCGCAACATAATCCCTCAGTTTGGCTCGCGCTTCATTAACGAACCGGATCTTCAGAATCGACGGCGAGTGATCTTTCTCGGGGATATATTGGCCGGCGACCTGTTTGGCGATAGTGTTTCAGCAGCAGTCGGAAAACGAATCCTGGTGAATAGTATGCCGTTTACCGTGATCGGTATAATGAAGTCAAAAGAGCAGAATAATTCTTACCGGGGCCGGGACAACCGTACTGCGTATATTCCTAACACGACCTACCAGGCAATGTTCTCCGAGCGGCATTCAGATGATTTTGTAGCGCAGCACAAGCCGCAGTTCACTGGCGAAATAGCGCGCCAGGAGATATTCAGGATTCTGGGGGAGAAATACAGATTTGATCCCACTGACGAAGAAGCCCTTGCGGTGTGGGATACCACGGAGGGCTTCGCATTCCTCAAAACGTTCTTCATGGCTTTCAGTTCCTTTCTGGTCGGTATTGGTTTCGCCACGCTAATCACGGGAGCCATAGGCGTGACCAATATCATGAATGTTGTGCTGGAAGAGCGAACGAAGGAGATCGGTATCAAGATGGCGTTGGGTGCACGCAAGAGTACAATACTCTGGCAGTTCATTTTCGAGACACTTCTGATTACCGGGGTTGGCGGTGTGCTCGGATTTGCGTTCGCTTACGGTGTCATTTCCGTTGTTCCCATGTTGAATCTGGAAGAGTTTATCGGGATTCCGACTATTGATGGCTGGGGTGCGATAATGATGTCCTGCCTGCTTGGCCTGGTGGGGCTGACCGCCGGTATTTTCCCGGCCAGAAGAGCCGCGAACCTTCAACCCGTACAGGCGCTCAAACTGTTTTAGGTAGTTATGAACATAGCAGTTATTTACAACGTCTTTGTGCGGGACTTCCGCAAACAGAAGAAGCGGATCGCACTCACGCTGATTGCTCTGACCTGGGGTACGATCTCTATAATGCTTCTTCTCGGATTTGGCGAAGGCTTGCAGCAACAGTTGGTGACCAACCAGAGGGGAATGGGTGAGTCTATCTCAGTCCTCTGGGGAGGGCAGACAACAATTCCATTTAAGGGTCTCGGCAAGGGTCGGCACATCGCACTGCACAAGGAAGACCCCGCCTACCTCAAGGAACGCATTCCGGAGATACAGTATATCGGCGGTGAGTATCAACGCTGGGGAGTTGAGGTACGGTACGGCGACCAGGTTGTGACTGAGCATATTACCGGAATCACTCCCGAGTTTGAGCAGATGCGCAATCATATTGCAGATCGCGGCGGTCGCATGATTAACCAGCTCGATATCGATCTGCGCCGGCGTGTGGTATTCCTCGGTGACGAACTTAAGCGTCGTCTGTTTGGTGATGAGAACGCCGTCGGCGAGATGATTCTTATGAGATCGGTGCCGTTTACGGTCATCGGTGTCCAGGCACCTAAGATGCAGATGAACTCGTACAGTGGCTCCGACGAAGACAAGGCGTCAATTCCCGCAACAACGTTCAAAGCTGTTTTCGGTGACCCGTGGCTGGATAACATTGTGTACCAGCCGTACGATGTTAACCAGATGAAGATTGTCGAGCGACAGATCTATGAAGCTATGGGTGCGAAATACAAGTTTGACCCGAACGACGAGGACGCTCTTAGAATTTGGGACGTTGCCGAAAGCCAGCGTGAAATGCACAACATCCTCTTGGGAATAGAGATATTTCTTGGCATCATAGGCGGGCTCACACTACTTATAGCCGGAGTGGGTGTTGCCAACATCATGTACGTGTCCATCAAAGAGCGCACGCGTGAGATCGGCATCAAGATGGCTGTTGGGGCACGGAGAAGTTATATTCTGGCTCAGTTCCTGATAGAGGCTCTGATAATCACATTCTTCGGCGGTTTTGGCGGCATGACGATTAGCTATGTTCTTACCGAAGGTTTTAAGCGCATACCGATCCAATCGGACGTGCTGGATTTTATGGGGCGTCCCACCATTTCACTTGAGATCGGACTCATCGTAGTCGCGATTCTGGGTATTATGGGACTGTTATCAGGGCTTTTTCCGGCAATGCGGGCAGCATCGATCAGCCCGGTCGAGTCGCTGAGGTACGAATAGGATAGAGAGGCAGCCAATGAGTGCAATCATGGATATGAAACAGATCCGCAAGGTCTACCAGACCGGCAAGGTTACGTTCGAGGCTCTTCGCGGTATCGACATTCAAGTCGAGCGTGGCGAGTCCGTGGCCGTTGTCGGACCGTCCGGGTCCGGCAAGTCAACGCTGATGAACCTGATGGGCTGTCTGGATGTCCTGACCAGCGGTGAGTACAAGCTGGACGGTGAGTTGGTCAATACGCTTACGTCGAACCAACTGGCTGACATTCGCAACAAGAAGGTCGGCTTTGTCTTTCAGGCGTTCAACCTGCTGCCATACGCTACCGCCTATGAGAATATCGAAATACCCCTGCTGTTCGCCAGGGTGACCGGACGCAAAAGACGCCAGCGAGTGACGGAACTCCTCGCCCGTGTTGGTCTGGCCGACAAGGCCGCCAACAAGCCAACCGAAATGTCCGGCGGCGAGATGCAGCGGGTGGCAATAGCACGCGCCCTGGCCAATGACCCTGAGATTATCCTGGCTGACGAACCCACGGGCAACCTTGACAGCGCTTCCGGCGGCGAGATCGTCAAACTGTTCAATGAACTGTGGAAACAGGGCAAGACCATTATTATCATCACTCACGATGCATCTATCGCCGGTCAGACACAGCGCATTATCCGACTGAAAGATGGCGCCGTCGACGGCAACGGCGATCTGCGGTAGGCCAGAGCAACAGGTTGGGTTCCGAACATGATATGGCGGAGTGAGAAACCCGACATCTTCCGAACCAGAACGTCGGGGTTTCTCCCCGCTAGCGGCGGGTCGGAATGACTCAAATCCGCCGATTGTGGCAAAAGAGAAACCCACCCGACGTAATCCGACTGCGCCAGATTCCTCTGGGTGGGCTACCACTGTCACGTTACATCATGTCACAGAACAAAGTCAGGTCTCATCCCGCCTTTGGCGGGAAAGGACCTGACTCAACTCAGGGAAAGGACTTTTTCGGCAAGCCCGTTTGTGTCGGGTTTCTCGGGGTTATTATTATTGATACACCGACAGTGCCATAATACATTGTCTCTATGCCCAGATAGAAATCCACCCCGCTCAGACGGGGATGGGCCACCTGGGCCTTCGTGTTTGATATTGCGAGGATGACTGTAAAGAAACCACCCGAGTGATTGAGTAGAAAAAGACTATGGCATTATCAGAGAATAATCGATGGAATCCAGGGAAGATAGGTCTTGCCCTGGGTGGTGGATCTGCTCGAGGGTGGGCGCATATTGGAGTGATTCGTGCTCTAACTGAAGCCGGTATCGACATCGACTATATTGCCGGTACCAGTATCGGTTCAGTAGTAGGATCAGTCTTTGCGGCAGGAAATATAAAAGCCCTGGAAGAGGTTGCTGTCCGGCTTGACTGGAAACAGATCGCATATCTCTTTGATGTCGTCCTGCCGAAATCCGGACTTATTGACGGCAAGAAAGTTGCCGGGTTCGTTCGTAATCACTTGAGGAAGACTAATATCGAAGAGCTACCTATTCCATTCTGTGCCGTGTCAACGGATTTGAATACTGGAGATGAGGTAGTAATAAGAGAAGGAGATGTCATTGAGGCAGTCAGAGCCAGTATTTCCATTCCTGGCATATTTACACCTGTTAGGAATAACGGCAGGATTCTTGTGGATGGCGGGTTGGTCAATCCGGTTCCGGTGAGCGTTGTAAAAGAGATGGGGGCCGATTTCGTCATAGCCGTTGATCTAAGCCATGGTTTGGTTGGCAAGAAGGAATCTCTTCAAGACACACCCCCTGAATTGGGCGTATCACATTCGCAAAAGGACGATCAGCAACATACTGAAAAGAAGAACAGAATATTAGAAGCCCTAAATAACAGACTTGCTGCAATTGATTTTTCTGCTTTGTCCTGGACAAAACATAGTAAGGGCGTAGAACCACTACCGAGCATTTTTGATGTAATAACGTCTTCCATCAATATCATGGAAGTACAAATTACTGCCACAAGGCTTAAGGCCGATCCACCTGATCTCTTGATTCAATCTGATTTATCACACATCAATTTTCTTGAGTTCAACAGAGCCGGCGAGGCGATTGCTGAAGGATATGCTGAGACGAAACGCCAGCTTACTATGTTACCAATGAAAGGAGAATGATTTATGTCTCTTAGAATCGGGCGAAATTGGCGACATATGCGCCGCTACAGGCAGATTCTTGGCATTCTCTTAAAGTATGGATTTGGCGATGTCGTAGATGTTGCACGCAGGGATCTTATCGGACGCTTCGGCGACAAGATAATCCCCCTTCTGGGTAAACATGTTGATTCTTCTATGTCGAGGGCGGAGCGATTGCGCTATGCCGCCGAAGAACTCGGCCCAACTTTCATTAAATTGGCTCAGGTCCTCAGTATGCGACCAGACCTCGTTCCGCCAGATGTAGCTACAGAGTTGCAGAAACTACAGGATGAAGTCAGCCCCTTCTCCTATGAGGAAGTACAAAATATTATCAAAGAGGAATTGAAGCAAGAACTCGAAACAGCCTTCTCGCACATTGATGAGCAGCCACTGGTAGCTGCCTCAATTGCCCAGGTACATCGCGCTACCCTTCACGACGGCAAACGGGTTATCATAAAGATTCAGCGCCCCGATATCCAGGAAGTTATCGATGTAGATTTAGAAATCCTTTCAGACTTGGCTAAGGTCCTTAAACGTCATTCTCTCAATACCGTGGTCTCTGATCCAGTTAGCTGTCGTCGAGAAGTTTGATCGCTCCATACATCGAGAACTGGACTTTCTATCAGAAGGACGTAACATCCATCGATTCGGACGGTTGTTTGCTGATGCCCCAACCGTGCTGATCCCGAGTTTCTATCCGGAACTGAGTTCGTCCCGTGTACTGGTTATGGATTTTGTAGATGGTATCAAGGCATCTCATCTGGAAGAACTCGAGAGAAATGGATTAGACTGCACAGTGATTGCTGAGCGAGGAGCCCAGTTTATCCTGAGGCAGATCTTCCAGCATGGTTTCTTTCATGCCGATCCTCACTCAGGTAATATACTGGTACTTGAGGATAATGTCATCGCGCCACTTGATTACGGCATGGTTGGCAACTTGGATGAATCGACCATAGAAGCATTGGGAAGTGTGCTGGCCGGCATAATTCATAAGGATACTAACAGAATACTCAGGGCGTTTGATGCACTGGGCATAACTCACGATGTTGGAAACAGGATTGCCCTCCGCACGGATATCAACAGCTTTGTCAGTCAATACTATGAAGTACCCCTCCAGGAACTACAGGTCAGCGATCTGTTGAAAGAGGTCTTCGAGATCTCCCGATCCCACCAAGTGACGCTCCCGTCAAATCTGTCACTGATGCTGAAAGCCTTGGTCACGGTTGAAGGCTTAGGCAGACTGCTTTACCCTGATTTTGACATGGTGTCTGAGGTACGGCCGTATGTCAACCGGATAATGTTAAGGCGCTATGACCCAAGACGCCGCTTCAGAGACCTCCTCAATGTGTTTGATGATTTCAGTAACCTGGTTGAGGAGCTGCCACAGGGTGTACGCGATACCCTTCGGAAAGTCAATGCCGGTGAACTGCGTATCCAGTTTGAACATCGTAATCTTGAGAAACTCACATCGGAATTCAATCAGAGTTCAAATCGCATCTCTTCTGCCGTGATTATTGCGGCCCTGATCATTGGTTCATCACTGGTAATGCAGGTTTCTTCGGGGCCGAGTCTTTTTGGCTTCCCGTTAGTTGGTGTTATTGGATATCTGATCGCATCCGTACTGGGGCTTATGTTGCTTTGGAATATTTTCAGGTCAAGGCGTTAATGAAAAATATCGAAATGAAAGGACTAACATATGGCTATTGAAGAAACACTGAAATCAGCTGAGGGTACGCTTAAAGAAGCCCAACAACTTATGGGCCACCATACCACCGCAAGCTTGCATTGAGTAGCGTATGATGCTACGCGGTTTCTGTGCGGGATTTTTCGTCGAGAAGGCGGCAGCCTTCCATCAAGATTGATTCGTTGGGATGATCGTTATTTGGCTCAGGCAGATCAGACTCGGAAATTGGCTGGATAACCCAGGTACCTTCAGTCCAGCCCAGCGCCTCGTAAACAGCTTCAGCGCCGATCTTGCCGCAGCCTTCGGCGTAGATAATCTGTCCCTTTTTCAGAAAGAGATTCAATTGCTGTTCGCCGGACACTGCGCCGATCCTTGCAGTCTTGTTACTTGGTCCAAGCGCCTGAAGCAAGTCGATCAGGCTCATGTCTGCGATATTGCCTGTTGTAACCGTACCGTTAGCGGATGGTTGTTTCGCTTTCGTTTTCAGTTCGATCCTCTCGCGCAACTTGCACATTTTGGCAACAAGCATGTCGAGACCATTCTCGATTGTGATGATATCTTCAATCCCTTGTTCAAACATGGAAGTCAGTTCCGATGCGGACTCCTGGTTGGTGAGAAGGAACGTGGGGACTTTCATGATTTCCACACCCCGCTTGACCAGGTCGTCCACGAGTGTGATGGCCTTCGAAGGGCGGTCCGGCACCAACAGAATAATGACGTCCGGGCGGCTGCGTTCGTACAACTCAAAGAAGCGTTCAAGCGTATCCGGTGCAACAGGCCGAAAGCCCTCACTCTTCAACTTGACGAAGATTGGAGCAAGCAGATCGGGATCTTCACAGAATGCCAGTGCCTGATTGTACTTTGTAGAAGGGGGTTCGATCAGGATATCCTTCTCTATCATCTCAATAAAAGCTGCCACTACTTCCGGCAAGAACAGTTTCCCGGAAAGAGAATGCAGCTTGTTGCGGACGACCTCGAACCTGTCCAGCGACATCTTCTTCTCGACCGAGACGTTTTCGCAGAATATGTCAACAATCGTAATGATATTGCCACCGAGTTTCTCAATTGGAAGCCGCTTGGTGTATTTCTGGCGCAGGTTGATGTAGGTTGCGCGCAATATCTCAATTACCAACGGGGAATAGTTCAATGAATCCAGCAGTTTTGCAGTCAGGCTGATGCGGCTGCGACAGTCGGTGTTGTCGTCAGATTCACCATAGTAGAACCGTGACACATCGTGCAAATAAGCTGCATTTGTAATGATCATGCGGTCGCGATCCGGCAACCCGATTTGCTTGCAAAGACGATCGACATAGCGTCCCACAATGCCTGCGTGACTTTCGCCTTGACCCGCGCAGGAAGACAGCAGGGTAGTGAACAACTGCATGTTCTTGCCTACCATATCGTCGAGTGATGTGTAGCTTTCCTGGTCGAGCAGCAACTGAGCGGTTGATTCGTAGTAGCGAACATTGGTTCGCGGTGAGACTTTGCGCAGACGGTCGATCAAGTCAATGTAGTCCCCCTGCACAGTATCCCGAATGAAGACAGTGTGAAACATCTTGTTGCCGATGATATCAATAGCGTCATCGGCTGAATCGGTTAGCACCAGTTCGAAGTTCTCCTGGTCCAGTGCCTGGGCCAGCGGTCTGTCTGCATCCCTCTCATCGGTTACGAGAAGTATCGAGCCGCGTGGCGGCAACTCATCTATGGTTCCGGAATCTTCGAGAGACGAGGCGGTCATTTCACCCGTGTTCGAAAGTGGTGCTTCTGACGACCCTGACGGTGCTTTGATGCCTGCCACGTCGTGCTTGGCAACTGCTGCACCCAACGACCTCTCAGCGGCGATGAACAGTCGCACTTCTTTCCCTGCGGCGACAAAGTTCAGTTCATTGATCAAGTCTTCATTGTTCGGATTGTCGCAAGCAACTTTCAGGATGTTTGTTTTGGAGTCATAGTCAAACGGGATTACTCTGCGTGCAACGGCCACGTTGGATGGAATCAGTTTTATGATCTTTCGCGGGATATCGGCATCGCCAAGCACGACGGACTCGCAGTCGAATTGTTTCGCCAGTGCCTGTATCAGGCCAGCCTCGTTGAGGTAACCGAGTCTGACGAGATGTGATCCGATCCGTCCCCCGTGTTCACGCTGGTATTCCAGCGCCGTCTTGATATGCTCCTCGGTGACCAATCCATCGAACAGAAGGATTTCGTCGATACGTAACGTGGTGATTTTCTCGCTCATGCCTGCTTTCTGTCCTTCGCTGTCGAGCGCGGTTCAACCGATGCCTGGACTTCCGGAGTGTCCCTCCTATCTTCTTATAATCGGAAGGTTCCGGCGCAATTTCAGCATCCGATCATGCTATCGTTGTGCAGATTTTGCTCAACCGAACAGGGTAGTGTTCCAAACGCCCAGAGAAACAAGCGACTCTGGCACATACGCAATCTAAACAACTTGCCAATTTAATTGTCCTGACCTACAATACACGTCATGACCGATCACCGAAAAGAATGCAGTATCAAGTTGACCGCTGAAGTTAGCAGCGCCGGGTGAGCTGCCAAACTCGGGCCGGGGTTCCTGGCCGACGCTCTTAAGGACCTGCCACAATCAGTCCACCCAGACCTTCTGGTGGGGTTCAACAAAGCGGACGATGCCGGTATCTACCGCCTTGACGACAAACGGGCATTGGTCCAGACTGTGGATTTTTTTCCGCCAATCGTGGATGACCCGTACTTTTTCGGTCAGATAGCTGCTGCCAATGCTCTTTCGGATATTTATGCCATGGGCGGACGCCCGCTCACAGCACTGAATATCGTCGGGTTCCCGGACACCAAAATGCCCAGGCAGGTGTTTTCTGATATCCTGAAAGGTGGTGCAGACAAGATCGAAGAAGCCGGTGCCGTAATAATGGGTGGTCATTCCATTAAGGATAATGAACTCAAGTACGGATTGGCAGTTACCGGCATTATTGATCCGGCGCGCATAGTCACAAACTCCGGTGCCGGAGAAGGTGACCGGGTTTTCCTGACCAAGGCGCTGGGCACAGGCATTATTGCGACCGGGATCAAGAAGCAAGCCGTGCCGGACGATCTCGCTGAGTTGACCATCAAACAGATGGCTGCGCTTAACAAGACAGCGGCTGAATTAATGATCCAGCATAACGTCAATGCGGCAACTGATGTCAGCGGCTATGGCCTTTTCGGTCACGCCTATGAAATGGCGTCTGCATCCGGTGTGAGTATCGAGCTTTTCGGGAGTAAAATACCACTGTTGCCGGAGGCACTGCGTATGGCGGGCGAGGGAATGAATCCGGGCGGAGCCTTTGCCAACCGTGATTACATTGAGAAACATGTCCGGTTTGCTCCCGATGTTGACGCAAATCTCACTCAGGTGATGTTTGATCCCCAGACCTCCGGGGGGCTTTTGGTCGCGATTCCCGCTGATAGTGCGGCTGGCTTCTCTGCGGCACTGAAGGAACACGGGCTGCTGCACGAAGAGATTGGTCAGATAGTGAGCCGCCAGGAGACTGCTCTGATAATCCGGAAATAGCGGTTCCCCGCGCTACAGTTCTTTCATAAGTGTTATTGTTGACAGGGGGGCTACCGATAGCCTAATATAAGAGTGGCAGGCATACGAATATGGATATCGGATTTATATATTCCAGGAAGGATCCCCGCCAGGCTAAGGCCAGGGATTTTTTGAAGAAGTACCTCAAGGAGCGTGGTGTCCTTGCGAGAGTCATCGAGACTGAGCGGGAAGTCACGTCACCAACGATTATCATCAACGGTCACACACTTAAGGATCTTCGTCAAAAACCGCGCGAAGACAGTCCCGCCATGTTTCCATCCATAGACGACATCGTGCACATGGTGGAACGCCAGGTCTGGTGCCTGTAGGGATTGAACGACGGCAAACGCCGACAAAGCTGCCGAAAGCAGTAGCTCCTATCCGTTCACCTTCTCATCCAGGAGAGCTAACAACTCCGCTGTATTCATGCGGGTTTGTTCCATGCTGTCGCGGTCACGGACTGTCATGGTGTCGTCTTCGAGCGTCTGGCCATCTACCGTAACACAGAACGGACAACCGGCTTCGTCCATACGGGCGTAACGCCGCCCCACCGCACCGGCTTCATCGTAGAATACCTTAAAACGCTTTTTGAGCTCCTGATAGACTTTCTTTGCGTACTCAGGCATGCCGTCCTTCTTCACCAGCGGGAACACGGCCGCCTTGATGGGGGCCACTTTGGGTGACAGCCGCAAAAATACTCGCTTATCCCCTTTGACCTCAACTTCATCATAACCATCGACAAGTATTGTCAACAGCGTGCGGTCGCAACCGGCGGAAGTTTCGATGATGTACGGCAGGAACTTCTCAGTGAATCTCTCGTCAAAATACCGCATGTCCTTGCCGGTGGCTTCCATGTGGCGTGTCAGGTCAAAATCGGTCCGATTGTGAACGCCTTCAAGCTCCTGCCATCCGAACGGATACTCATACTCAATGTCATACGCGGCCTTGGCGTAGTGGGCAAGTTCGTCCGAGGCGTGTTCGTGCCAGCGAAGCTTATCCATCTTGATACCGAGAGCTTCGTACCATGCCCAGCGTTGTTCGCGCCAGTACTCAAACCATTTCTCGTCTTCGTCGGGGTGAATAAAGAACTGCATTTCCATCTGTTCGAACTCGCGAGTGCGAAAGATGAAATTGCCGGGCGTAATCTCATTGCGGAACGCTTTGCCGATCTGCGCAATTCCAAATGGTATTTTCTGCCGTGATGAGTTTTTCACATTGAGGAAATTGACATAGATCCCCTGGGCGGTTTCCGGGCGCAGGTAGGTTGTGTTGGAAGCATCTTCAACCGGTCCCATGAACGTCTTGAACATGAGGTTAAACTGCCGTGCCTCGGTAAGTTCTCCGCCACACTCAAGCGGCGTCTTGGACGGCTTTTTCGGACAGCGACACTCTTCCAACTTATCCGCGCGAAAACGTCCCTTACACGTTTTGCAGTCAACCAGCGGATCGGTGAACTCATCGATATGACCGGAAGTTTTCCATACCTCGGGGTGCATCAGGATGGAGGCATCGATACCCTCGACATCGTTACGACGGTTCGTCATGGCGTCCCACCAGAAGGTCTTGACGTTTCGTTTGAGTTCCGCACCTAAGGGTCCGTAGTCCCAGCAGGAGCCCAGCCCGCCGTATATCTCCGATGACGGGTAGACATATCCCCTCCGTTTGCACAGGGAAACGATCTTATCCATCACAGTTTCTGTTTTCTTGGCACTCATCTTTTTCTCTCTCTTATCCCGGTTGACTGCTTCTGAGTTTCTCGAGGAACTCCAGAGCCTTGAGTTCCGACACCAGCCCTGAGTGAAACCTCAGGAACTCGGCCAGTGTCTCGACCAGGTTGGTTGCCTCCTGAAACCCTATCGGTACCACGGCGGCCTCAGGCAGCGAAGCCTGCTGCAACGAGCTTAGCAACCGCAGCCCGTCGGCAGAAAGGCCAATATAGCGTTCTCCGGCCTTTTGGCAAGAGGGACAGACGATTCCGCCGCGCTCAGGGGAAAACATCTGTTTGGCGTCGTTTTTCTCGAACCTGCCGACCTCTTTCCGGCATCCGCTACAGTAGCCCAGCGAGGGATGGTACCCCAGCAGTGACATTGAGCGCAGGAAGAAAGCAAGGAACAGCGCCGGAAGGAACTTCTTGTCGATCTCCGAGAGCTTGCGAAAATATGACAAAAGGTAACTATACAGGTCCTGGTGTGCCTCTTTCTCCGGAAGCAGCAAGTACAAAAGCTCGCAGGCGGCGGAACCGTACGCGAGCCTGCCGAGTGTACCCTCTTTGTCCAGCGGGAAAGCTTCGACGATCTCGACATCTGAGATGTAGCCGCTGGATTCTTTGCGAGAGCTGTAGAATGTCAGTTGCATACGGGCGAACGGCTGAAGTCGACCGCGCTTTGATTTCAGCGACCGCCCACCCCTGTCAACCAGCGGCAGTTTCCCGTGCTCGCGCGAGAAGAACAACACGGTCCGGGAAGATTCCGACCAGTTGAACATTCTGAGGATGACGGCTTCGGATTTTTCGAGTGACATAAGGGTTACCGACCACGGTAACGGTAGATGATCTCGTTGGGATGAACCATGTAGTAGCGCGTTCGTGCGATGTACTCGATGTAGCTTGCATCAGATGTCAGCAGGTCACGCACGCGCGCAGCGTCAATCAAATCCGCAGTCAGCATGCGATTGGTTTCTATCAGACTGCTTTTCTGGAAACTCAGCCTGATAATGCGTGGTATGCTGTAGGTGCCGAACGCAATGGAGCTGAAAAACAGAACGGCCAACCCCCAGAGCGATATTTTGAGGATTTTCCGGCGGAGACGCTTGTCGGTCTCGGACAGTTTCCTGATCAGACTTCCGGCCGGGGCAAACAGTGGGGTTTTCTTTCGCACACGTCGAGGCATGTTATCAAGTAATCCGGGGATAGTGACCGGTGCAAGATAAAACGTGGCAGGGGTTGCGCACACGACAATTCGCCGTAGGGCAACATCCCAGTAACAGTGGGCGGCAGATGTCCAGAGGTTGTCCCAAAAGATTGTTTCGCTGGGTCCTGACCTCGACCCAGTCGAGGGTGTGACCTTGCGATTCTTTGGATGTTACTGCTGCCCAAAAGGTTCCTCAACCGGCAGTTCACATGCCCACTTTCAGTGGACACAGGAACCGCCGGAACGAACACTTGTGAGACAACCCCTCCACATC
>Ga0164310_10001364_pt1 | contig 13764 bp, 11 predicted proteins | sample GuaBasSedimGuay1_FD_121795 | JGI IMG/M metagenome (GOLD analysis project Ga0164310, IMG submission 121795) | Subseafloor sediment microbial communities from Guaymas Basin, Gulf of California, Mexico - Guay1, Core 4569-9, 0-3 cm | ecosystem: Environmental > Aquatic > Marine > Hydrothermal vents... | reverse complement strand
GTTGTAAGTACCGGCCTGCGACGCCGTTGCGGCAGCACCCAACTGAGTTGCCGAGCCTATCATGGCAACCGTGGAAGAAGCGGCGATGGTCAGATCGTTACCAAAAGCATCTGCCAGCGTTATGGCGCTACCTGATTTCTTGGCCGTGTCTGATGCCTGGACAACATCAACATTGTGAATCTTCTCTTCCATGTTGTACGGGTCACCATCGGTGTTGTACAGCGACAGACCGAGAGAGGTGGTGTTCAACGTGGCCGACGGATCGGCCGTCTTGGTAGCCGTGATCGAGTGGACCCCGTTCGACAGACCAGACTCCTTGATCGTTACGTCCGAAGAGTTGGCCGTGGTGATGGTCGCGGTGTTACTCTTGGTGCCATCAAGCAACTTCTTGGTACCAAACTGAGTGGTAGCAGCAATACGATCGATAGTAGCAATCGCGTTGTTGATCTCAGCCTGGTCGGCTTCCAACTGATCGGTATCGTTGAAGCCTTCGTTGGCGGCGTGAATTGCCAGCTCTCTCATCGAAACCAACAGGTTGTTGATCTCAGTCAGAGCACCCTCAGCCGTCTGGATCATACTGATTGATCCCTCGGAGTTCTGAATCGCGCGATTCAGGCCGGCGATCTGAGCTCGGAACTGTTCCGAAATTACCAGACCCGCCGGATCATCGGCAGCAGCATTAATACGAAAACCGGAAGACAGTTTCTGCATAGATTTACTCAACGCAGCTGTAGTCCCTGCGAGGTTCCGGTTTGCGTTCATTGCCGCAATGTTGTGGTTAATGCGAAGTGACATTCGTCATTCCTCCTTGAGCATTTTCCCTATTAAGGTTTCCTTACCATTAGTTTCCAAATTGATGGATATGGCATGTCACTTCCTATGTTTACTTGAATTGAACCAGTGTCTGCAATCCAATGGACACCTGCAAAATACGTTTGCTCTCTCTTTTCCTCCTGTTGTTTCAAGTATGCCTCTCTGCCCCATGTCCAAAATTATACCATTCTCATATCCTTTTCTTCGGCATATCCCCCTTTGACTTTACGAGTCAGAGTGCGTTTTTTTGGCGGCAATAGCGGTAACTACGGAACGTTCACTTCAGGCCTGACCGACCGCGCTGGAGAGCTCATTGAGCCTTTTGAGGGCAGGTTCAAAGCCCTGATCGACCTCAAGAATGCGACGATACCCCATAAGAGCAGAATCCCTATGTCCCATATGGAGATAGCATTCCGACAAGCCGAATAATGCCTGTCGGCTGCGCGGCTGAGAACCAAGGCAGCGCTCATAGTACTGCAGGGCTTTTTCGTAAGCGCCAGCTTTGGCACACAGATCACCAACGACACACTGTATCTCCGGCTGATCCGGCTGAAGCTCAAGGTATCTTGACAGCGCTTCGGTGGCTTCCGCAATATGTCCTAAACGAGCCTCGACTACCCCCAGATTCCTGAGAGATTCAGGCGTAACCGGCTTTGTTTCAGTGGCTTGCCGGTATTTGCTAATGGCTTGCTCTAACTCGCCCAAACGGAAGAAACAGTTGCCCAGGTTGTTATAGATCATTGAAGTAGGTTCTTCCTCTATTATGGCCTGGTACGTTTCTGCGGCATCGTGATACCGGTTGAGTTCAAACAGCGTAGCTGCCAGTTCCTTCTTTGCTGACATACCAACGCCCGCCTTTGATGTTGCATTTTGAAACAGTTCTGTGGCTTCTTCATTTCTGCCGTTTTTTAAGCAGACTTGTCCCAGTCGAATAAGGGCATCGCCGTCGTTTTCGTCACGATCAAGCACTGCCCGGTAGCACTCTTCGGCGCGCGTGTGGTCTTCGCGCTCGGCGGCAATCTGAGCCAATCCCATCCAGGCTTCGCGTGAGTAGTCACTCTTTTTGACCTGGTTTCTGAAGTGTTTTTCTGCTTCCCCGATCTTACCCTCCGCCAATAGCAAACGCCCCATATGCGAATTGACTTCAAGAAAGCCGGGTTCAATGCTTAGCGCCTCTCGATACCATCGCTGAGCTTCTTCAGTCTTTCCCTGCATCTCACAGATCATACCCAGACCATACACGGCGTTAATCCGACGATCCACGTACATGACGATCATATTCTCAGTTTCAAGGCTGGGGTTGTACTTTGTCTGCTCGTCGAGATACTTATGATAGTGCAGGGCGGCCTCGTCATATTTATGCTCCCGGCTCGTTATATGGCCAAGCAACAGCAACGGGTCGAGGTAATTTGGCTTGTGGGCAATAGCCCGCCGGGCGTACTCTTTGGCTGGACCGTACTTCTTGATGAAGAAGTTCGTCCAGCCCAGTTGATTTAGGCACATCAGGTGGATGTGCCGTTCGTTGGGCTTTTTGGGAGATGTCAGTTCGACAGCGCGTGAAGCCATCTTGATAATCCGATCGGAATGCCGTGTCAGGTCGTCCTTGCGCTGTCCAGTGAGCAACTGGGCATAGTTGAACAGAGCGAAGGCGTTGTCGGGGTTCTCTTCCAGTTGCTTTTCCAGCAATTCACTGGAGCGTTCTGATTTGCGTTTCATCTGCTCGTCGGATAGATCGTAGCCGAGGTGTTTGATACGTACCGGTGCCCGGTGTACTCCAGACCCTTCAGGAAGACGGAGGACATTGTGTACTATCCCCTCATACTGAAGACCCAGATCGTGCCGGAAAAAGCGAATCGACGGCAGGAAGCTCATTGACTCTTCGTTTTCTTGCCGGTAGACATTGTAAACATCGATGGAAACAATTCGACAGTCTTTGTTATCCAGAACGGGCCGGAGGATTTTGAGATCCTCGGTGTCAAACCGCTCGTCGGCGTCGATGATGAACACCCAGTCCCCGGTAGCCTGCTCCATCGAGTAATTACGATGCTTGGAGAAGTTGCCTTCCCACTGCTGGTGGAATATCCTCGCTCCGTATTGCTCAGCGATCTCAACTGTTCGATCTGATGAACCGGTATCGACAATCACAATCTCGTCAACCCAATCCCGTATAGTATCCAGACAGCCGCCCAGTAGTTCTTCTTCATCCTTCACAATCATACATGCTGAGACAGTTGTATGAGCCTGGCAGGTCTCGCGCAACATCCGCAACTCCTGGACCTGACGGCAGTTCTTCAAACCCCTCTCAACGATATCAGCAGCTTGTTCCCGCTGCTCTTGTCCAAGCAGGGTATTTGCCAGATTAAGATATGGCAAGTGATTACCCGGATCGGCAGCGATTGAACGCTCAAAGGCAGACACCGCTTCGTCGAACTGTTGCGTTGCACGGCAAGCACTGCCGAGAAAGTTGAGGGTTTGCGAAATATGTCCATTTGTAACGGACAAATCTGGCGGTATAGGCAGGCCCTGCTCAATAGCCTTAACTATAGACAGGAACTGGTTGCAGGCATCAATGACCTCGTTGTATTCCCGCATTGTCAGTTTGATATATGCCAGCACGTAGTACAGGTCGAGTGAGACCGCACCGTACGAGAATGCTCGCTGCACAATCTTTTCGGCTTCAAGACTGCGATCCACATGGCCGTAGCCATAGGCCAGCAACCGATCGTAAGTGAGTTTCAGCCCAACATCATCGAAAGGATATTGTTCTTCCAGACGGTCTATGGTCTCAACGATTTGTTCTTCCTGACCTGTGCGACCGTAGTACTCAGCCAATGCCAGAGCCTCTTCAATACCGGCGGGATTGTCCTGCACCGCACGTTGTAGTTGTTCCAGAAAAACCTGTGGTAACACTGTTGACGGTTTCCTGTTATTTGTTCGTTTGCGACGGGTTGAGGATTTGGTGCTCCTGGTCTTTTTCTTCCCTGTAGATTTTGCCACAGTATTCTAACCTTTCGTTTGCGCTGCAATTGGTTGACGAGCAAGACCTTCAATGAGAGCCATCAACTCGCTAACCTTATCATTCTGATTGTAACGTCGCGCGATATACTGCCGATTGGTCTGTCGGCGCTCTCTTATGTCTGACTTCTCGAGTTGCCTGAGCAACTCAAGACAAACCCCTGGGTCACTGAACAAATAATCGCGAGGATACAAAAAATCTGCCCCATACCAGTCATGTATCAAAGGAAGCAGACCGCTGGCCATGCCCTCTGCGATTGAATAATGAAACGACTCAAAAAGCGATGTCGAGATTACATACCCTTTATCAGCATACCACGAAGGCATGTCTTCCACCCAGCCATCAAAGTAGACCGGAAGTGGGTTCTTCCTCAGGAAATGATCGAAATAGAGCTGGATGCGAGAGTCCTGATGCTGACCTGCGATATGCAGACTGTATTCCGAATCGTACTCGTGTATCTTTTTGAAACAATACAGTAGCAGCGCAGGGTTCTTCTTGTAGTTGATGTATCCAACCGACGCGATCTTCTTTGATCGCTGCTTGCCTTGGGGAATGGTAAACCGCTCCAGGTTCACCCCATTGTAAATGACACTGGTGGGCACGTCTGCGGATACTTGCTGTCTGAACAGATTGAGTACGGACTCGTTGACGAATACAAGGTGATCGACCTTCCCCCAATCGACTTTCCCAGGCATATCCGTAAACACTTCGTAGCTGTGCAACCGACAGATAATCTTACAAGTCTTGGCAGCCTGGTGGCTTCGATAACGTGGTTGTCGCACCACTCGAACCAGGCAATATCCGCCCAGTTCATCAGCTTCTGCATATCGTCAGCAGTTTGACCTTCAAAGAACCGCACTTCCTTGTCATCTGTCATGGATGACATGATATCTTTAATGAAAGCCGCATGGCTGGCAAAACATGCAATCTTGAGAGTATCCACCGATGCTGGGTGAACTGAGGGAACGGATTCGCTTTCTTTAACAATTTTGGGCATTTCCTTTTGAGCGAGAGCCTGATCGAGAATCTCTTTCCAGCGGTGAATTTCTGCACGTGAACGGCCACTTAATGCCGAGCTGTTTTCCTGACGTTCCAGGATCTTCAGGCCTGTTTCGCAGAGTCCCTGTTCAAAGCACATTTGCATGGCGTTGTTACGTATCCGGCTGTCATTGGGATCAAGACGAAGACCTCGTGAGTACGCTCCGAGCGCCCGGGCGCTGTTGTTCTTCTCGGTCCAGATCACGCCGATATCATTAAGCAAGGAAGCATCGTTCGGCCGCATTCGACGAAGCTGGGCAAATCTTGAAAGGGCCTCATCCGGTTTGCCGTTCATCATGTCCAGCAGGGCCAGATTGTAACTGGCTTCGAAATCATCCGGCGATAGTTCCAGTGTTCGCTCGAAATGAGTACGAGCTCCCGCACTGTCTTCCAGCTTGAGGGCCAACAGGCCCGCCATCATATGAACCTGAACACTGTCGGGTTGCCGCTGTATGAGTTGTCTGACGGTAGCATATGCAGCGGACAGGTCATCCTCATGAAGGAACGTGTTGGCTTTCGTCTCCAGTTCCTTGACTGACATATCTGAAGCTACTTTGGGATCTGATTGGTAGGTCTTGATACGCAGCATTGATATCCTATCTCTTTTTCTCGCGCCAACCAGGGCGCGAAGCATCCTGCTACTGCCTCAGCGAGAGTGTTCTCGCCGGTATTGATTTCTCGGCTCAGACGCCGACGAGTTGTTCGCTCTTTGAGGCCTCCTGCTGAAAGTGCTCAGTTGCCTCAATCATGAAGTGTTTGACCTTGTAGTCCGAATTCACCAGTACCAGTTGTTTGGCTCGATTATTCTCATTGTTGATGAGGATCGGCCCCTGGAGATTCGCCGACATTTCACGTGGATCCTCTGGAATGGTCACTACCACGTAGGTCTCCACAGCAGAAACTTCCGAGACTTCCAACTCAGCAATCTCCTGAGAGTTGATCTCAATCCGGTAGTCCGGATACAGGATTGCAGGATTGAACACGAGAAAAGCGACAGCTTGATTTTCTGTTGATTGAAACCAGTAGAACGGCGCCAGTTCTTCCATCTCGATCAGGCAGAAACTCGTAAGGCCTTCGAAACCAAGGATCGGTCTCTCCATGTGAATAATCTTGTCCTCGGGGATTTCCAGAGAACCGAACCGCAGACTGCGAATTATCATTTACGCTACCCTTTCCAATATGCTATCTCAAGAAATTCAGCAAGCTGGGCTGGATGATCTTGCCGACAGCCATTAAAGCTGCCTGGTATGAGTTTTCGTATGTTGCCAGATCGGTGATGACCTTGGCCAGATCAGCATCCTCGACTTCGGACAGCATGCTAGTGAACGTCAAATTGAGGTCAACCAATCGCGAATCAGTAGCTTCCAACTGCATCGATGTCGATCCCACTGAAGCCCGCCTGTTGATAGCGTGCGTAGTGGCATCGTCGATACATCCCAGAAGCAGTTCTACCCCTTCCTGATCGTCGTTCTCCAACGTATTGATCAGGGCGAGCATGGTTCCAATCATGTCGCTCGATCCGAACAAACCCATATCACGGGCAGTACGCTGATCACCTTCTTCTCGAATGATCAACGATTTGTAGGGATCGTCGTTTTCTATCTGAATGGCTCGCGTTGAGCGGTTGATAGAGGCTGTAACATCGAGTGAGGAGTTGTTGATATAATCCAACAGGTCCTGCACAGTGATGAGTGCCGGGTCGCTCAGGTCAACTGTCAATGCTTGATCGCCCTGCCAGATCGTAAACTCGTCGCCGTCTGTTCCCAAGCCATTCCTAATGTCAGCCAATCTGGAGTCAGCCACCAGGGCCGGGTCCAGGTCTCCTCCGGACGAGTCGTTCGTGTAAGTGCCCAGGATTCCGAGATCGGCTGCAGTTGTATTCGAGATCTCAACAATTTCAAATGAGGGCTCTGGATTGAGGTCTTCGCCGACAAGACTGGCTCCCACAGACCCCTGTATACCGAGATTAGCAGCAGTGTTGTCGTCAGCAGAGGCATTCTGTATGGACAGCCCGAGCGGCACGCCATTGGTGTCATTGATCACGAAACCTGTGCCGGCAGCATTGACGTCCATCGTAACATTTGCCACACCCGCTGCCGCCATCTGCGTATTGAACTCGGTGATGATATCACCGACTGACTCGGCAGATGAAAGATCGACTTCAACATTGATACCGGCACCATCAGTCACGTATATCTTGCCCTGCGTAAGGTCGATACCATTGCCTTCTCTTAGCCTGGCAATTTTGGTGACGGTGGATATCTGGCCACTTGCAGTAGTATCAATAAAAAAGCTATTACCGTCGTCAGACAGCGAGAATGATATTGTCGTATTCATCCCGGCAGCCACCAGCTCGTTATTAAGCCTCGTGACGGCCTCGCCCATGGTAGTCACAGGCGGTGCCAGGTTGAACTCTACTGTCGAGTATTTCGATTGCGGAGGTGTGCCATCCAGGTTGAGATCTCTGATAATGAACCTGCCATCGCTGAGATCGACACCATTGCCATTGTTCAAATCCGCCAGCAAAGTGCCGCCTGACACACCGATGTTGATATCAGCGTCACTCCCAAGCACTGCAAGCGACTTAAGGAACACTTCAGCACCGGTAGTGTTGACTACCTGACGTATCGAGGATTCAATCTCAAACTGGATCTTACCTTCATCGCCCAAGTACTCAGCCCCGTTGCTACTGAGGGCCAGCGGCGAGGTCCCGGTCTTGAACCCAGAGAACATATATCGGCCTTCGAGTTGAGTTTTCGTCAACTGAACCAGCCGATCAAGAATGGATTTGACCTGACTGGCTGATTCCGTTCGCAGGTCGGAATCCACCGTGTCGTTGGCCATGGCCAGCGCGATTTCCTTTGTTTCAGACAAAAGGTCCGTAACATCCGACAAGGTTGTGTCATACGAAGTCATCCAACTATGAGCTTTGCTCAGGTTGCGCCGGTACTGTTCAATCCTGGAAAGTTCAGTCCGGTAATCAAGGTCCCGAAGCGTTCCAAGAGGATCATCCGATGGTTTGTTGATTCGACGTCCGGATGACATGGACGTTTGCAGCTCCATGAAGCGCTGCACTGATCGTTGCATGTTGAATACAACCTCGTTGTGCATCATATTAGATGTAATGCGCATGGCTCACTAATCCTGCTTATTGTGTCTTTGTCTCTACCGGTTCCATCGGGTTATCTCATCCTCAGGGCCTGCTATCTCTTCCCAGGCGCTTGGAGTCGTCCTTGTAGTCAACCAGCGAGGATTTCTTATTGTCTGTCCCCCCGGTAATCTTGCCTCTGATCATCTTCACTACGCCAAGCAAATCACTCTTGACGCTACCCGCTGCCCTGCGATTCTCTTCCTGTATCTTGACATAGATCTCCTCGCGATGCACAACTACATCGCTGGGAGCATCAATTCCCAAGCGCACCTGACGGCCTCTAATTCCCAGAACAGAGACCCTGATGTTATCGCCAATTGTAATCGATTCGCCCAACTTCCTTGTTAGAATAAGCAAACCGCCCTCCGTGGTGTTTGATACTCAATTCCTTGCAGTATCAGGTTATCTACCTAGTATGCCCATAGTATTTATCACCGTATCAAGCGCTCCGTCCATTGCCACAATCACTCTGGCCGCAGCATCGTACGCATGTTGGAACCTGATCATGTTGGCCATCTCTTCATCGAGTGAGACTCCTTCCACAGATTGCTTCTGATTGTTGATCTGGTGGGCCAGGAGTTCATAGTTGTTTGCAAAGGATGTTGCCTCCCTTGTGTCGATACCCAAGTTTCCTACCAGGGTATTATAGTAGTCATTCATTGACGCACTGTTATTGGACATCACCTGGCTGTATTGCAGATCAGCAATTGCCAGTGCGACCTCGCCGTCAAGCACGTCAACATCGGAACTTGCCGAAACGGCGATCAAGTTATTGTCGTTGACAATCTCCTGGTTCAGTCGAATACCGGCTGCTGTTGTAAAATCAGGATCAAAGAACGACACTCCTGTCGAGCCGTTCAATCCGTAGCCGCCGACATGCAACTCATTAACCCGTTCCACTACTGTCCTGGCCAACTCGTCGAGACGGCTTATGTAATCAGGAATCAACTCGTCACGACTTTCCAGCAATCCCGCCATCTGACCGTTGAGATTCTTCAGCTTTACGTCGGTACCCTTCCAGACCAATTCGTGTGTCAGGCGTGCACCGTCGCGTACCCCCCTGACACTAATGTCAAAGGAATCGGATGAATCGACCAGCACCATTGCACCCATTGAGACAATTGTCCCGCCATTGGCTTTATCTATCACGTTCACATCGACGATGCTTGACAGGTCGTTGGTAAGCTTATCCCGCATATCACGGAGATCACTCGCCTCTATGTTTCCTATCTCGATTGCCTTTATTTGCTGATTAAGCTTAGCGATTTCACTGGTGAGACGATTCACTTCCGAAGTCAGATTTACAAGATCAGCATCGATAGCGGAACGCTGGTCACTGAGGTTGTTACTGACATGCTTTAAGCGATCTATTAACAGATTGGCTGATTGTATGACTGATTCACGGGAACTGGTACTGTTAGGATCAGTCGATAGTTGCGACCAGGCGTTCCAGAATTCGTTCAGGGTATTGGCCAGACCGCTGTCCTGAGGCTCATTGAACACCGCCTCCATCTGGCTAAGTGTCTTTTCTTTGTACGACCAGTTTCCCAGCTCCTTGGTGGCTTCGCGGTACTGCTTGCCAAGGAAGAGATCGCGCATATGACGAATGTTACTAACCTGCACTCCGGAGCCTATTGGTCCGTTCGCGCTCAGTTCCGGATACGAAGTTGTGATAGTGACTCTCTGCCGGCGATAGCCAGGGGTGTTGGCATTGGCAATGTTGTGACCGATAGTCTGCAGCCATGCCTGGTTCGTGAGTAATGCCCGTCTCCCGATCTCAAGTCCCTGCATTAATCCTGCCATTATATCCTCCTGTCAATCATGACCGTAGCCTGAGACTGTGAGGAAACACCGGCAGCACTGTATGTGCTTTCCCCTTCGTTCATCTTCGACAGCATGGACATCGTACGAGAGATAAACTCCCGTGACTGATTCAACAGAATCGCGTTTGTATTTCGTGATTCAGAAATCTTGTCATTGAGTCCAAGAATCAGCTCTCTGAGTTGCAACAGTCGCTGTCCCTGGGTTTCATCGGCGAACTCAAGAATGCGAGTAACCGTCAGATCTCCATCGACAGCGTTAGCCGCCTTGATGGATTCGAACAACTCCTCGCGTTTGCGATTGAGCTGCTGACTTTCGAGAAGCTTGTCGCGCTGCAATTCAGTAATTTTGCTCAGGTCCTGAGCGTTGTTTGTCACCAGAAGTTCCTTCTGTCTCTCAAGCAGCTTAAGGAACTCCTCGAACACGAGAGCTTCTTGACTGATGACTTGTATTAGTTGATTAATCATATCCAATATCGCTGATACTTCCAATATTGTTCTTATCGACTACTTCACTTGACATCTTTAGACTCCACAGCCGAGAATCGATCGCTTGTCTCTCGCACAAGAGCCGCCACTTGCTTGACATACTGCTGAGTTTCAGGGAACGGCGGCACACCACCGTACTTGTCCACATTCCCCGGACCCGCATTGTAGGCTGCTAATGCAAGTTCCAGATCGCCGAATCGATCCAGCATACGCCGCAGATAGCGGCTTCCGGCCCTGATATTCTGGCGTGGATCGAACACATCAGTAACTTCCAGATCTTGTGCGGTGGAATCGGTCAACTGCATCAAACCCTTGGCACCGGCATGCGAAACAGCATTTGGGTCACCGTCTGATTCGGCTCGTATGACTGAAGCTATCAACGCCGAATCAAGCCCGTGCTCCTGTGAGGCTTCGTAAATCAACTGGCCAAAACGGCCCAGAATCTTGTCTTCCTTGATTTCGCGCCGTGCGCCATCAATCGGTATCGGTCCACCGGGACGCGACAGGGGTCTTGATTCATTCTCCCTGCTCGGCAAGCGGATCGGGTCGTTCCTGTTCAAATCAACAGGGGGCTGTTCGAGTGGAATCAGTGGCTTGATAATCCTCTCGTCCCCCCCCTGCTCAAACTTTGCTTCAACCAGCTTCTCCATGGATTTATAGAGCAAATCGGCGATGGAGTTATTCCCGCCAAACGTAGTGTTGCGAGCAATCTCCATATCAAACAGATCTGTAAACGTCTCCTGTCCCAGACCTTCCGCCATGGGGTTGTTTTCGGAGAATGGGCTTTTCGGCACAGTTTGCCGCATAGTTTTCAGCATCTGATAGACAAAGAAAGATTCGAACTCCTTGGTAGCCTTGCGAAGCCGTGCTTTCTCAGTATTGACATCCCCGGACGCATGTCCCTTGAGTCGTTCCAGTTCGGTATGACTTGGAAGAACCGGGGAACTGTTGATCGTCAGGCTCATTACAGAATTACCAGCTCGGCCCGTAGCGCTCCGGCCTGTTTGAGGGCCTGGAGAATAGCAATGATGTCACGCGGCGTGGCGCCGATTTTGTTCAGGGCGTTTGTTATATCACTGAGATTTGCAGATCGCTTGAGCTTAACTACCCGCGCCTGCTCCGGATTCACGGAAATCATTGACTCCTGCGTAACAATCGTTTCACCCCCGGAGAAAGGTTCCGGCTGCGAAATGATCGGACGCGACTGGATGTTTACTGTAATTGTGCCATGAGCGATAGCCACCGGCTCAATCGTGACGTGCTGACCGGTCACAATGGTGCCGGTTTTCTCATTGACCACAACCCTGGCAACGTTGTCCGGTACAATCATCAAGTGGCCGATATCGGACATGAACTGCGAGCGCAGCGTGGGATACATAACACTGTCCGGCACGATAACTTTGACAGTGCCGCCGTTAATGGAGTACGCCACTGTACCGTACTTGATGTTGATACGTTCGGCGATTCGGTGTGAAGTCGTGTAATCGGGATTGATGAGTGACAGGTAGAACTCCTTGTCACTGCCTGCCTTGCCCTCCACCGGATTCGTGACCTTACAGCCACCGGGAATGCGACCTACCAACGTGTAGTTATTAACGATTTTGTTGCCGTCATCGACCTGAACGTTGAATCCACCTATCGACACCGGACCCTGTGCGGTACCTCTCACAACTCCGTCGGGATCCGACAGCGGCGTGAGCAGCAATGTTCCACCCTGAAGCGAACTGGCATCTCCGATTGACGACAGGGTTGCATCGAAATTCGACCCCTCCGCCTGCTGACTGCTCAGCTTGGCCGTCACCATAACAGCGGCTATATTCTTGACTTTGAGCTTCTGAGCATCGACAGTCAGTCCCATACGCTCCATCATGTTGGCCAGCGAACGGACCGTAAACTGTGTTCCGCCGCCGTCGCCGGTTCCGTCCAGACCGATCACCAGCCCGTATCCGAGCAGATCGACTTCCTGCTTGCTCTGAAAACTGCATACGTCTTTCACACGCACTTTGGCAGCCTCTACAGATGCGCACCAAAACGACAGGAGCATGAGCACAACAACCGCGTAAGTCGGAACAATCAAGTTGGCATAAACGATCCTAAGCATGCTCCCTCCTAAAAGACCCAGTTGATCAAACGTGTGAAGAAGCCGGGTCGGGAAGCTGTGGTGGCGTTCCCCTTGCCGGTGTATGAGATCTCGGCATCGGCAATCAGGTATGATTCAATCGTGTTGTCCGGAGTGACATCCTTCGATCTGACGACACCGGACACATAGATGGTTTCGTCTTCGCCGTTTATCCCGATTATCCGGGATCCTTCGATCACAAGATCACCGTTGTCTCGAACCTCAACGACAGTCACACCGATCTTGGCGCGAATCGAACCTGACCTGAGGTTCTCTCCCTTGCCGTTAAACTTGTTGCTGTTGTCCGCTTTAGCCCCGAACATGGGGATGAAGGACAGGGAGCCGACACCGGGGCCACCGGAAGTATTGATCTTGGTACTTTTCTCTGTCTTGGTCTCGACTTGTTGTGAAGCACGGTTTTGCTCTACGATGAACACCGTGATCACATCACCTACTCGGTGCGCCTTGATGTCAGAAAAGAGTGACTGGCCTTTCCCGATGTCCTGTCCCTGCAGTTTCAGGGAAAAGGGAAGCAACAGGAAAACGGCCAGCAGAATGATAAACCGCTTGAAGTTCATGTGGTAATCCTCGATTCCTATTCATTACGGATCCACTGATACAATCCGGCTGTCGACAACGCGGGCGCTGACGATCTTGCCGGAAGCCTTATTCTTGATTCGGACAGTCTCTCCTGACCGTCCGGTTTGGAGAACTTTGCCAGGCACCCTCACCTCACAAAGTCCGTCGTTATAGACGATGGTAACCTCCCCCCCAACTTCAATGTCAGGGACCGATTCCATATCTCCGGTAGTGAGAATGTCCCCTTTGCGCAGATTTCTCTTCGATCTGTAATCCAGGATATCCTCGATGGAAGAAACCGGTTGTTCTCGCAAGGAGGTTATGTCCATCATCTTCTTTTCAAAAAGCTCTTCAACAAACAGCGTGTGTCGCTTTATCTTGTCGCACGCGACGAGAACCTCGATATGGCGATTGATTCGCAGCCGGACCTGCCCTTTTTCTATACACTCTCCCTCATCGGTGATCGTGACATAGATCGTGTATGGTCCGATTGGGTCTCTCTTGGAAAACGCACGAAAACTGAGATCTTCGGGATCGATCAGACGCGTCTTCAGACGATTGGAAAGAACTTCAATAGTATATTCTTCCGGATTGAGATCGTAATCCTGCATCACCGCCTGAACGATTGCCTTGTCGGTCGGAATCGCGAAAGACGAACCGGCGGCACATGCAACCATCACCGCCAATACTATCAGGATCCTGATGTCATGTCTTTTCATCGACGCTATCTCTTCAGGTT
>Ga0164310_10001363_pt1 | contig 13765 bp, 9 predicted proteins | sample GuaBasSedimGuay1_FD_121795 | JGI IMG/M metagenome (GOLD analysis project Ga0164310, IMG submission 121795) | Subseafloor sediment microbial communities from Guaymas Basin, Gulf of California, Mexico - Guay1, Core 4569-9, 0-3 cm | ecosystem: Environmental > Aquatic > Marine > Hydrothermal vents >... | reverse complement strand
CTTGAAATGCTTTCTAAACCGGCAAGAATGTTAATGAGGGTAGTCTTCCCGGAGCCACTTGGCCCTATGATGGAAACGAACTCTCCTTTTTCAACATGGAAATCACAACCTCGTAATGCTGGAACGCGCAGATGTCTTTGCTCATCTTCGTAGATTTTTATCAGGTCAACACATTCAATCATTATTTACTCCTCTTTAATTGGATGGTAATTTCTAATTTGTAGGGCTAATCCCACATAATAGACTGCCAACATTGGTAACTCGAAAAGGAAAACTAGGAAAACATAGAACCAATTTCCCTTCCAAGAAAAGTCGGCAAAAGGATTTGGGAAATTAAAAAGCACAGGCATAAGTATCGCTAGTAAGCACAAGCTAATGCTAAGTGAAATTAATACTGGAAGAAAGGCTACAACAAGAAATTCTATGAGAAAACTCCCCAGAAGCTGGTTTTTTGTGGCTCCGACCTGGACACTTGCTTCTACGATACCCCTGCGTTGTAGATAAATATTCCTTGCTAAGAGGTAACTCACTAAACACAAAATTGTTAGAGAAAGAAAAATGTTAAGATAAGCAAAATCTTGTTTCCAATAGATAAAGGGGTAATCTATTTGATCGATAAAGAACCTTTTTTCATAAACTGTGAGTTTAGCTTCTTGAACGATTTGCTCTTTTATCATTGTTAGATTAGCGCCCTCGGTTACCTTTAACAACAGGAAGGCTTCCTCTTTTACTGGCATTGTTTTTGCGGCGCTTTTAATGTGTGATAGAGTGTGAAGGCTTGTTACAAGGTTAAACTCGACAACTCTACTTTGAAACAACTTTGCCTTTGTAGGCATGCTAAGTAGAGGGAAAGATCTGAAACTATTGATATATTGCAAAGGAAAACGGTTAGAATAGATTTCTGTAAAATCATCATTATAGAGAATTTCATCTTTAGAATAATCAAAGCCTTTTGCATGTCTGTAATCCATTAAATAAGTATCATCTGATTCAAGGGCAACAATATCCTCCAGAGAACAGCCTGTTTTTGAAAAGAAGCTATTGTGGGCAACATATTGAGCAAATTCGGTTGTATTTTTAATTGCAAGTATTGTTGTTTGAATGCTTGTTTGAAGTGGTGGATTGATGAAAATTTCAAAGAAACTCCTTTGAACTTCGGCGGAAGAGTCAACCCCCTTAATTGCCATAAGACGCTGTTTTGTAGTTTGATTGAAGTCCCAATTAGTGACAACTAAATCAGAAAAACCAGAACGCAATGCTATTTCATAATTAAAATGTTCGGGATAGGAGTTTACTAAAAGTAATCCCGGAGAACATGCTATGGGTAAAACCATTAATCCAAGTAAGATAGTACGATAGGATATATGGTCCGCAGAGAAATTCTTCAAGGAAAAAGTGAATAAATTCTTCTTTTTGAACCAAATTTTTTTCCCAAAGAAACATAAACATTTCACTACAAGCTTTGAAATTAAAAGATAAAGGATAATGCTTGCTATTAGAATTCCACAGTAGATTAAGCTAGTAAAGAAAATTGTTGCATGATAACTTTTCATGGGTGACCACTCTCCCACATAACTTAAGAACAATCCAAGAAAGCCAAAAGCAATACACAGAGCACTTGGAAGAAGCATGATCATTTCAATTGCAGAAAAAATTTTCTTTATTTTTCTGGTTCTTTGCTTTCTAAAGATTTCAGCTCGCGAGCGATTAAGTGCCTTTAGAAGTTCATTGTCAAAAAGATAACCACTGATTAAGAAGGCTAAAAGGAAAATTACAGCCGGAATAATAAACAACGACTCACCCAAGCCTGGAAAGAAAGCTGTTTCCTTGAGGGATTGATAAGTAAACAGGAAGATAAGAATACTAAGTAAGAGCCCCAAAAACACCCCAATTAAAAGACTCATCGAAATGTAAAGACCCTTTTCTAAGAGTATAACCTTTCGAATTCTTTTATCTTCTAAGCCTTGATTTTTCAATAGAAACAAAGATTGCTCAAAGAGCTTTTTATCTATTTTAGTGGTTTCAATAATTAGAAACAATAATAATAGGATAAGTGGCAAACTGACCAAAAAAATTGAATTGGTCTCATGCAACCAGAATTCTTGATAGGAATTTAAGTTTGATGTAAGATCAAGGAAGGGGCTAAACCCATTCCAAGAACCATGAAAAGAAGAGAATGCTTCTAAATAGTGATTCAAGTCCTTGGGGTTTAAAACAGCATCATTGTAGTTAATATCCACAGCAATGCCTTTTTTAGAACTCACAAAAGGAAAATTGTTAATAAAAGTAAAGAAATATTCTGGCATTGTGATAAACTTTCCTTTTATTTCAAAGGCATCAAATTCGTTGGTGTCAGTAAAGTCTTCCCAAGTTGGAAGGTCTGCTGAAAAGCCGGCTCGATAAAATAGCAATTTCAAGTCTGAAATGATCCCAACGACGGTTACTTGTTGTTTAGAAATCGGGTACATTGTCCCTGCAACATTTAATGTGAGAGTATCATTCAACTCGAACAAAGGAGTGGAAGAGGGATCTTCAAAAAAGTAGAGAACCTCACTCGCATTTGTTGGCATTCGCCCTGAAAGTAAATTAGACTCGAGAATAGTAAATAACTCCTCAGGGAAAGTAAAATAACCATAGGCATTGCCAAGCTGCGGATCATACCGGTTTTCATACACTTGAAATGCATAAACCCACGAGTAATTATCTCTCATCAAGTTAGAAGCAATATCATTAAGACTATTTTTCATAGTTTGTATCAATGTAGTAATATCATTTAATGAATAGTTGGGCTCATTGGCAGTTGATATAATTCTATAAGTACTAATTGCTGAATCATCGTACCAATCTTTTGCCTTAAAGAAATCATGAAAAGCTTGCTCACGGTTGTTATACCAGACTATTGAAAAACTGGTTAATAATGTGAAAATTAAGGAGGTGCTAAGAATCGTCAAGATGAAACGCTTCCTATTTGATTGGATAAAGGTTTTAAATAGAATCCAGAAGCTATTTTTTCTCAAGTTTAAGAGACCATCTTTCAAACCCACTTTTCTTTCCTCCCTTATACCTCCGACACCATATGATATTGTTTTATCTTGGGGATTAATCTTGTTAACCATCCGAGAGCAATAAGCCCACCAACTAGTATTATCGCTAAAACAGAGTAAGCGTTAAAGCTAAGTTTAAATGACGAATAAACTTGATAATTGCTCGAGAGAAAAGTACCAATCAACCATCCAAATATGAACCCACAAAAAGAACAGAAAATAATTGGAATAAAAGAAATAATGCCCAATTCGAGAAGAAAAGCCTTTTGAATTTCTTTTTTTGTAATTCCTAAAGTGTACTCTATTTCCAGTGCTTTAGTTCTAAACTTGAAGATATTCGCAACGATAATATTTAGATAAAGAACCGCAATAATTGAAGAAGCAATTGTACTAAAGGCTTGAAAAATCGTTATGAGGTTTATGCTCTCGAGATCCATTTCATTGATAATCATACTTTGGTCAACAATCTCCACTGCAGGAGATAATTGGTTTTGAATTTGCTCTTTGGTAGTAGAAAGGCTTTCACTCGAGGTAGTTTTAATTATAATGTGAAATGATTTTGAAGTTTTAAAGGAGATTAAAGATGTTTCCAATTTCTCATAAGAGTCTAGCGACATTACAAGTGAAAAAGCGATTCTTTCACCGTTGAAAGCAACACGCTTTCTCTGTGGTAAAAGCGGAAATACATCGAAACCGGCTATAAAGGTGAAAGTGATTTCTTTTGATACCTCTCCAAAAAAGGCATTCGTAAACCGAACGCCATCACTATAACCCTTTCGTTTAGCATAATCCTTAGTCATCAAATATGATAGGTTTTGTTCTAATTGGGAAATCTCACCTGGATTGATTCCAAAATTCAATGTGGACAACTCTACTGTTGCAAGGAAAGCTGTTAGGTTGTAAATACAGAGAATAGGAACAGTATACTCTTGTTCTCCAAAAAAAGTGTCCCTCTTTAAAGTAAAACTCGATAGCATAACTGAAGCAGTTTTTTCTATGCCAGAGATGTTTGAAAGAGCTTCTTGTGAAGGTAAGAGCTGTGGATATTGAGAGTTTAATACTAAATCAGATGCCCCTAAAGCCAAAGTCTTTTCAATTGTCAAATGGTCCGAGAGAGAGGGTTTTAGCACTATTCCCGGAATGAGAGCAAGTCCAAACAAAAGTAAAAAGGAAATTGCCTTTTTGTAAGATTTATTGTTGAATTTAATGTTTTTAAATGAAAAACCTAACAAATTCTTTCGCCTGCGCCATAACTTCTCACCGAACCATTCAAATGTAAACACTATACAACGTGAAAAGAGGAAAAAAGCCGCCAAAGTAAGCATCACTACACCAAAGAAGATCATTACCCAACCTAATGTATAAAGTGACCAATAGGTCATTAGGATTTCTTCTGCTGTGAATTTTAGAATGAAAATTCCCAAGCTCGTTAAGATTATACCGGGAAAGCTTAATAGTAATTCCACTTTTGAAAAGAGTTGTTGAAATCGATTTTTCTGATAATTAACCAAAGAAAGTGATTTAATAGCAGGAAGAGTTCTAACTTTTCTTAACTCGATTATTAGACCTAGTAAGAAGTATAGAATTAAAAATGAAAACATGACGAATAAAAAGAGAGGAGCAGTAAGAAAAGAAAAGGCATCTTGGTAGCCATTAGGATCAGAAAGCGAGACAATTAAGCTTATTAATAAACTGCAAAAACTTCCAACAATTGAACTGAAAAACAGAATCCCAATAACTTCAATAAACACTAACCAAGAAAGTCTTTTCTTATTTACTCCAAGGGTTTGCAATAAACTCAGAGAAGCGAGATATTCTTTTTGATGGTAATTGAAACCTTCATAGCAAACAAAGATTAGTAAAAGGCTTAAGGGAAAAATTGCTGCCAGGACAATAATGGTTTTCGAACGCCAATTGCTTTGAAAGGTTCTTAGAGACTCATATAGATCCAAACCAATGGTAAAAGTTTCTCGAGGTTCAGAAAGGAGTCCCTGGAAAGTGAACAAGTGTTCTTGAAAGTAGGAGAGGCATTTACTTATTTTCACAGCCCTGATAGCTTTGGTATTATAATCAAAATCAATGATTACCGCTCTTCCGGTGGACAAAAAAGGAAAAGAATTTGCAATGTCTACAAGAAATGAACTTGTGGTAAAGAACCTTTCTTGAGGGGTGTATTTATACCGCCAGTATTTAATATTCGAAGTCCAATTTAGAACATCGGTTGACAAGCTGTTTTCACGGAAACTCCTTTCAAGATTAGAAAGAATTCCAACAATAGTAAAATTCATTGTAAAAGCATTTTGAGAGCTGTCACTTTGTAAAGAGAGAGTATCATTTATATGGTAAGTAGGATTTAAGGTGGAGATTTGATAATACAAAAGCTCTGTAGAATTATTGGGTAACCTTCCTTCAATTAAACTCTCATAGAACACATTACTTAGAGAAGCAAGGTATCCATTCACCTGAAACCTTTGTAGAAGGCTTTGATTGCGGTGTAAAAATTCCACACTAAATAACGAGGTGCAATTTGACGCCAATGATGGGATAAAATAGTTTAAAGTATCAGTCAATTCTGAAGTGACTTTTTCAAGATAATCGTGCTCAAACCCTTGAGTAAAATTACTTGATATGGTGCTGTAATAAGCATTAATATCTAAATCATCATTCCAATCCTTTTGGTTAGAAAAATACTTCTGAAGCATGGAATTTTGTTTTGAATACCAAAGTATGAAAAAAGCATTCAAAATTAAGAAAATAAAAATCGTGTTTAAAATGAGAAAGATAAACTTCAGGTTGTTTGACTTTATGAATATCTTCAGTAGAATCCAATTGGAGCCCTTTCTCACGTTTGAACGACTCATAACCCGCAATCCCTAAGATATTTGATTAAAAAGATACGAGTCAAAACTTAAAATTATTGTGAACATTTTAATTATTTTTAGGATAAAAAAAGTTAATGATAGTAGGGGGGAAGTCGACAAAATATTCAAACGCATATTATAACTATAATGCTCTAAAAATGTAGTAAAGGTTTTTAAAAAATATGTTTAATAAATCTAAGATACCGACTTGAAAAAATTATGCTGAAAGAAAAACTTTTAACTTCAGCCTAAACACAACATTCAAAAATAGAAGAAAATGCGCATTAATTAGTTAAAATAATTCGAGCTGTGAAATAAATGAAGCCTAGTCAACGTTTCCAAAAGAAGGTATGGAGAAAACCGCCAAAACAAAAATCCAAACAGCATAAGATTCCAAATAAAATTGGGAAAGCAAAGTGTGCAGTCTGTAAAAAGCCGATAAATAGTGCCAAACGAAATTTAGCCCGAGAGAATTTCAAACGAGCAAAGAGTTCTGTGCGAACCAACCGACCATATGGCAATTATCTTTGTACTACCTGTTTGCGAAAATTGGCCATAAAAGAGACTAGAGCACTTCAAACAGAATAAGAGAGGAATAGCTTAGGGGTTATTTTTCCCCTTAATCATTTTCTATTTTTCACAAGACTTTTTGTAACTTTTTTAAGGGAAAACAAGTGCTTTCCATGCGGTGAAAACAGCATGGAATTTGAAATACCTGAGACTCTTGAAAAGACGCGGGAATATCTCGTTGAAGCAAAACATGCAGCCGATTTTCTTGGAAGCGGGAAAGTTGAAGTGTTATCGACACCCTCGATGATTCTTATGATGGAACAGACAGCATTGCTTGCGGTTCAAGACTATCTTCCGGAAGGATGGATCACTGTTGGGATTTTAGTTAACATTCGTCATTTAAAAGCTACACCAAAGGGAGAAACGGTACGAATTGTTGCAAAGTTAAAGGAGAGGGATCGTCGCCGGCTTGTTTTTGATGTTGCAGCTTTTCATGGTGACGAGAAAATTGGAGAAGGAACTCACGAACGTTTCATTGTTAACAAAGAAAAATTCATGGCCAGTATAAAAAAGAATTAAAAAAAAGGCCAAACCTTTTTTTTCTTATTTTATTCTGATGGTTGCATTCCATCTATGAGAATAATAATAATTGACATTCCGATTGGTATAAGGACATATGTTAAGAGAGTCATCAGGATTGTTCCTTGATTACTTGCATCGGTAGACATTATCGCTAAGACTGCGAGCATTATGATGAAGAAGATAGGTGACACAACACCGATAACGAGGAAAAGCTCTGCTATTACGCCAAGGCCTTCAATGAACTCTTTTTCTTCTCTAATTTTATCGCGCATCAAAGACTTGGTTTCATTTGTGAGATAGCTTGTCAGGTCTCCACCGGAATTGATTACTGAAATTAATCCCTCGAGAAAGGCTGAGTAAACTTTTGATGGTGAGTTCTCTGCAGCAATTTCTATTGCAGTCAGTAGGTCATATCCTAGGATTTCGATATTTCGAGAAATTTTCTCGGCTTCTTTGGCAATCTCCAATTGAATATTTTCATTGGCGAGTGCTAGAAACGCCTTATCTGGTGCCACGCCAGCGGAAGCCATTGCGGCTAGGAACGAGCTTGCTGTCGGCAGCGAGGATTCAAGGGCACGTTTACGGTTACTGGCAACATATCGTGGATAGACTAGAAATCCCATAGCAACGACAAATGGGACCAATAAACCGATGATTGTTGCGCTGAACCAAACGGTTCCGGTCAAAGCGCCATTGAAGGCATATAGAATACCCAATGTTGCCGGGAAAGCCAAAATTAAAGAGATTATAATTTTGAGAAAACTTGTAGAGAGATACATTCGAAGGCTGACTTCCATCCCTGCTTTTCTCAACGTTTTCCCCAATTCACTGAAACGAGGTAAGAGCGGCTCCATCATCTTACCAAAACGCAAATACGCAATTCTTCGAAATCCTTTACTCATGTGCTTACCTTCCTCTAAAAGTATTAGACTTTCTTCATTTTAAAATTTAATGTTCTAGTACTCATATAAGAAAAACGCCTTTTAAGAGGTGAAAAGAGAAAAAATGGAAAAAGAGGGCACTCTTTGTGAGGGGTAGCGGGAGTTGGTTTTTCTTTTATTCCAAACCTTTAACAGCCCTATCATAAGTTCGTTGTGGATTACTATAATATTCTCTAACGACAGTAGCCACATCTTGCCAGTGGCGGATCTTCTTCTTGACCATCCAGCGGAGAACGGTTTTCCGTTTCTCAATTTCATCCCAACATTCTTGGTCGGTCCATCCTAATTGGTCGCGAATACGTTCAACAATATAGGAACGACCATAGAAGGTGAAATTGTCTTCTCTGGGATTCCATTTGAAGACAGGATTAGTTAACAACTCATTAGTAACTGGATCTACGCCGGCAATTTCTGTGACCTCAACAGTTCGGCGCATGAATTTCCCGCCCAAGCGTACTTTTGCTTGCACAGCGACAATGTCAAGGGAACGTAATAATGTTCGGGGAATATTCATTGGTTCTGACTCGAGACGATGAATGACTGATTCGACAGAGTCACCATGAATGGTTGCCAAACCGAGATGCCCTGTTGCCATTGACTGGAAGAGCATATACGCCTCCTCACCACGGATTTCACCTACGAGGATATAATCTGGCCTTTGTCGCAAAGCTGCTTTGAGGAGGTCGAACATTGAGATTTCTCCTCGCTTTTTGCCATCTTTTTCTATGCCACCAAACCCCAATCTCGAGACCGAAGGAATCCAATTCTCGTGGGGGAGATTAATTTCAGCGGTATCTTCAATAGAGATAATCTTAGCATCTGGTAGAATGAACATAGAGATACAGTTCAAGAGGGTGGTTTTTCCGGAAGCCACACCACCTGAAATCATGACCGAATGTCGATTCTCAATGACAAACCAATAGAACGCCCCTATCAAAGGATCGATAGTATTCAGCATGATAAGGTCAGTAATAGTCATTGGGTCTGAGCGGAATTTCCGGATAGTGAAGGTTGAACCTCTTTGAGTGACTTCTTTCCCGTAAGTAATGTTGATACGGCTTCCGTCTGCAAGCGAAGCGTCAACAATGGGATTAGCAACGCTGATATGTCGGCCGGACCTTTGAGCAAGTTTGATAACAAACGAGTCGAGTTCTTCCGCGTCATCAAAGACAATGTTCGTCGGGATAGACTCATGTTTCCGGTGCCAGACATAAATAGGAACACCAACGCCATCGCAGGAGATGTCTTCAATCATATGGTCCTTTAACAATGGTTCAATTTTCCCAAACCCTAACAAATCACGCTGTACATAATAGAGGATTCGATCAAATGAATCATCTTTCAATTTGAGGTTATAATCTTTAACGATATCGAAAACCTTTCTTCTCAAATATTCTGCGGCACGGTCCTTTTCTTTCAAGAGAGAAAAGTCCACGTCGAGCTCTTCGATGAGAATCTGCTTAATGATCTTGAACTTTTCCTCCTCTTTCTGCTCCAATGGAACTTCAACCACAATGTACTGTGTTCTATTGGAGATGGGGTCTGTCTGAATCAAACAATAGCTGAAGGGAGGAATGAGAGGGTAAGTCTCTTCCAATAAGGGCGCTGAGTCGATGGAGGAGACTGGTTTAAGGTCTTTATCTTGTGGGCTCTTTTCAGTCATTTTACTGCACACCTAATACTTATAGTATAATTATTCTAAAAGCTTCCGTTCCCTCGAGACTCTGAAAAGCAACATAATGCTGGTCAAGAGTGCTTGTAATTACTGGCAGGCCAAGACCGGAAGGGCTGACAAGGGTGACATTGCGCCATGGGATGGTAGTTTCAAAAACGACTTCTTGAATATTTGAATCTGTAAGGTCAGACGCTTCGATAAACCAATGGTTTGCCCCGGGTAAAATACGGAAGGTAATTTGATAGTCATGGCTCGAAAGGTCAAGCGGCAGAATGAGAGAACGATTAATGATCACTCGACCGGTTAGGTCCTGCTGCAAGCCTAACTCCAAGACATTTTTAATCTCCTGAGCAACCGAAAACGCCACCTCATTCAAGCCAACTTCAATTGTATTCTCGAGAGTAGTGGTATTAATTGAGTTAAAAGTCAAAGTCACACCTGCAATAGTTAGAACGCCAATAGCTACAACACTGATATACATTACCCATTCTTGTGGCATTTCTGTCGCTCCAAAGAGAATCTTTCTTATATTTTATTTGCAACATGAATTTATAACTCTATTCTTTGCAAACTTTTTAGTTTTTCTCGTTTTACTCTTAAGTGGAACTTGGCAAAAAATCTTTGCATTGTCACCATTGGTGATTTTTCGAAAGAAAAAAGAAGGAAAAAAGAGAGGAAAAGAGAATTATAACTTCTCTTTGAGGATTTTCGGGATATCACTAATGAGTCGTGCGACAGAAACACCTGCTTCTTCAAGAACCTTAATCTTGGATGCAGCAGTGCCTTTGCCACCAGAAACAATTGCACCGGCGTGGCCCATTTTCTTTCCAGGGGGAGCCGTTCGACCGCCGATAAAGGCAACAACAGGTTTTGTCACGCTCTTTTTGATGTATTCTGCAGCATGTTCTTCTTCTGTTCCACCAATTTCACCGATCAAGACAATGGCGTCTGTTTCAGGGTCCTTTTCGAAGAGTGCCAGACCATCTACAAAACCAAACCCGTGAGCCGGGTCACCACCAATTCCAATGCACGTTGTTTCACCAAAGCCTTTGTTTGTTAATGCCAAAATTACCTCGTAAGACAGAGTTCCACTACGAGCAATAACACCTACTTTTCCTCGTTTGAAAATCTGGTTCGGCATTATACCGATTTTACAGCCATCTGTCGACACAAGGCCAGGAGTATTGGGGCCAATTATTGTGATTCCTTTCTGCTTTGCTTTTTCAACGGCTCGAGCAGCATCCCAAACAGGGACATGCTCTGTAATAACGACAATTAGGGGGATGTCAGCATCGATCGCTTCATTTAAAGCACCGGCGGTATATTTTGCCGGAACAAAAATAACCGATGCGTCAATCTCGTGTTTTTCTTTTGCCTCAGCAATGGTATTGTAGACAGGCACTCCATGAACTTCTTGTCCGCCTTTTTTGGGTGTCACACCTGCAACAACTTTAGTGCCGAAATCCAGCATCGCTTTAGTATGGAAGGAACCCTGTGTTCCGGTAATTCCCTGTACTAATACTCGAGTATTCTTATCAATTAAAATCTTCATTCTTCATACCACCACTATTTTTTCGCGTTGGCAATTTCCACTGCTTTTTTCACAGCAGCTTCCATCTCTGTAAAAGCATTCATTCCGGCTTTTTCCAGGATTGTCATGCCCTCTTTTTGTTTGGTACCTACAAGTCGAACAACAAAAGGCATCTTTAATCCTAGCTTATCACGTACTTCTACGACTGCTTCTGCAACATGATCGCACCGAGTGATGCCGCCAAAAATGTTGACAAGCAAAACATCAATGGGCTCTCCTGTCTCACCTACCTCTTTAACAATGCTCAGAGCATTTAGGACACGCTCAGTAGAAGCACCACCACCTACATCAAGAAAGTTCGCCGGTTTACCGCCAAATTCCTGGATTAAGTCAGTCGTTCCCATGACCAACCCTGCACCGTTACCAATAATGCCGATGTCCCCATCTAAACGAACAAAGGCAACACCATAATTCTTAGCTTTCTCCTCGAGTGGATCATCTGGAATGCGTTTTTCCATGAATTCTTGGTAGAGTGGATGGCGAAAAATGGCGTTGTCATCAATAATAACCTTTGAATCCAAAGCAATAATTTTACCGCCTTCTAAAACAGCAAGGGGATTTATCTCAATTAATTGTAAATCGAGAGTATGTAAACCCGTCCAAATTTTCATTAAAATGTCGGTTAACTGGTTCAATTCATCGCCCTTAAAGCCAAGTGCTTCTGCGAGTTTTGCTGCTTCCTCTGTTTTGAGAGGATAATCAATGGGAAACCGTTTCTTTTGAACTTTCTCTGGCGTCTTAGCTGCGACGCTTTCTATATCAACGCCACCTTCTGTGCTCATAATGAAAATTATCTCACGAGCAAAGGTGTCAAACATAGCACTAATATAGAGCTCATTGATGATCTTTGCAGCCTTCTCGATAAGAAGGCACTGAACTTTCATGTTCTTAATTGTTCCGGCGAGGATAGTGGGTGTGACCTCTTTAAGCTCGTCCTCATTCTTCACTACTTTGATCAATCCTGCTTTTCCACGGCCGCCATGAAGGATTTGCCCTTTCACGACAACAGGATAACCTAGCTCTTTCGCGGCTTGTTCTGCCTCTGAAAGATCTCTTGCTACTTTCCCAGGTAAGAGAGGTATTCCTAACTTCTGGAAAATTTGCTTTCCTTCGTGTTCTAATAATAGTCCCAAGTGACTAGACTCCTTGTTAGTTTATCTTTTTCTGGTTTTTTCTTCAAAAAATTTTGAAGAACTATTCCCACAAAAAAAACTTCTACATTAAAAGCTTTTGGAAGGATTTTACAACAAGTAGTTCACTAGTTATTCAACACTTTTTTGATAATAAACTAAAATTTAAATTGGTAAAGACAAATAACTGTCTTCGTGAAAGAAATGTTACAGTTTGAACTTCCAAATGCCGTTACTATGAGCGAGTTGAAAAAACGATCAGTGATAAGTAAAGATGAATATAAAATTGGGACAATAATTGAAGCTGTTTTTACAGAGGATTTGGAACTTCATTCCTTCCTTATCGGTGGCTCCCGCTGGGAAGAGTTCAGAGAAGCTCTTGGGGTTGTGGATGATATTGACCCAGTCATTTTAGTCAAAAATATCGTAAACATCACTGATGAAATTATTGAATTAAACATTACAAAGTCACGATTAAAACATAAACTAGAAGAAGATGTTCTACCAGATGATGTTATTTATTATAACGAACTCAAACGAAAACGGGTGGTAGATGCAAATGGCAACAAATTCGCCCGGGTGGTTAATTTTGTACTCCTCCCATCAGGAGAAGTTGGATTTGTATTAGGGGGGACACGATTTGAGGAGCTCTCCGAGCAATTGAAACTGAAAGAAAATGTTGATTTGTTTCTCCCAATTGAGTTCATTGACAGAATAGAAAAAGGAAAGCTACATCTAACAATTAGCTACGCAGACTTACATTTAACTAAAGATAATTTACCTTTAGATGAAGAAACACAACAAGAATATTTCAATTCGTTAAAGGCACCAAAGCAAGGAAAAATACAGCTCTTATGTAAACGCTCCATTGAGGAACATCGAGACTTTAGTTGCTATCTCTATCAAAAATAATCCCCACAAAGAGGGGGGAATTTTTTTTAATTTTCTTTTTCTTCGCTTTTCTTTTCATCAGTATTTCCTGTGAGTTCTTCGTTCTCAAATGGATCTGGTCCCTCGAGGTCATCGAGAACAGTAGTGAAAAGATCCCGGGCTGAATCTTTGTCTACCGGAATTTTAGCCTCCAGGTCCTCTTTAGAGGTCGCCCCTTCTGCTTTATCGCTTAAGCCCAACTTTTCCATAAAGGAATCAATTGAATAGGAATCGCGCTCTTTTATTTTCTTCTCTTTTATCATGCGCTTTGTTCGCCAGCCAAGTTGTCGTTTAAGTACCCCGATGTCGTGTGAAAGGCCAAAATAATCAGAAAACATCGGCGTAGTGCGAAGCTCCAACGTTTGTTTCACTCGCGTCGCTTTGACAAAACCATTTCGAATTAGATTTTTAATATGAGCATAAGCCTGTTGCCCTCGAACCTTTGCAACGGAAGATTGGAGAATCGGTTGCTGATAGGCAATCATTGCTAAAGTACGTAAT
>Ga0164310_10001362_pt1 | contig 13766 bp, 16 predicted proteins | sample GuaBasSedimGuay1_FD_121795 | JGI IMG/M metagenome (GOLD analysis project Ga0164310, IMG submission 121795) | Subseafloor sediment microbial communities from Guaymas Basin, Gulf of California, Mexico - Guay1, Core 4569-9, 0-3 cm | ecosystem: Environmental > Aquatic > Marine > Hydrothermal vents... | reverse complement strand
TTCCTGACACAATAAATTGCAAAGCGTCAGGAACAATTAGCAAACGATACTTTCTAATTAATTATGTCGTTTGCTACGGTTAAGCAATAAAACAGCAGAATTCACACTCTTCTAAAGTTCCTACTTATTAATTAGGGCTCTGCAAATTTAATTCTGGAAAATAACAAATAATAGGTAGAGGAGGTGATAGAATGTCCTCTATCTATCAAGCTGCATATATTGCAGCCATAAAGAATATTGGAAACTGGTTTTTATAAAGATATGCAGGTTTACAAGTGCGGGTCCTGCGGAAGAACATTCAGAGAACTGAGCAAACCAAGTACTCACGCCACAGATTCCCAAAGGAAACCGTTCTTTTCTTTATCATGCTCTACAAATACGGCCTGTCCAGCTATGCAATCAGCGAAGAGATGTTTATCAAAGCAAAGGGAGAGATTATAGTTGCAGATGGCTGGCATGCCTATCCAAAGGCAACAAGGAAGGTTTTCGGATGGAGAAAGCCAAGGGTTAAGCATGTGAAAGTGCATTTCAGGAAGGAATTGGTTCTGCATAATGGAAGAATATATGCTCTGAGCAATAACAGGATAGAGGGATGGAATTCATGGTTTAGAAGAATCTATAGAGGAATGAGGGGATTCAAATCTCTGGTTTCATTCCAAAGGTTCTTGGATGTATTTTGGATATTATGGAATCTCAAGAGTAATGCATGGGAATTCTTGGAAAGGTTGTAAATTGATTGGATTAATTTTGAATGAGTAGATAAAAGTTATATCGAATTATTCATTTCCAGAGTTAAGTTGGCAGAACCCATTGCTTATTGGTATAAAATTTTTAAGAAAAACTTTTTAAGGAACCAGCCTTTCGGGTGTTCTTGGAAACAGAACAGTTTCCTTAACATTATCTAATCCAAGAGCTTGCTCAATCAACCTCTCTGAACCAAGGCCAAAACCACCATGAGGAGGCATTCCGTAACGAAAAGCACTCAAATAGAACTCAAACTTATGAGGATCCAGACCTTTCTGTTTCATAACCTTTACCACCATGTCGTATCTATGCTCTCTTTGTCCGCCGGAAGCAATTTCCATTCCCTTATAATCCAAATCCATTCCCCTTGAAACCTCGCCGTCCATCATTATATAAAAAGGCTTTATCCTGGAAGGATATTTATAGATAAAATACCATTCTTTGCCTTTTCTTTGCATTATTTCTCCTAAAACCCGCTCCTGAGCATCTTCAAGGTCTTCCCCCCGTTCTATTTTTATGCCTTCTTTAGAAAGCATATCCAATGCTTTGTCATAAGTTAATCTTGGAAAAGGAAGCTCTGGAACATGCATTTCAATCCCCAGCTCTTTAAGCTCTTCTTTGCAGGTTTTTTTTGTTTCTTTCAGGGCGTAATGAACAAGACCCTCTGCAATTTTCATTACATCGTCTTCTGAATCTATCCATGCCATTTCCATATCAATTGACACATATTCTGAAAGATGTCTTCTTGTATGAAACTTTTCTGCCCTGAAAACCTGACCTATTTCATAAACCCTGTCCATTCCTGATGCCATGAGTATTTGTTTATATAACTGAGGGGATTGCCTTAGAAAGGCCTCTTTGTTGTAATAAATCAATGGAAAAAGCGTTGCTCCTCCTTCAGCTCCAGCTGCCTGAATAACAGGAGTCTGAATCTCAATAAACCCGTTTTTTTCAAAAAACTCTCTCAGCTTGGAAAACATAACTTGTTTTATTTTAAACACATTCATTACTTTCCGGTTTCTGAGGTCAATAAACCTGAAATCAAATCTTTTATCAAAGCCCGATTGAATTTTGTCCGACGTTTCAATTGGCAGGGGCGTTTCTGCCTTATTTATAACATTTATCTCTTTTGCCATAATCTCCTTTCCGCCAGGAGCTTTCTCGGAAACCTTGACAGTTCCTTTAACCTCCACACAATCCTCCCTGTGCAAACCTGAAATAACATCAAACAATTCCGGGTTTGTATCTTTCTTGGCAGTTACCTGTATAATGCCTTCCCTGTCTCTTAGAAGAAAAAATTTCAGACCACCAAGGTCTCTTATCTGAGACACCCATCCTTTCAAAACAACTTCTCCATTTTTAATCTCTTTTGTAAAGATCCTTTCCATAATGATTCATATCCTTTTTTGTAAGATTCTTTATAAACTTAATCATTCACAAATTAAAATATGTTTGTCACTGTTCTAGGTTCTGGTGGAAGCGAAGGGGTTCCTGTTCCTTATTGCAATTGCAAGGTTTGTAAGAGCGGGGATAAAAGATACAGAACTTCCTATTTAATTGAAACCAAGGAAAGACGCATACTTGTTGAAATCAGTCCTGACTTCCGAAAGCAACAGCTGAATCATAACTTTTCTATAGATTATCTTTTCATTTCCCATGAACACTATGACCATATTGGTGGTTTGCCTGACCTGCGAAATATTATGCTTGTTGCAAAAATTAAAATAAAACCCATAAAGCTTTTGATAAGCAAGCGGCTTCACAAAAAACTTCTCCATCAGCCGTATATAGTAAGAGAAGGTATAAGATATTTTTACAATACCCTTGTAAGACACAAAAAACTCCTTCCTATGATAATGGATTACGGAAAAAAATATGCATTTTCTGATTTCCAGATTCAGCTTTTCAGAAACAGGCACGGAAGAATCTCATGTGACGGGTTTTTACTGGAATCTGAAGGAAAGAGTTTGGTATATCTGGGAGATGCAGGTTCGCTTTACCAAAAAACAGAGAGTTTGATAAATGACAGCTGCCCTGATTTACTGATAGCAAACACGCCGTATTTTTATTCAAACAAAAAAATAACAAAAGGCAGCAGAAGCACAGCCAAACGGCTCTGGATAACACACCACCTTGGAATTGACACAATTTCTCACTTATGCGCGAAAAAGATTCTTTTATCCCACTTTTCTCACCGCTCTGGTTTGACACATAAGGAGATAGAAAATCTTGTTTCTGAATACAAAAACGTAATAGCAGCAAAAGATGGAATGAAAATAAGAGTTTAATAGCAAGTAAAACTTTAATATTTTCCTTTACAAATTATAAAAGAGGTAGAATGCAGGAATTTTTAACGCTTTTGCTGTTAATATTAGTAGCACTTTCAGCGTTTTTTTCCGGAGTAGAAACTGCTGTAATGTCAGTTAGTCTGATTAAAGCAAAGTCTCTTGTAAAGCAAAAGAAAAGGGGTGCAAAATCCTTGTTAAGGATTAAAGAAAATCCGCACAGGTTTTTGATAACCATTCTTGTTGGAAACAATCTGGTAAATATTTTCGCAGCTTCTATAGCGACGCTTGTTTTTACCCGTATGTTTGGTTCAACAGGTGTGGGCATAGCTACGGGAATAATGACATTTTTAATCCTTGTATTCGGTGAAATAACTCCAAAAACCTTTGCAACCCAAAATGCTGAAAGAATATCCTTGTTGGTGGCAAGGCCAATAGAGGTTCTTAGTTATGTTCTGTTTCCTGTAGTTAAGATTCTTGAAGGCTTAACGTCTTTCCTTCACAGATTTGGTTCAAAAGAGGGCTTAACAGAAGAGGAAATCAGAACAATAGTCAGTATGGGTTATGAGGAGGGTATTTTAAAGAAGGATATAGCAAGAATGATGCACAGCCTTTTGGAATTTGAGGATATAAGAGTTGAAGAAGTGATGACACCAAAAACAGACATGATGTTTGTAAATGCTGACTCCAAGCTAAAAGACGTTATTGATTACATAATAAAATCGCCGTATTCAAGGCACCCGGCATATTCAAGAAACAAGGATAACATAGTTGGAATTCTTGATATAGACGATGTGGTTGATTATATAAAAAAGAAAAGGCTTGGAATCAAGGTTAGAGATATCGCGAGAGAGGTTTATTTTGTTCCCGAAACAAAAAAAATCAATGAGCTTCTTACAGAGTTTCAGAAAAGAAAAACAAGAATGGCTATAGTAGTGAATGAGTACGGCTCTGTTTTGGGGCTTGTTACAATGGAAGATGTTCTGGAAGAGATTGTGGGAGAAATATTTGACAAAAGCCAGAGAAAAAATCATTACATAAAAAAACCAGAAAAAAACGTTTTTCTTGTAGACGGAAGAACTGATGTAGAGCATATAGAAAAAACAATAGGAATTAAAATCGACGAAGAGCATTTCAATACAATCGCAGGTTTTGTAGAGCACAAACTTGGAAGGATACCAAAAAAAGGAGAGAAAATAGACCTTGGAAAGATTATGATAATAATAGAAAAAGCCAACAAGCAAAGGATAGAAAAAATAAAAATAATAAAGAAATAAGCTTATAAATTATAGAATTCAGATTTATTTATGCCAGAAGATTTTCCAGAAGCAACAGTAAGAAAGAGGGCCTCTGCTGTTAACAGAAAGATATCAGAAATAAAGCCCACAGATACGCGCGTGAGAATTTTGGGAACAGTTATAGACAAACAGGAAGATAAAATAGTGGTTGATGATGGAAGCGGAAAAATTGAAATAGGATTTGACGAACCAGTTAATGCAGAGATAAACCAGTTTGTAAGGATTTTCGGAAGGGTTATGCCCGTTGAAAACGGAACAGAGCTTCAGGGAGAAATTATTCAGGACATGAGCAAAATAGACAGGGGCATTCTGGCAAAGATAGAGGAAATTAAACAAAAACTATAAATTTATAATTATATAATTATTTTAACAAACGGGGGTGTTTAGATGTTTAAAGCTGTGCTAACAGAAGCAGAGTTACTTAAAAACTCCATACCAATCGTTGCAGAAATTATAGACGAGGGTGTTTTTAAAGTTAATCAAAACGGTATAAACCTTCTTTCTCCTGACAGAGCAATGGTTTCTGTTGTGGATTTTAAAATACTTTCCACAGCCTTCGAAAGCTTTACTGCTGAATCATCTTTATCCCTTGGATTGAATTTGACACATTTTGTGAATGTGTTGAAAAGGGTGAGAAGTTCAGACAAACTCACCCTGGAATCTGCAAAAGACGGAAACAAGTTAAGAATATCTTTGGAAGGCAACGGAAAGAGAGTTTTTGAAATACCTGTTCTGGATGTTAAAGAAGAGAAACCGCCTATAGACCAGCTTCAGTTTAAAGGCAAAATAGAGATAGAATCAGAAATACTGGAGAACGGAATAGCGGATGCAGAAGTAATAGGCGATTCTGTTGTTTTTGAAGCAAACCCGGAATCTTTTAAAATGTACGCAAAAGGCGATGTTTCTTCAGCAGAACTTGAACTAAGGAAAAACGATTCAGGGCTTTTAAAGCTGGAAGTGACAGAAAACATAAGAGCAAGGTATCCCCTTGAATACCTAAAGAAAATGATAAAGGCGGCAAAGCTTTCTAATCAGGCATCTCTTGAATTTGCAACTGATTACCCGTTAAAAATGCAATTCAAATCAATAGACAAACTTCATTTGGGTTTTATCCTTGCCCCAAGGGTAGAGGATTAAAGTATATTAAGAACCTGTTTCAGATTCACGTCTGTATTTACACACCCGTCTTTAGTTAGTTCAATTCCTTGTATAGGAATATTTGTAAGGCTTTCAGCAGCCAAAACAAGCTCTTTTAAACACGCAATACCAGCGACAGCTTTTGGTTTTAGCTCTTCGATAATATTCATAACCATGGAACCTCCGGGAACAATAAATGTTTTATACCCCAATTTTTCAGCTTTGTTTATTATTTTGTATATTTTGCACGTGTTTTTGTTTTTGCAACCATTACAAACAAACCCCTTTTTTGTAAGAACAGCTTTGCAGTTCTGTTTTCTTAGGCATTGAGGGAGAAACAAAATTTTGTCTTTTGGAGAGATTCTTTTAAACACATCCCTATAAAAACTGTTTTTCAGTTCAATGTAAAGCTTGTCTATGTTTTCTGGCTTTATTCCAAGAAAATTTAACGTTGTTTTCAGTGCTTTTTTTGTGCTGAAATCAGCGCCCATGGTTATTATTTTCTGGGTAAGTTTTTTCATGCTAATCCTTTCCTTCCATATCAAGAAGCCTTCTTATTCTTTCTTCTACAGGCGGGTGTGTTGAGAAAAGATTGACAAACCAGTCTTCTTTAAAGGGATTGACAATCCATAAATGCGACGTTGCGGCAGAGCCTCTCATAGGATGTTCTTTAACAAAACCTGAGATTTTTCTCAGTGCAGAAGCCAGAGCCTCAGGGTTTTTGCATATCAATGCTCCTGTCCTGTCCGCTTTAAATTCCCTTGACCTTGATATGGCAAGTCTTATAAGGAATGCTGCAAGGGGTGCAAAAACAATGATGAAAACCAAACCCAGAAGATTTCCTTCCCTTTCGCTGTCAGAGAAAAACAACGAGAAATAGCCAATTTGAGCAAGATAAGAAACAGCGCCAGCAACAGTGGCAGCCACAGTAGAAACAAGCATATCCCTGTTTTTTATATGACCGATTTCATGAGAAAGAACCCCTTCTATCTCCTTCTCTTCCAGCTTGTTAAGCAAACCTTTTGTTATTGCAATAGCAGAGTGTCCGGGGTTTCTTCCTGTTGCAAATGCATTAGGTGTTTCAGAAGGCACAAGGTAAAGTTTTGGTTCAGGGATTTTTGCCTCTCTTGCAAGTTTTTTAACAATGTTCCGGATCTTTTCATCTTCCAATGGCTTTGCTTTGTACATACTTAAAACAATTCTGTCTGAATACCAGTAAGAAAACATGTTAATTATAAACGAGAAAATAAGAGCGAAAAACATTCCAAAAAAACCGCCCAAAAACCAACCCACGGCTAAAAGAATACCTGTAAGCGTTCCCAGAAGCAAAATAGTGTTAAGCATATTAAAAATTTATTAATCATTTAAATTTAAATCTTCTTCTGGTCAAGAAGGTAATTTACAATGGTTATGCATTCTGACGCCAAATAAGAAACAGGACTTAGAGAAATTTTTGGAAAATTTAACAGCAGCTCTTGATATTCCGAAGGTATTCCCAGATTGTCTCCTAAAACAAAAACAGGGTCTTTTTTCATCTCGATGTTGCTGATGTTTTTTCCGTTCTCGTCCAAAACATATATATTTTTTTCTTTGTGTTTTTCAAAAAAATCTTTTAACCCTTTTCTGGAAACAAAAACGCCGGGAGTGGATTCTGTTTCCCTGTCATTTATCCTTTCTATTGCCTTTCTTATAAGAATCGCGAGATTTCTCTCGTCAGGCGAAGCTTTCTTGAGTTTTTTCCCTTCAAACCTTATATAAATCCAAGGGTTTGGTTTTCCGTAAAGAAACAGATGAAAAACAACGTCTTTTCTTATTTGGAATGACAGCCAGAAAGCAGAGCGCACAGCGTTGGAAACAATATCCATTCTTCCCGCGTTTGGCAAGGAATTCAAAGCAAATGGTTCTGTTATACCATGAGAAATTAAAACAAATTCACGCATATTTATTCCCTCAGTTTTTCCATAATCTCTTTCACCGCATCTTCTGGTTTTTTCCCTGTAGTGTCTATTTCTATCATTTTTTTGTTTCCAAGCCTTTCCAAGGCTTCTGATTTGCATATTTCCATTATCTCAGCCTCTATATTCTCTTCTGTCTTTTCTTTCCACCAACCCTTTCCCTTCATCCTTTTTCTCAATTCTTCCGGGTTTGTTCTGAGAACCACAACCACGTCAAAAGGCATTTCATGCGAATAGTGAGAATCCATTACAAGGTCTTCCTGAATTTTTTTTATTTCTTCCCTCATTTTTTCTATATCCACAACTTTGCATTTTCTTTTTCTGTCATACCCTGAAAACAACCCCTTTTCCTCTGCAACTCTGTTTAGATCCAAATACCTGAAACCCAGTTTTTCTGCAAGAATTTTTGCTACAGACGTCTTTCCTGTTGCCGGCGTTCCTGTAACAGCTATTTTCATAAAAACCTATTAATTCATTGGTTTAAATCTTAATGTTAAAAATGCTTAAGAAGTAGTTTATTATTTTTTTTATGTATTCCCAAACGCTTTCTGTTGCGCTTTTGCTTTTTTCAAACATTATGCTTCCTTCCCAGCCGTCCTGATATTTTTCTTTAGAAACCAAAAATATACTTATTTGCTGGGTGCCTGAGGATTCTGGCTCAAACACAAACTCAAATGTTTGCGTTTGATTACCAAAAGAGATTTTTTCCCTCTGCTCTTCACCGTTAACTCTAAAAACAACAGAACCTGTTACATTGGAAAGCTTCACAACATTAACAAATACATGAATCTCATCCCCTCCCCTTATCACGGTTATATTTGAAATCCCAAGCTTTTTGTTTTCTATTATTGTCATATCTTTGGAAGCGAGGTCTCCGAGTGAAGAATATATATAAAGTGTTTCCTTGCCTGTTTTTTCTGGCGCATTCAATGACCATTTTATCTGTGTTTCACCGGTTTTTAGATCAATTGTTTTGCTTTGCACAATTCCGTTAAAAAACACGTAAACCGATACGTTTTCTTTTCTTTTCCCAGAATTCAACAAGCTTGTTGTTATTATAAATCTCTGACCCGGTGTAAGGACTGACTGGGTGTTGAAATAAAGCTTTGTTTCTTTTTCATGATCAGACACAACAGTAAAATTAATAATGTCTTTTTTCCCTGACACATACACAGTAACAGGGCATGTATAGAGAAAGCCTTTTTTTATTTCAGGAGCCTTTAAAAAGAAATAGTAGTCATCTTGATAGCAGAAACCCATTGTTTTGTTTTTTTCTGAAAGCTCAATGAAATCAGCCCCTTCGCTGTTTTTGCAGCTCTCTGTCCTTGCTTCACTGAGAACGCACTTGTCAGAAAAAGCATGTATTTTCAATAAACCATAGGAACCACTTTTTATTTTTGTTGGAATTCCAATGCTGTAGGCTTTTATTTTTGGTTTCTCGGTTTCTTTAACAATTTTTATTTCAGGTTCTGTTTTGTTCCATAAAATCTTTACATTGCCCAAGACCCCTGCTGTTTCTGTTTGATTGGAATCAGGAAGGTTCACAAATTTTATGTGTGTAGCATCTACAGGAGATTCTAACCAAGTCGGGTCCAAAGAAACAACCCTTCCATTGTATTCCACTTCTACCCAGCCGTGCGGTCCCCAGTCCTTGGAAAAAGCATACCCGGCAACATACCATGCATTATATCCTAATGCTCTGAGCATTGAGATTAGAAGGTTTGAGAACTCGTCACATGTTCCTTTTCTTGTATGATATGTCCATACAGCAGACTTTGTGAAGTTCATACAGCCTTTATCATATTCCACCCAGCGATTAACCCATTCTGTAACCTTAAAAATTTTATAAATTCCTTCCAAACCCTCCGTAATCTCAAATGCTTTTTTTGTTATTTCCATTGACGGTCTTGTTAAGCCGGTTACAGAAAAATTCCCTGCCCGCGTTTCAGTTTTATTGTAAACCTTTACATCAAAAACAACCCTGTACGGAATGTCCCTGTTTACAGGCGGCCTCTTCCAGACAAGAGTCATTATCTGGTTTCCAAATTTATCTTTAGTTATGTTGTATTCATCAGGACCTTCAACACTTATTATATCTGTTTCCTGCGAGTTTGTGGTTTGGGGGATTAAAATGTTAAGATGCAGGTCAGAAGGAACAGAAAAGCCTGTGCTTTGCAGAAAAACACTGCCCGTTTTTATCAAATCCGCATGCAAATACTCAACGTTTTCTGAGCTTTTTATTTGATTCTGCGCTGAAACAAACGGTATGAAAAAAAATATTATAAAAAATAAAACCAGTTTATTCATATAATTCTATTGTTTGAAGATTAATAAATAAAATAACAAAATATGAAGTGATAGCATGGAAATATGGACAGAAAAATACAGGCCAAAAACACTGAATGAGGTTATAAACCAGAAGCATGTTGTTGAGAGATTAAAAAGCTGGGTAAAAGAAAAATCAATTCCTAACATGCTTTTTGCAGGTCCTGCTGGTGTTGGCAAAACAACCACTGCCTTGGCCCTCGCTCAGGATTTGTTTGGAAAATATTGGAAGGAAAACTTCAGCGAAACAAATGCAAGCGATGACAGAGGAATAAACGTGGTAAGAGGCAGGATAAAGGATTTTGCCAGAACCAAGCCCATAGGAGCTGACTTTAAAATAATTTTTTTAGATGAATCTGACGCCCTGACACCAGAAGCCCAGCAAGCTCTGAGAAGAACAATGGAAAAGTTCTCTGATGTTTGCAGGTTTATTCTTAGCGCAAACTACTCTTCCAGAATCATTGAACCAATACAGTCAAGATGCGCTGTTTTTAGATTTAAGAAACTTTCAGAAGAAGATGTGACCTCTTATTTAAAGAACATAGCTGAATCCGAAGACCTTGATATCACACCAGACGCTTACAAAGCAATATATGATATTTCTTCAGGCGACCTCAGAAAAGCCACAAACATTCTGCAAACATCTGCAGCATTTGGAAAAATAACAAGGGAAACGGTCTATGATGTTGTTTCTCAGGCAAAACCAGAAGATGTTAAAGAAATGTTAAGTTCTGTTATGAAAGGCGATTTCGCTTCTGCAAGGAAAAAACTTTACAGTCTGCTTATAGACCAGGGCCTTTCTGGCGAGGATATAATAAAGGAAATACACAGACAGGTTTTTGAGCTTGGCGTGCCGGACAAAACAAAACTTGAAATGATAGAAAAAATAGGAGAGTATGAATTCAGGCTGAACCAAGGCGGTTCAGAGGATATACAGTTGGAAGCTTTGCTTGCACAATTTTTGAAATACAGCGAAAAATAACAGCAAACTTTTTATATCATTTGTTATAATAAAAAACCAAAACATTTTAAGGGGTGATGTTATGAGGTTTGTTTTTTTGGGACCACCGGGCGTAGGAAAGGGAACATATGCTTCCAGAGTTGCTCCCATTCTTGGTATAGCACACATATCTACAGGAGATATTTTCAGGGAGGAAATAAAGAAAGAAACAGAGCTTGGGAAAAAGGTTAAATCTTACTTGGAATCAGGTCAGCTGGTTCCAGATGAAATAGTCATTGAGGTTTTGAAACAAAGGATAGAGGAAGACGACTGCAAAAAAGGCTTTATTCTTGACGGCTTTCCAAGAACAATCAAACAGGCAGAGGAGCTTGATAAAATAACAAAAATAGACGCAGTAATAAACATAGTTCTTGACGAGGATTTGCTTGTGAAAAAAATCTCTGCAAGAAGAATATGCAGGAACTGTGGAAAGATTTATAACATTGCGGATATCCGCAAGGGTGAAATCCATTTGCCACCGATTGCTCCAAAAAAGGAAGGCATATGTGACGATTGCGGCGGCGAGCTGTATCAAAGAGACGATGATAAAGAGGAAGTGGTCAGAGAGAGATTAAATGTTTATTACGAACAAACCGCGCCGCTTATAGATTATTATAAGAACAAAGGTCTAATCAGAGAGATAACTGTTACAGGAGGACCTGATAAAATGGTCCCTGTGATATTAAAAATCATGAAAGAATACGAATAATGTCGGGAAAACTCGTTGTTTTGGAGGGCATTGACGGAGCGGGCGGAGAGGTTCAGTCAAAAAAGCTTGTTGAGTATTTAAAGCAAAAAGGAATACCAGCAAGAAGATTAACATACCCTGAATATGAGAAACCAGTAGGAAGGCTTATTGACGAGTATTTGAAAGGCGGGTATGATTTTTCGCCAAAGTTTCTTTTTGTTCTCTACGCGTCTGATATGATTAAGGATATTGACAGCATAAAGGCTTCTCTTGAAAAAGGCGAGATGCTGGTCTGCGACAGGTATTTTACAACCACACTCACTTATCAGGTAGGTGTTATGAAATCCATATCTTTGGAGAACGCCTTGAAATTTGCTGAAATTTTTGAAATAAAAAAACCAGACATTGTTTTTTATCTGAGAATATCACCTGAAACATCTATTGAAAGAAAATCAAAAGAAAAGGAAGTTGACGTTCATGAAGGAAGCAGGGTTTTTTTGAAAAGCGTTACAGAGGCTTATGAGAGATTAGCGAAAGAAAACGTTTTTGGAAACTGGTTCGTAATAGACGGGGAAAAAAGCATAGAAGAGGTTTTTGATGAAATAATAAAAACGCTTAAGAATAAAGGTATTGTTCCAGCTGATTGAGGTCGGTAATGACAGGTTCGTATTTCTTTGACTCAAAATATATTCTTATGTTTCTTTTTATAAGAACGGTTTTCATTCCAAGTTTTCTGGCAGGAAGCATGTCATCATTTACTGAATCGCCAACCATTACACACTCCTCTGGTCTTGCCTTTAGTTTTTCCGAGGCATATAAAAACATCTCAGGATCAGGCTTCATCATTCCTACTTTATAAGAAAAACCAATCACATCAAAAAGCTTTTTCATTTCCAGAGGAAAGGTTTTAACACTGAAAACAGTTGTGTTTGATATCACTCCAAGCTTGTATTTCTTTTTCAGTTTTTTAAGTACTGGCTTAACATCAGGATAAAAACAAACCCTTTCTTTTTCAAGGCTTTTCAAAACCCTTTCAACCCTTTCAGTTCTCTCTGGCTTTCCTGTGTATTCGCATAGTTTTAATGCAGCCTCTTTTGCTGTTTTAAAACTCTGTAATCCTATTGTTTTGTCCAGAATTTTAAAGGACTCGTATTTTGCTTCCAGACCCAAAGCAGTTAGTATGTCTTTTGCAGACACACCCTTTCTGTATGCAAGCGTGTTCCATAAATCAAACATTACAGCTTTCATATCACCACGGATGTTTTTTTATTTTTAATAAATAACCTGTTATATTAGCTACAAAATGGAAGACAGGCGTTAGAATAATTAAAAGAACTATCCATTCCCATTCCCAGCTCATAACCAGTGAGGAAAAAACAACAGCGCCTATTAAAAAATCCAGCTGATCCAGAACAGGCAGCGGTTTCCCGGGTTTGATATTTAACCGTCTTTTTAAAAAACTTTCAACTGCGTCTCCTGCCATTGCACCGAAACCAAGAAGAAACCCAAGCAAAGCTGACATTGGAATTATTTTCAAAGGAACAGGAGACATATGAAAAGGTAAAAAGGGAAAGGACAGCATTTCAATCCAGCCGATAAGCATTCCTATCAAACACCCAAACATCAAACCTTCCCATGTTTTGTTTTTCCCAAAAACAGGTTTTCCCTTCCAAGTTTTTCCAAAATCTATTGGATGTGGTTTTTTGGTAAAAAAACGCACCAGCGAGACAAGGCCATTGGCAACGTATGCAGGAAGAATTACCCATATGCTTTCCACAAGAGTATAGATATCAAAAACCATATTATTATTTACCGAGAAAAGTTTAAATAACTTTTATTCAAACACATGAATCACTTTTATCTTTTTTTGCTGCGTTTGTATTTACAGTTCCCGACAGTTTAAAACACTGAATATCTGCTGGCTTTAGCCCGCAGAAGTCCTGCTTCAGCTTTATTTAATAAACAGCCATTCCCGCAACGGAATGAGTCGTACTGTTATTGATGACCCAATGGAAACCGAAGTATAACGAGGTTCCCGCATAAGCCGTATTAGGCCTGGTGAGGGCAAAGCCCGACGAAGAAGTCGCTGGCTCGGGTGAAAAGTAACATAAAGGGCTTCGGCTTTCTTATTTTTTAGCAATTTTCCAAAAGTGATTAAAATATGATCTAAAAGAATCAGCTACTTTCTTACTTGTTATAAGAATATTGAACATTGGTTTTTCCCAGATTGTTATCAAGACTTTATCAGCATAAATTAAAGTCGTGGTGGGGCTTATCAAATCTTTAGATATATATCTAAATTCTGAATTTTTTGATTTCCAAATTTTTCCTCGC
>Ga0164310_10001361_pt1 | contig 13766 bp, 15 predicted proteins | sample GuaBasSedimGuay1_FD_121795 | JGI IMG/M metagenome (GOLD analysis project Ga0164310, IMG submission 121795) | Subseafloor sediment microbial communities from Guaymas Basin, Gulf of California, Mexico - Guay1, Core 4569-9, 0-3 cm | ecosystem: Environmental > Aquatic > Marine > Hydrothermal vents... | reverse complement strand
GGGAGAAAGAGGTAAAATACTGATAGAAAGTGGTTTAGTAAACCCAATTTGTAATCAAATAATGTGGAATAGTGGGAAAATAAAAATTCAAAGTTAGTTTTCACACAATCTGACGCTTTACGCCTTACACTTCACGCTTTATGCCTATGAGCCAGATAAACGAGATATGTCAAATGTGGAGACCAGACCCCCTTTCTTGGATAATTCTACATTTCACGTTTTCACTTTACGCATCACTCACACGAACCAAACAGACTAGATAGACAAAACCAATGAGATGAACGGGAGAGACCAGATCAATGAACAAATGTACAAAACAAGACCTCATCAGAGCGTCAATCATCCCTTATGGAGCTTTGTGCTGGCAGAAAGAGATAGGAAAGAAAGAAAATCGGCTTGGAATCTACTCAAACCACGAGGAAGACCAAAGAAGATGGTAGAGGCGAATAAAAAAAGTAGCCTGTCGCCTTTTCTGTCAGATTCAAACAGATTACGAACCTACGAGTTTATTTAATAATGGTTACGCTAAATCTCGATTTTATATTCACCAACGCGGCTTACCTTGCGAGAACATTCATATCGTTGTACCTTGTTAGGCTGTTTAATCACAGTTTGTCAGCAGTTGACTTCGGTTATTTCGTCTTCATGGTCACTATCATGAATCTCGTAGCAAGTACCCTTGAATTGGGAATCAAGCCCACGACTATAAAGTATGCTTCAAACTATTATGGAAGCGACAAAGGGAATGCTTATCTCTTTTATGGGTTAAAAGTTAAAGTACTTATCTTTTTAGCCTTGATAGTTTTGGCAAAACCCATTACATCTTTAATAACGAATTATGTTTACAAGGATTCTCACACAGTCATTTTTTATGGAATTGTGCTTGGCGGAATTGTTGTATTTAATGAATTTAATAACATCTATTTTTCATATGAAAAAAGGTTCAAGCTTCTTAACATATTCTATGTTTTGCCACCAATGGTCATTTTGGCGCTGACGTTTTTCATTACTGTAAAAGACCTCTATTCAGTCATATTTATCTATATTCTTGGATACATAATCAGCACTGCTGCTGCTTCCATTGGTGTGAGGTGGAGGGCAATTTTAAAGGCAAGAAATATAAGAAAACCTGAATCTTTTTGGTCTCTTGGTAAATGGATGATTTTCGGTTATATTGTTGAAAGTATAGCTGTCAAAATAGATATTTTAATGCTTAAGGGATATGTAGATGTGTCAAAACTTGGAGAATACTTCATTGCTTATAAGATGATGATACCGCTCATGATTGTATCTTCTTCCATTGCAACACTAATCTTCCCTGATATATCAAGAAAGAGGTTTGAAGATTCCAGAAAGAACATTGCAATACAGACACTATCGCAGAACTCTTTGTTTGTCCTTCCTGCCGGAGCCTTGACCTTGGCGCTTTTGCCTTCATTTATCCGTTTGATAGCAGACCTTAAAAAATTTAACTATGACGATATCTATCTGTGTGGCATCATTCTTGTCGCAGGTGGGATTTTTAGTGCTTTAAGGACAGGTACGGGATTTATAATGATGAATTTCATGAAACCAAGGATACTCGGAATTGCCTCTATTGTGAATATTATCTCAAACGTTCTACTTAATATTATACTCATACCACGTTACAGTATCTACGGAGCTGCTATTGCGACTGCATTATCTTATGCTGCGATGTTTTTATTTGAATGGGCTGTTATTTTTAAGAGAATAGAGAGGATTGTGTTAAGAGAAATTGCACTTAACTTTTCGGTAGCAGTGATAATGTATCTTCTGATCAGCAGCCTATTTTCGGTTTCTCACGTATTTATTCGAGTGATACTTAAGGCAGGTCTTGGTATGCTCATTTTCTTCTCTTATTTCTTTATAAGGAAAAGGACCTTGACACTAAATGCTTGAGGCTGAAAAAGAAAAAGTCAAAGAACATTATTCTAAGAAGTCCGTAGTAGTAAACTTTTCCTCTAAAAGATATGAAGGGTGGAGTGGTAGATATTTTTATGAGTTCAAAGAAAAGATAATCCTTGAAAAGCTTCAAGGCCAGAAAGGACAAGCTATATTAGATATAGGTATGGGAACCGGAAGGTTGTATAAAAACATTGTGAGGCTCGGGTACAATTATATAGGTTTTAATTTTTCTTTTGAAATGGTAGCTGAAGCCAAAAGGAAATATGATGGTAATAATAACTTTTTTGTTTGCGATGCTTTCAGGTTGGCATTAAAAGATAATTCGATACAGTTTTCGGTTTGCGTCGGACTGCTTGAGATGTGGACGGCCTTGAGCCTTTTTTAACGGAACTTGGAAGAGTAACCTCCAAAGGTGGTGTTGTAGTCTTTACCCTTCACAACCTAGATGCTTTTAGTAAACCAAAGTTTAACTATTCAGTTTATTGCCCAGTTGCTCATTCTGTAAGTAATGTGTATAAGAGCCTTGAAAGATCAGGATGGAGCATCGAGGAAGTTGATTCAACCTTTCATTTTCGGAAAAAAAACTTATGGCGATTATTGCGGGTGATCCCTTCTCTTTTTTGAAGAACACTATTGTTAACGCAGCCATATTTGTTCAGAAGCTTATAAGAAGAATTGATCATTGGAACAGGGGTACCGAATTGATCATCAAAGCAGTAAAGAAATGACAAGTCGTGTTGCTGAAACATCTAAAGTAAAGGATTATTGGCAAAAGATCAGGCATGCACTTGGTATACATGAGCAGGAGCGGCCATTTTTTGATATGTTTGTCCGTGCTGCATTGGGGGCAGGCCGTATACTTGAGATCGGTGTTGGGGATGGCAGGATGCAGAGAAACCTTGTAGCCCACGGTGTTCATCGGAGGGCCTTATACGGAGTGGACTTTACCGATAATCTCAGGCATTCTGTAGGGCATAAAGTCTTTGCAGACGCTCACTCCCTACCTTTTCCTGATAATACCTTTGATATTGTGTATTCGCTTGGTGTGATTGAACACTCAAAAAAAATAGAAAAAATACTTTCAGAACATTTGCGGGTATTGAAGCAAGATGGATATTTCTTTATAACTGCTCCTCATCTATCCCCCTTTACCTTGGTGAGGTATCTGCATTATTTTAGGACAAAAAGGTATAGACAGGGTTCGATGCGTGAAACCATGGGATTGAACTTAAGCCTCAGTAGGTTGCTACATCGCCTGAAGAGAATAACTGATGTCCATATCCTGGATTATGGGGCAGTAGGCCCTTTGCCCCACAAGCTCGAAGTATTACTTGCTAAATTGAAAATCGATAAGAGAAGATTGTGTACACGGTTTGGAGCCTATCTTTATGTGGTGGGTAGGAAGAAGTGATCGTTCTAACAGGTGATATTCATCATAACTCATTAGAGTGTGAGGAAAAAGCATGGTTTTCACAAACTCCAGCTAAATCCGGTCTATATTATCTACAAATAGCCAGGGATTATAATCTCAAGGTTACTTTTTTCATAACTGGTAAGGTAGCGAAAGAAGAACCGAAAACATTAATTAAGATGTTAGAGTTTGGCAATCTTGAAATTGGCGGTCACACATATGATGCTTTGAGGTTTAATTTTGGTGGCATAGCCAAGATTATAAAAAGGGCTACCCGGAGATCTTATAACATTGGATACTTTCAGAAAAAGGATATTGAGAAGACAGTTAAGGCTATAAAAACTGTAACACAAAAAGAGATAAAAATCTGGCGTACGCATTCCTATGCATCTGATGCTAGTACAATTAATATCCTTGAAAAAAAGGGCTTCAATATTATTTCAGATGAAAGGAATAGCTTAGCTTTGTATCCTTATAGGATAGGTGGGAAGCGGTTGATCTCATTACCGATCAACGTCATGCCTGACCACGAGCATCTGTATCACGGTGCACGAAATGCAAACCATGTAAAATACCTGAACTGGAAAGGAGACTGTTTTGGAAAAGAATCCTATACTGCTGAAAAGTGGTTGGATATTGTAATGAAACAAGTTGAAAATATCCAAGCCAAAGGTGGCATCGCCACTCTCTTAGTCCATCCCCAGTGCATGGACGTTCTGGATCGCTTCAAGACTTTTGAAAAACTCTGCCAATATCTATCACAATATAAAAGCCTTTTTGTATCTGAGACGCTCCCTTATGCCAAAGATAGCCCTTATTAGAGGTCATTTTACGAGAAAAAGTGGTATTCTTCCATGGGAATTTCTGCATAACAATTATAATAACGACTATGAAGTTACAATCTTTGCTGCTAAACCAACTAGGCATCCACTGGATGAAATAAAGCTGCCCGTGCGTCAATTATACTGGCTTGATGGAAGACCCAAAGTTAAAAAGTGGGACTATTTTCTTTACTCGATGTTGAATAAATTGAAATTGCCCAGTGGTTTTTTATTGGGGTTGAGCAAGATTATAGAGGAATATGATATTATCCATACAAGTGAGAATTTCACAGGATTTTCTTTTATAGCCGCTTACCTCTGTCGGCGTTACAAGAAACCATTTGTTCTTTCCACGGGTGAGAATATTCCTTATCCACTATTCCAGAGAAACCCCATTACATGGCAGATCAAGAAATTTGTAAATAATACCGCAAAGGCAATTCTACCGACCACGCAATTGGGCAAAAGAGCACTTATTCATGAAGGTGTTGATCATAAAAAAATATATGTCGTACCAAATGCTATAGATCTCGATATCTTTTACCGTTGCTCAAGGGAAGAATGTTTGAGGATATTAAATTTGAGCAACCAATATATGAAGACTTTTAACATATTGTTCGTCGGAAATCTTTGTGAGCAAAAAGGTGTGCCATATCTGATAGATGCATTCTTAAACATTTCGCATAGGCATCATCGAGTAAGACTTTTCTTAGTTGGAAAAAACTTTTTGGATGAAGGCTATAAGAATATGCTGAAAAATAATAAGAAAATGCTCCATGTAGAGAGTTTTCCTTATGAAAAAATGCGTTACTGGTACGGGATTGCTGATGTTCTTGTTTTACCAAGTGTAACGATGCCCAATAATGAAGAACAGTTCGGTATGGTTTTACTTGAAGCTATGGCATGTGGCGTTCCAACCATTGCAACCAATGTTGGAGGAATTCCATTTGTTGTAGAGAGTGATAAGACGACACTGCTCGTAAATGAACGGAGTGTTAAAGAGATAGAGAATGCTATTGAAGAACTAATTTGCCATCCTGCGATACGAAAAAAAATGGCTGCTTACTCTATTGATTATGTAAAGAAAAAATATTCGCCGGTTAGGGTTGCAAACACTTTAATGAAGATATATATCCAAGTTTTGGACAAAAAGCAAAATGAGTAATAGAACTATTTTGTATCTGACACCTTTATATCCACCCGAAAGAGGAGGAGCTGCAGAGTATTTCTCTATACTTGTTGATGAGATAAAGAAAAATAAGGATGTTACACGAATATATGTTATCTCGTCATATAATTGGAGTTTTCCAATAAAGAGTTTATCAAGCCAGATTAAAATTTACCGCCTGATTTATCCTAAGCTGGGAACAGGTAGTGCACTAAAAAAGATTATAGCCCTGACTTTAAATATCTTAAGTTCATTGATTGTTTTTGTAATTTTTTTCTGCAAACTTCACAAAAACGACATAGTACATTTCCATTCTTCGTTTTGTCCGCTTTGGCCTAAAAGGGGCCTTAAGGTGAATTGGCCTTTTTTTATCTTCCTTAAGATGCTGGGCCTTAAAGGAATAATACGAATAATGGATATTCGCGACAGGCTTTCAATCCCACATATAAGGACATATGAGGAGGTTGTTGACCATATAATCTGCGCTTCCGAGAATATCTATAAAGATGCAAAAAAAGTATTGTTGCACACTCAAAAATGTGTCCATATTCCCATACCACTTCGCGGACTTGATCAATTTTTGGATCCCAAGGAATTTGAAAGATATCAAAAATACCGGCCTTATATCGCTTTTGTGGGAGATATAGTCAGAGAAAAAGGCATATGTGAACTTGTTAAAGCAGTTGAGATATTGCGAAATAAAGGAATTTTATTGTCATTAGTTGTAGTTGGGCCACCTACTGACAAAAAATTGGTTTCTGAACTTGAATCTATTGATTTTGTAGTTTACTTAGGTCCAAAATCCCACAAGGATGTTGCAAACATCATGTATGTTTCTGAACTCATAGCCCTACCTTCACATTCTGAAGGTATGCCAAGAGTATGTCTTGAAGCAGCCCAACTTGGGAAGAAATTTCTTGCGCCTCCAGGTATACCCGAGTTTGAGCGCGGATGTCCTGAAGTAGTAACAAGGATTTTATTACCTAATGAGATTGCCGAGAAGATTGACATATTGCTACATAAAAAAAAACTGTCATTTTATAATATATCGGTACACAATGAAATGACGGTGATGCAAGAATTAAAAGCGCTTTATAAAATAAAGAATTAAAAAGGAAATTTGGCCTTAATTTGCAAAATGAAAAGGTCTCCTAATAGCTTTCCGATGGAATATGGTAATTTTGTTCAACTGAAGTCAAAAAGAATATTTTTATCTTTTTGTGCGTTGATAGTGGCGTGTCTATTTTACTCAACTGGCAACTTTGGTTTCCTAAACATATTCGGAGTTAGAAGATTATTTCAGTTTGTCTTTTTAACGATCTTTTCTTTTTCATTGATAACCATCTCTCCTAAAAAAATCCTAAACTCAATAAAAGAACCAGTAGCTTTGTTATCAGTCTTCACGTTGCTTGTGTCTGTTGTTAGATTTAGCAAATTTATTGATGTGATAGATAAGGCCGTGGCAGTTTTTTTAATATGTATGATCTTTTCCGTTGGCAAGAGCCAATACAATAGAATACTAATGTTTATTATTTATCTTTCTGCTATATTTGCTTCCGCAGCACTTATACAAGGAATCCTTATTTGGTTTAGGCCTGAATTTATCTATCATTTAGGAAGACCTTATCTTGCTGAGAGTGGTGCTGAAAAAGTTACAATCAATCATCCTATTCAGTACTTGGGTTTTGCAGACATATCGTCCGGTTACAAGATTCTTGGACATGACCTTGTGCGACTATGTAGCTTTGCATCTGAGCCTGCCCATTTGGTTTATTCTTTTCTTATTCCTGCACTTTTAGGGTTGACCTATAGTGGTAAGATTAGAATAGCGTCTTTGATAGTCATGCTTTTTCTACTTATCTTTTCAGGTTCTGGGTCAGTATTGTTATCCCTTGCCTTAGGAATTGTTTCCCTCGGATTCTTTTATTTATTGAAAAGTCGTCCCCGCTTTGTCGGATTATTACCGTTCATCTTAGCACTGATTTTGTTCGTAAATGCTGTGACCATGGATATTCCCTATTTCGCCACTAAAGTAACGCAGCCATTTGTAGGTTACCAAAATGTATTTTCGAGTCTTGCAAGCAAGTATCACTCTCTATCTTGCAGGCTCTCTACCATTGCTGATAATGTGAAATTGTTTATACGGTTTCCTTTAGGGGTACCCTTTGAGAGACCGGGTGGAATCGGAGGTGGTCTTCTGAACGTCTACATTTGGAAAGCGGGAATATTTGGATTAGTATTTGGAATCTTCCCTTTTTATCAAATATTCAAGTATTGTGCTACTATTGTTAACACAAATAGGAAATATCTTCTTCCAATTGCACTATTATATGGCTCATTGATTCAGGTTATTGCCTTTAATGGAGTTGGCTGGTACAGTACTCCTGGCTTTATGATTGTAGCTCTAGTCATTCGAAGACTAAGAACTCTTTTAGAACTGACAATATAAGTATGAAGATTCTATTCATAACTAACAATTTTCCTTTTCCCCCAAGAAACGGTGTAGAACTTCCTTTAGCCAAAAATGCCGAGGCTCTCTCAAAGAGGGGGCATAGGATTTATTTTTGCTTGGTATACGAGGATAAAGTTGACATAGTGGATATAAATAGAATACAAGAGAAGCCTGATTTTGTAAAGGGATGTTTTTTAGTACAAGCGATAAAGATTTCCAAGGCAAAAAAAATTCTAAATGAGATAACCTTAAGGAACTTGGCTTATTATCAGGGTCACTACAACATTGAGCAAATGAAAAGAGCTTTTAGTGATCTTAAGTTTGACCTTTTGTGGGCATCGCCGGATGGCTTGGCCGGATTCTGTGAGGTATATAAAACTCTTTTTTACAGTGGTGCTATCTCTTTAATTGGGATTAATGAACTCTACTACAGAAATCTTCTTGCACAAATAAGATTGAAGGTCGGTATTTTCGGAATTCTAAAGAGTCTTCTGAGAATTCCTTTTGTTTATTTATTAGAGAAAAAGATGTATAGAAGGGCTGATATTGTAGCCGTTCAGACAGATGTAGAGAGGCTTGCTGCTGAAAAGATGCTCCAGAACTGTTCAACTAAGGTGATCACATTGCCAAACGGTTATAAAGAAGAACTGTTGAAAATCAGCCCTGACTTTTCGAGCCAAAATATCTTGTTTATGACAACTGTATCTCGAGAAGGTGAGTTGATTTGGTTTTTAAAAAACTGCTGGCTTGAAATAAAAAAAAGAATGCCTGGAGCAAGTCTTCTTATTGTAGGTGAAACCTCTGAGGGACTCAAAAAGAGGTATTCTGTTATGCCAGGTATAAATTGGTTGGGATTTGTGGATGATTTACCTTCTGTAATGAGTCGTGTGGCTCTGTGTATTATAGCAACTAATAAGAATGTAGGTCTAATTAATCGGGTTGTAGATGCACTTGCCGCAGGCGTGCCAGTGCTGGGTTTTCAGAGGGCTTTGGAAACGGTTAATGGTTTTAGACCAGGGGTTCATGGAGAGACTTTTAGGAACAAAGAAGAGTTAATAGAGAAGACAGTAAACCTAGCTTTAAACATCCCTAGGCTGAAAGAACTATCAGAAAACGGAAGAAAGTTCGTTGTATCCATAAATTCATGGTCCAATAATGCAGAACGCGTCGAGAGTCTTGTAAAAAATATAAAGAAAACGGCTATGACACAGTAAGGTTTGTTGTATGGACTTCCAATCAAAAAATCCTTCTTTTTTTAGATTATGATATGCATATTCGTTATCTGGCAGGATATAGTGCACCTTTATTGGTTCTCTACCGTAGAGCAAGAAATTTATTCAACGCTAAGTTGCAATATGTAAGGGTCTTGATTTATCATCATATCCCTGAAAACAAACTAAACCTTTTTGAGTACCAGATGCAATATCTTGTGGCTAACTATCACTTTTTAACACCTAACGAATTTCAGAGCTTTATCAAAGGAAACTACACTCGTTCAGGAATAAATTTACTTTTGACCTTTGATGATGGCTTTAGGTCCAGTTACACAGTCGCAAGGGAAATTCTTAAGGAACTGAATATCAAAGCAATTTTCTTTATTCCCACGGAATTTATTGGGCTAAAAGATGATAATGAAAGAATGAATTTTATTATTCAGAAGATTTTTGATGGAAATTTGGGTAATCCATTGATTGCCAGGGATATGAGGCCGATGACTTGGGATGACTTAAAATATTTAATTAAAGAGGGTCATGCAGTGGGTTCTCATACTAGAAATCATAAACGTCTTTCTACTTTGACTTCTTACTGTGAACTTTATAGTGAAATTATTAAAAGTGGTGATATAATTGAGAGACGATTAAGAGTGCCGATTAATTTTTTTTCATGGCCATTTGGTGATGTAAAAAGTATCAATAATCATGCCATGAACCTGATAAGAGAACGATATGAACTTTGTTTTTCCGGTGTGAGAGGTGCTAACTCGGTAGGTACATCACCATATCTCATATTAAGAGATGCGGTTAGCGTTGATTATCCACTTGAATATCTAAGGTTTATTATTGAAGGAGGACTTGATATATTGTATCGGGGAAAAGTTAGAAAGCTGTTATGTTTGGAGAGAAAAGAGAATTGATTATACCCACTGCACCATTGCCATTGTTAAGGCATCTCTTGACTGCTATCAATATGAAGGATAACAGGTTAGGACGAACATGGTGTAACACGAATAAGAAAATATACTTCTTCAGTAGATGTGCGTGGGGTATAGCAGAGGCAATTGAGGCGATACTCAAAACAAGGAAGAGATCTGAAGGTATTGTGTTTTTACCTGACTATTTCTGTAATGAAGCATTAATACCTTTGAGGCGTAAGTCTTTGCAGATAGTTTTTTATCCTATAACGGAAGAGTTAAGCCCCAATTGGTGGATGATGGAAAGGTTGGTCTTGAAATATGGAACTCCCGACATATTTATCTTGGTACATTACTTTGGTTTTCCTAATAAAATTTTCGAGGCTCTTGAATTTTGCAGAACAGTTGGAGCAGAACTCATTGAGGACTGTGCTCATGTTCTTATGCCTTTCGGGGAGGTTGGTAAATACAGTCTTGTAACTGCTTTTAGTCCGTACAAGCTATTACCTGTTCCTAAGATAGGTTTACTTGTGGTTCCTGAAGACTTAAGTATTAAGCAGGTTCTGTGTAGACAGTGGTTCGAAGTCGACACCTTTAGGTGGATTGGAAAGCGGCTGCTGCAATCTTTTTTGACGAAATGCAAAATACCTTGGGGAAGAAAAGTCTTGCCGTTTGATTCTGATCCAGAGATAGAGGTTAAAGAGGACCACAGGGTCTCACCATTAACTTTGAGATTGCTGGGATCAGTGGAACCTGAGATGGAGAAGGTCAAAGAGATAAGAAGAAATAATTATAACAGACTTACACAAGAAATAGATCATCTTGAGTGGGAACTCATTAGACCATTATACAGGTTTCTTCCTGAAGAAGTTTGTCCTTACGTTTTACCATTACGTGTGCGGAAAGATATTATTACACGCGTATATCAGATCTTGAACCGGTCTGGGATTCCCGCCCAGACATGGCCTGATTTACCTCCTGAAATAAAGGAAAATTCTTCAAGGCATTCAGTAGCTTTAAGGTTGAGGAAAGAGATAATTACTATACCTGTCCATCAAAGTCTTACTGATAAACAAATATCTTACATCGCGACTTACCTTCAAAAATCTGTTTTGGAAGTAGTGAGGAATTAATTATGACAACTGACTTTAGAGTAAAAGTGGTCGAGACCAAATCGGATTGGGATACCTTACTTTCTTGTTGCAAGAATGTTAACCTCCTTCAGACATGGGAGTATGGGGAGGCAAAGCATAGGACAGAAGGATGGAGTCCAATGCGTATTGCGATCTTTCATCTTGAGAAGCCAGTGGCCGTAGTCCAAGTATTAATAAAAAAGATACCAGTTTTGGGAGGAATAGCAAGAATTAACCGTGGCCCTTTAATAATATCCTCGGATCATAACTTTTACAGTGGTATGCTCCTGGAGTTATTAAATTTTCTTTACAAACACTGGGTAAAAAATCAAAAAATGATATTGTTTATTGCTCCGAATTGCCAGAATGATGAAGTAGGTGAGGCAGATTTACGCAAATTAGGGTATAATCCAATTGATAAAGAACCCTGGTCATCGATCCTAATAGATTTGTCACTCGCCGAAAGAATCTTGCGGAGAAACTTACATCAGAAATGGAGAAATTTACTGAACAAGGCTGAGAGGGCTGGTTTGAAATTAGAAATTGCTGAAGATGAAGGTTTTTCTTTTCTTATGGACAAATATACTCAGATGATGATAGACAAAAATTTTTCAGGAATTTCCGTTAATTTATTAAAAGAGCTTAGAAATGTGACAGAAAACAAATTAAATACCCAAGTTTTGTTTGCAGTAAAGAATAATATCAGGGTTAGTGGCATTCTTGTTTTTGGATACTTTGACACATGTCATTACCTCGTTGGTTGGAATAGTGATGAAGGACGAGTTCTTTGTGCAAATTATTTTCTCATTTGGCAGGCTATACTGCTTTTTAAAAAGATAGGATTTCACTGGTTTGATCTCGGAGGGATAAGCGAAAGAAGTACTCCGGGAATTACACGCTTCAAACGGAGGACTGGTGGAAGGGAATACAGGCTGATTGGAGAATTTGAGGCCTATCCTGACAGTATTTTATCGAATATGCTGAAAAAGTATGTCGGACTCCTGAGAAGGTATAGAGGGAAATGAAACGCTGTAGAGATAATATTTGTAAAGACGACAATCTTTAGGGTTTCAAATGATTAAAAGGATCCGAGTGGCCAATATTATTGAAGAGGGACGGTGGGGAGGGCCACAAAAAAGGATTGCCAGCGTCGCATACGCTCTCAAGAAACACAATGTTGAAACAGTTGTTATCTTTCCCAAAAAAGATTCCGAACGTTTTCATGAGGAGCTGGAAGAATTAGATGTTAGCTATAAGAGGCTTGGTCTTAGAAGATTGGGAAAAGGGTGGAAAACATTGCTTTTGTATCTCATCTTCTTTGTCCCTGAGCTCGTATCGTTATCTTTTCATTTGAGAAGAGGTAGCTACGATATTGTCCATGTGGGCGGTGGTGCATGGCAAATAAAAGGAGCAATTGCTGGGAAATTGGCTGGAGTACCCGTAATATGGCATCTCAACGACACTATGATGCCGAGGGCAATCGTATTAGTATTTCGACTATTGGCGAGTATACTGGCAGATGGATTCATCGTAGCTGCTGAACGAGTCTGGAAATATTACTTAGCAAATACGAAACTTAGGTATTTCCCTATTTGTATTATACATCCGCCGGTAGATACCCAGATTTATAATCCTGCTTCCGTAAAACCTGATAGAAGAATTTTGGGATACCGTGGACCTCGGGTCATAACAGTAGCAAATATTAATCCTATCAAAGGGCTGGAGTATTTTATAGATGCTGCCCGGATTATTGTTAATCAAGGCCACGTTTGCTCTTTTATTGTGGCAGGATCTGTTTACAGAAGCCAGAAAAAATATTTTGAGAGTTTAAAAGCACGAGTTAATGAGCTAAAACTGAGCGGACGTTTTTATTTTCTTGGAGAGGTGTTCGACGTGCCAGCTATATTGAGTGCGGCGGATATATTCGTTTGTAGTTCTATCTCTGAATCAGGACCTATGACCGTTTGGGAAGCTATGGCGATGGCCAAACCCATAGTTTCAACAGATGTTGGTGATGTAAAGAAATTTATCAAAGACGGCGAAAGTGGCTTCCTCGTTCCACCAAGAGATGCTAAGGCACTTGCTGAAAAGGTAAGTATTCTGATTGAAGATGAAAAATTAAGGGTTAAATTTGGAAAACTTGCCCGTGCTGTAGCTGTTAAGGAATTAGATGTAGAAATATGTGCTGAGAAACATCGGAGATTCTATTTAGAAGTTTTGAATTTGTAATTAAGGGAGGTATAATGTATATCCCAGGTATCAATGCCTATCATGGTGATTCCTCAGCTTGTCTTATAAAAGATGGTAGCTTGATAACCGCTGTGGAGGAGGAGCGATTTAGGTGCATTAGGCACTGGGCAGGTTTTCCTAAAAAATCAATAAAGTACTGTCTTGAGTTGGGTCTCCACATTTGATGTTAAACTGGTCTGTCTGGCTCATATGCGTGAGGCGTAAAGCGTCAGGCGTGAAGTGTGAAGACTGAGGCATAAAGCGTGAGGGGTTAGGGAATGGAAAGCCGCAAAGGTAACGGCCAAGTTTCCTAAAGAGGAAAGATTTTCTCTGACCGATCAGATACGAAGGTCTGCAGTTGGTATACCAAGTAAGGTACCGTCCCAGGCTGTGTGTAAATTCACTTGCAATTAAAATTATTAGGGCTTATCCTCCTAATAACAAATGAATTTAAAAAAGAAAGGAGGAAAAGCCCATGCAAACTAAAGAAAATTT
>Ga0164310_10001360_pt1 | contig 13768 bp, 12 predicted proteins | sample GuaBasSedimGuay1_FD_121795 | JGI IMG/M metagenome (GOLD analysis project Ga0164310, IMG submission 121795) | Subseafloor sediment microbial communities from Guaymas Basin, Gulf of California, Mexico - Guay1, Core 4569-9, 0-3 cm | ecosystem: Environmental > Aquatic > Marine > Hydrothermal vents... | reverse complement strand
CCTTAATTGGGCTCTAGAGAAATTTAAAGCAGAGTATATTGAAATCCGATATGAAAATGTAAACAAAAATACACTTGAGCTCAAGGATGGTACATTTACAACTTTCGCTGGCAAAGGCCAAATGGGAGTTGCCATTAGGGTTCTAGCAGATGGCGCATGGGGATTTGCATCAACAAACAGGCTTGAACAGCTTGAAAATGCTATAGAAAGTGCATATAAGCTTGCAAGGGCGACAGCAAAGGCCAAAAAAGAGAAAATTCAGCTTGCAGAGGTTAAAGCACATCAAGATATTGTAAAAAGTAAAATGAAAGTAAAACCCAGAGAAGTTCCAATAGAGGAAAAAGTGGAAAGGTTAGCAGAGTTAGAGGGCCTTCTCAAAGCAGATAAATCGATAAAATCTACATGGCTTCGCTATGAGGATGCAAGTGGTGAAAAGATTCTTCTGACAAATGAAGGTACAAAGATAAAGTGGGATCTTAACTATGTTTGGCAATATGTTTGGGCCACAGGTAAAGAGGGAGAAAAACTTGCTGCAGCAAGGGATGAAGTAGGAGCAGTTGAACATGGCTGGGAGCTCTTTAAGGAGAGAGAACCAAATGAGGAGGTTGCCAAAAGGGTTCTCAGAAAGGTTCATGCCCAGCTTCAAGGGGTTGTTCCTAAGAGGGGAGAGTTCCCAATAGTGGCAGGTCCTATAGTTGTTGGCATCATAGCTCACGAGGCCCTCGGGCACTTGGCTGAGGCAGATTTAACTATAAATTCGCCATTTAAAGATCTAATAGGAAGAGAAGTTGCACCAGAACATGTCACAATGAGTGAGCGCATAGTTGAAGGTGGATTTGGTAACGATAAATACGACGATGAAGGAGTGCCAGTTAAGGACATTCATATAATTGAAAATGGGACTCTCAAGCAAATAATGCTGAACAGGGAATATGCTCACAAATGGGGTATGGAACCCAATGGCCATGCAAGGGCCGAAAATTATACATATCCTCCAATAATAAGGATGCGCAATACTATTTTTGAACCCAGAGACTGGAAGTTTGAGGAGATGATAGAGGACATTAAGTTTGGTTATTATGTGGTCGATTTCAGAGGAGGTCAAGCACAGCTTAATTCGGCATTCCAGGTTGGAGTTCAAGAGGGTTATATGATAGAGAATGGTGAAATAACGAAGCCCATAAGGGACACTTCAATAAGCGGGATTGCAATTGAGGCCTTAAAGAAGATAAGTGCTGTAGGAAAAGACTTTGGCCTTGAGATGGGAAGATGTGGGAAGGGACAGAGTGCTTTTGTTAGCTCTGGCGGTCCACATATGCGCTTTGATGGAGGAATAATAATAGGGTGATGAAAATGGAAGAGCTAATTCGTTTTGGAGAAAAATTCTTCGATGAGCTTGAGATTGCTATTTACAAAAATAGGGATGCAAGCGTGAACATAGAACTTAACGAGGTTTCATCCTCCATGCTGAGGGAAAGGGCCGTTACCGTGATTCGGGGTGTTAAGAGCAAAAAACTTGGGGTTTCAATAGTTGATACTGGAAATAAAGAGAAAATCAAAGAGGCTATAGAAAGAGCTTACAAGATGGCAAAACTCAACAAACCTGATGAAAAGTGGACTTCACTTCCAGAGCCCGGAAAATATAGGGAACCGAGAAAAGTTGACAAGGAGCTTAAAGAGGTCTCTCCAGACTACTTTGTAGATCTTGCAAGGGAAGGGATAAGCCTTGCACTGGAGGAGCAGGGAATAGTTGTTGCAGGTGGTGCTGGTGGAGTAGAATGGGGAGAAAGTTTAATAATGAATTCTCATGGTGTAAATGTGTCTCAGGAAGGAGGAGGGGCTTTCTTCTATCTTGAGCTTGTAGGGATGAGAGAAGGGAGAGTAACTCCCGGAATATTTGACTTTGATGCAAAGCTTTCTCTTAATCTCAACGTTGAAGAAGTTGTTAGAAAAGCTCTTCAAAAAGTTAAATGGGCGTTCAATGTTAAGAAAAGCAAAACAGAGGAAGCAAGAGTAATTTTGGAGCCATGGGCCATTTCAGGTCTTTTATCCTACGCTCTGTTCCCAGCATTCAGTGGTGAAAAACTTGTAAAAGGCACTACGCCATTAGCCAATAAGGTAAATGAAAGTATTTCAAACGAGCTCCTCACAATCTATGATGACCCACTCCATGAGCTCAGCATAAATCCTGTTATAGCAGATGATGAAGGAGTCCCAACTAGGAAAAATGTGTTAGTTGAAAAGGGAGTTTTCAATGGTTTTATCTGGGACAACTATTGGGCGAAGTTACAAGGAGTCGAAAGCACTGGAAATGCAAAAAGGAGCCTAGCTACTGGAGGGATAAGCATAGGGTTCCACAATGTTATCATTGAAAAGGGCAAGAAGTCACTAGAGGACCTTGTGGGTGAGATAGACCACGGTTACTTAGTGGATGGATTTCAAGGGGCCCATTCGAGCAACCCAGACAATGGAAACTTTGCAGTGGTGGCTAATCCGGCCTTTCTGATAAAAGATGGAGAAGTGAAAGGTTCAACGGTTTTCATGATGAGCGGAAATATCTACGAGCTGTTACCCAGTCTCTATGAGGTTAGTAAAGAGCAGAGAGTACTTCCTTTTGAAGGCAGTATGATTGTGCCAGCAATGGCCTTTGAGAACGTGAGGATAGCAGGCAAATAGGGGAGTATTTCGTTATTTTTTGGTGGATTTATTTTTATCCTCCTGGAAGACCCCTTCCGAAAGGGTGGGGTAGTTCACTTTTAACAACTTTTTCAGGGTGGAATGATTTCAAGTATTCTCGAGAGAATCAATGTGCTGTCTGAAGATTTCTCTTTAATCAACATCTTTAAAAACCCACCGTGGAATCCACTAAAGGCGAGAAAAAGGAAAAGTGAGAAAAGGTGAGAGAAAATGAGGAATCCATTTGAAAAAATGCCTACTATCCTTTTGGCAGATGAGATCATTGATAAAGCTTTTAGGCGGGCTGAAAAAGCAGCTTCTGCTTTTACTCCAAGGGGCAACATAATCAGTAAGGCGAGACAAAGGGAAGAGCTTAGAGTAAGAACTGTTTCAAATGTTATTAGGGACAATCTTAGGAAAGTTCTTGATAGAACACCCGGGGTTTCAACCCTCCCTCCTTTTTACCAGGAGCTTCTTGATACTCTTGTGGACAAAAGAATGTTTCATAAGGCCTTAGCATCAATAAATTGGGCGATAAAAACCATTAGAGGTCTTGAGGAGAGATACGTGGAAAAAATAAGATACTCGAGAGATCCGAAGGAGATTGCAAAATTAAGGAGGGAATTCTACGGTAGGGCAGCAAGTATTTTGAAGGACATAAATGATAACCTTGAATATTTGAACAAGGCCAGAGACGTCTTAAAGGATATGCCAGTAATTGACCTTACTCTTCCCACGATAGTTATTGCAGGCCATCCAAACGTGGGTAAGTCTACACTCTTGAGAAAGCTCACAAACGCTAAACCAGAAGTTGCCACATATCCTTTCACGACAAAGGGGATAAATGTAGGTCAATTCGAGGAGCATTGGTTGAAATACCAAGTCATAGATACTCCGGGTCTTCTGGACAGGCCGCTAAGTGAGAGAAATGAAATTGAAAAACAGGCAATTTTGGCCTTAAGGCATCTGGGAAAGTTGGTTATCTACATCTTTGATCCAAGTGAGTACTGTGGTTACCCTATAGAGGCTCAAATGCACCTTTTTGAAGAGATATATGAAGAGTTTGGAGACTTTCCATTCATAGTAGTGCTCAACAAGACTGAGATTGCCAATGAGAATAAGATGGTGAAGATTGAGGAATTCCTAAGGAAGAAAGGTGTTGAACCTCTAAGGATTGCGGCAGAGAAAAATATTGGAATAGACGAATTAAAAAAGAGAGTTCTACAAATACTTAAACCAGAGATGGAAGCTATTGCCCGCAGTATGGGCAAAACTGAAGGTGAATAGGCTTAAGAGCTCCACAATGCTCACACTTTTCTTTTAACTTTGCTCCACAATTAGGGCAGTTAAGGTAGTCGTCTTTTATTGGGAATCCACAGTTGTAGCATTTGTTTTGGGCAATTCTCCTTTTATAAACTCTTTCGGGCTTGAAATACTCCTTTCTGAGATAGTAAAGGGCTGCAAGTGTTGCCACAGCTCCAAAGAGACTAATACCTATAATATGAACTATGTTCCATATTGCCGAGAGAGTCAGGTAGATGAGAAGTAATGCTGAATATGCGATCAGCGATGAGGTGTAAATGTTTTTGTACTTTCTGAGAAGGAGCAGTGATATCACGAAAATTGGCAGAACAAATGCAAGTTTAAGCATTAAAACCTTGAGTCTATACACTTGATATGCTCGGTTGTATTCTTCATTCGCGTTTTGCATCAACTCTTGAATCTGTGAGCTCAGCTCTTGTAGCTTATTGTGAACATCATCATAAGCACTTTTTGCTCCAAGGTATTTTAAATAAGCTTTTTCATATTCCTCCTTTGCTTTCAAATATTCCTGTTCAAGCTCCTTTGTTGCATTTCCACTCTCAAGTGCAACCCTATATTCTTCCCTTTTGAAAAGATAAACCCTCTCAACTTCCGTAAGATTACTTTCAGCCTTCTTGTATCCCTCATAAAGCCCTCTATTAAGCTCCATTAGACGACTTTGGTTTTCAAGAAGAGGTGTTATGCCATATTTTTCTTGGTAGTATGTATAATCTGGTCTTTGAGGGATATTTTCAAGCTCTCTCAGAAAATTTATGCTCGCTAAGAGAAGGAATGCAACAAATAAACTTGCCAATATTTTTTCAAGTCGTGAATATTCCATTACTTACACCATTATAAAATAAACACTGACGTATATAAGCAATTCGCAGAAAAAGAGAAAAATCAAGCGCTTTCTTCTTTTAGAAGAACTGCATTTACAATACCATCTTGGCCTGGTCTTGAAGTTACTAAGGCCTTTCCAATCTCTGTCTGGACAATTGCACCCTTTGTGACTATATTTCTCCTAACGTATTGTCTATTAGCCGGGTTCTCCACAACGCTGATTATCTTCACTTTTTTACCCTTTCCATTCTCGAAGACATTTGCATAGAGGGTCTTGACGAGTCTAACCTTTCTGTTGCCTCCATACGTCCTTATGATTTTCCTTTCTTCATTCTCTTCAACTACCCTAGTTAGTGCTGGTTCTCTTCCAAGCTCTCTTTTTCTCTTCTTTCTTGTGAATATGATTCTTCCACCTGAAGGTTTTTTTAGTGATCTTCCTTGCCAGATAGCCATAACTCTCACCTCATGATGATCTTAACCCTATGGGCATTTTAGAAATTTGCTTATAAATCTTTTCCTATAGGGGCAAATCATTAGGGCAAGTTGGGCATCATTTCCTGAATCTATTAGGTATTATTGTAAAAACAGGGGACTTGGATTTTCGTAACTTTCTAAGACTACATGGGTTGTCATTCTCTCTATTTCTGGAAATTTTTGGAGTGTGTTATACAAAAAAGAACTTAATTCTTCAGTATTTCTAAAAAATGCTCTAATTATTATGTCGGTTTCTCCTGTAACATCCCAAACATGGGTAACGTTTGGTAAAGTAGATATTTTTTTAGCAATTTTTTGGGAAAGTGATCGCTTTGCTTTTACCTCTATAAGGGCCTCAACGTTATACCCTAACTTCTTGTAGTTTATATCTATCGTAAACCGCTTAATTATACCCTCTTTTTTCATAGCTTGTATCCAGTTATGGCACGTAACAGAACTTACTCCGGATATTTTGCTCAATTTTCCATAAGTTTCCCTAGAGTTTTTGTGCAATTCTCTGAGCAATCTCAAGTGTAAATTATGTAATTTAAAATTCTTCATAAATTCACCACCTAATGTTAGTTTTAGCTTAAAATTCTTAAATTTTTCGCTGTCTTTTTTTTGTTATAACAATTTAATATTATAAATATTTATAAAGTTTAAAGTCCTTTATATATTTGGTGATAATAAAATGAAAATAGAGTTATCTTCGTTACACTTTAGAGAAGCACCCAAGCTAGTAACTGAGATCCCTGGTCCTAAGTCTAGAACTATTCTAAAAAACCAACATCTCTTTGAAGGTAATGCTGTTTCTTATTCACGTGGAATTCCAGTTGCATTTGAAGAGGCTAAAGGCGCTACATTAAAGGATGTGGATGGAAATGTGTACATAGATTTCTTTGGTGGGGCTGCAGTAGTAGGAGCAGGACGTTGTAATCCAATAATTCTTGATGCTGTGAAAAAACAAGAAGAAAAGTTAATCCATACCCTTGATCTTGCGACAGGAGTTAGAGAGGAACTTGCGGAGAAATTGGTAAAACTCGCTCCAGGAGGATTAAAAGGCAATGCAAAGGTCTTGTTTGGTGGGCCGACGGGTTCTGATGCAGTAGAGGCTGCCGTGAAATTGGCGAAGTACAACACAGGAGCTCATGTGATGATTTCATTTGAAGGAGGGTATCATGGCATGAGCGGCAATGCCCTTGCTTTGACTGCTGATACATTTTTCAAGAAGAAATACATGCCAATGGGGCAACCAGTTCACTTTGTCCCGTATGCCTATTGTTATAGGTGTCCATTTGGATTGGAGTATCCAGATTGTGATTTGGCATGTGCAAAGTACCTTGATCATGTCCTAAGTGATCCTGCTTCCGGGATATGTGATGTGGCAGGGATTATAATAGAACCCATCCAAGGGGAAGGAGGTAGCATTGTACCCCCGGATGAGTTTCTCGTAGAAATAAGAAAAATAACAGAAGAACACTCGATTCCTTTAATAACAGATGAAATCCAATCTGGAATGGGAAGGACAGGGAAACTTTTTGCTTCCGAACATGCAGGAATAACTCCGGATATAGTGACTGTTTCAAAAGCTCTTGGTGGTGGAATCGGTTTCCCAATATCTGGAATAATCTATGAAAAAGAGCTTGACGTGTGGCATCCTGGGGCACATATTGGGACATTTAGGGGTTTTCTTCCTGCAATGGCTGCAGGAATAGCCTATCTGGAGTTTTTAGAGAAAAATGACATCTTAGAGCATGTAATACACCTTGGAGAATACATGCTAAAACGGTTAAAAGAGCTAGAAGAAGGGAGTAAAATTGTTGGAGAAGCAAGGGGAAGGGGATTTATGCTGGGAGTAGAGTTAGTTCATGATAAGAAGACGAAGAAACCAGCTCCAGAACTTGCAAAGGAACTTAGGATAGAATGTGTTAAGAGGGGGGTAATTATAGAAGTTGGAGGGCATTATCACAATGTGGCCAGGATTTTACCTCCTCTTGTTTTGACAAAAGAGCTTGCTGACAAAGGGTTGGATGCTTTTGAGGATGCATTAGAGAGTATAGAACATAAACTTTGAGAGGGGGAGAAATGGTAAGAGAATCATTATTTGGCAAATTTTTAGAAGTTGACTTATCAAGAGAGAAGACAAAGGAAATAGAAGTAGAACCAGAGATTATCGGAAATTTCATCGGAGGTAAAGGCTTAGGTGCATATTTCCTTTATAAATCTCTCAAACCAAGAACAGACCCCTTATCTCCAGACAATTTGTTAATGTTCTTAAACGGTCCATTAACTGGAACTCCATTTCCAAGCTCTGGAAGAACAACAGTAGTGACTAAGTCTCCATTAACTGGACTTTATCTTGACTGTCACGCAGGAGGGTACTTCGGCCCAGAATTAAGAAAAGCAGGTTACGATGGAATTATTATAAAAGGAAAAAGCAAGGATCCAGTATACCTCTGGATAATGAATGAGGAGGTAGAATTTAGGGATGCCAGCAGAATATGGGGGTTGCCAATAAGTAAGGCTGTTGAAGAAATCAGAGCTGAAACCAATAAAAAGGTCCACGTAGCTTTAATAGGCCCGGCAGGAGAGAATTTAGTTAAATTCGCGGCAATAATGATCGATAGAGATGAGGATCCTTGGAGGGCAGGGATAGCAGCAAGAGGTGGCCCAGGAGCAGTAATGGGAAGTAAAAACCTAAAAGCGATAGCTGTAAGGGGTTCAAAAGAAATTGGAGTGTTTGATGAGAAAAAACTCAGAGAGTTATCAGTTAAGTTAAATAAGAAGGTCATGGATCACAATTACATTCACATAAGGCGAGTGATAGGAACTGCATATTTAGTGGATCCAATGAGCAGATTAGGAATACTGCCAACGAGGAACTTTCAACAAGGCTTCATAGAAAATCATTATGGCATAATTGGCCCAAATTTGAGATATTATACGAAGAGGGATGTCAGTTGTTACAATTGCCCTGTTGTTTGTGGTAGGGTTGTCGAAGTTGATGGAAGAGAAGTGAAAGTTGAGTACGAGGATATTGCTTTATTAGGAAGTAATGATGGAGTGACGAGTATTGTAAATGTAGCAAAAGCATTATTGGTTTGCAATGAATTAGGCTTAGATGCAATTTCTACGGGAAATGTTGTTGCTTTTGCAATGGAATGTGCTGAAAAAGGAGTTTTAGAGAATGCTCCAAAGTTTGGAGATGCTGAGGGGCAGAGAAAACTCATAGAGGATATTGCATGTAGAAAAGAATTGGGAGGTGTACTCGCTGAGGGTGTTAAAAAAGCAGCAGAAAAAATAGGCCAAGAAACTGAAAAGTTTGCAATGCATGTTAAGGGATTGGAATTACCGGGTTATGAGCCGAGGAGTTCTTGGGGAATGGCGTTGGCATATGCGACTTCAGATAGGGGAGGATGTCACCAGAGGGCTTTTACTGTAAGAGCTGAAGTGGATGGTACTTTAAAGCGTTTTTCTACAGAGGGGGTTGCAAGATTCGTGAAAGAAGTGCAAGATGAGAGAGCTGCGGCATTTTCTTTGGTTGTGTGTGACTTCATGCCCTTGAGTATTGGGGACTTCATAGATGGCTTGAAGTATGCAATAGGGCTTAAACTCTCTCCTGAAGAGTACTTGAAAGTTGGAGAAAGAATCTGGAACCTAACTAGGCTATTTAATATTAGAGAAGCTGGAATTTCAAGAAAAGACGATACTTTGCCCCCAAGAGTGTTTGAAGAACCCTTGCCAATGCCTCCAGATGGGAGTGAAAAAATTAGGCTTCCAAGAGAGCAATTCGAGAAGATGCTTGATGAGTATTACGGGCTTAGAGGATGGGATGAGAACGGTATTCCAACTAAAGAAAAACTTGAGGAATTGGGCTTAGGAGTTGAGGGGGTGTTGTGAAAATGAATGAGGAAATAGTTACGGCGCCTTTACCTGGGAAAATTTTGGAAATAAAGGCAAAAGAAGGGAGTGTAATCAAACCTGGAGATGTAGTAGTGGTTATTGAATCTATGAAAATGGAGAACGAAATAAGAGCACAAACATATGGCAAAGTAAAGGAAATTAAAGTTCGTTCTGGGGAAGTTGTCGACATTGGAAGGGAGCTTATTATTATAGAAAGGAAGGGAGGAGAGGGATATGGAAAGTAAATACAATTCCACGTTGAAAATATTGCCTAAAACAGAATATAGGGACGAAATTGTATTTCGAATTGCTGGGGATGGCTTTTTGCAGGAAGCATATGGAAGAAAATCCACAACGAATATAGACATAAAGAACACACTTCTGAAAGTATTTAGAGTGCATGCTGTAAGAAGAAAATTGGAAGAAACAGAAATAAAAGGGCTAATAGAGATTGTTCCTTCATTTGAGACCATTTTATATCATTTTGATCCATTGGAAATTGACATAAATACACTAATCGATGAAATTATTGCAATTGAAAATGAGATTCAGAGCTTAGAAAACATAGAACTTGAAACTAGATTAATAAGACTTCCTATAGTCTTTGATGAGAGTGAGGTTCGTAAATGTATAGAAAAGTACGTAAAAACGATAAGACCAGATGCTCCTAATTGTAAGAATGGAAGTAATTTAGAATACGTAGCTAGCTATAATGGAATTACTGTAGAAGAACTCAAGGAGAAGTTCTTAAAAACAGAGTGGTTTGTGGCAACAATTGGATTTTATCCTGGTCTGCCTTTTTATCTTCCATTAGATCCAACATGTGCCTTAACAGCACCGAAGTATAATCCTCCTAGAACTTGGACACCTGAAGGTACTGTAGATCTGGCAGACTACGTTTCTACAATATTTGGAGTCCCCTCAGCTGGTGGTTATCAGTTAATTGGACGGACTGCCCCAATTTTTCAAGCAGTTCAAAAGCATCTCCAGTTTAAGGAGAGTCCTGTCTTGTTAAAACCTGGAGACGTCATAAAGTATTATGAGATTAGTGAGGAAGAGCTTCATGAAATATACAAGTTAGTTCATGAAATTGGGAGTGGTTGGGAATATGATATCAAACCTATCAAATTCTCTTTAAAATCTTGGCTTAAGATGTATAAAGAAAAAGAGAAAGAGCTCGAGGAATTTAGAAAAAAACAAGAATACGGTAGGAAGGTTACTCCAATACCATAGGGAGGGAAGAATAATGTTGAGGATAATAAATGGAGGAATACAAAGCTTGGTTGTTGATTGGCCAGGGAGAGTTGGTTATTTAAATTTGGGTTTTGCTCCTTCTGGACCATTTGATCACTTTGCAGCTAGGGTTGCAAATTTAATTGTAGGTAATCCCACCACTGAAGCTGTAGTGGAAATAGCTGCAGGCTACTTTGCTGCTGAATTTACTACAAATGGGGTTATAGCTATTACCGGGGCAGACTTAAAGCCTATGCTAAATGGTGAAGTTATTCCCTTATGGGAAGCAATTGAAGTAAAAAAAGGAGATATTTTTGAAAGTGGAAAGATAACAAAAGATACACTTGGGTTTAGAGAATATCTGGCAATTGCAGGAGGTTTTGACGTTCCAATTTACATGGGAAGCAAAACCACATCCTTATATGGTGGTTTTGGGGGATACAAAGGGAGAGTTCTAAAAACAGGGGATATTTTACCTATTGCGAATCCTTCAAAAGAATTCAGAGATTTAGTTGGACGGAGACTCAATTCAAGACTCATTCCTAAGTATGGCAAGGAATGGCAATTAAGAGCTATTCCGGGTCCAAATAGTGCTCCAGACTTTTTTGCTGAAGAGGGAATGGAGCTGTTCTTCTCTACAAAATTCCAAGCACAAATAGAATCGGATAGATCTGGTATTAGACTAAGCGGACCTAAACCAATATGGTCTAGAGAAAGAGAAAAAGAGAGAGGACATCCCTCAAATATACTAGACCATGGATATCCCGTCCCAGGAACTGTTAATGTTACCGGAGATACGCCTATAATTCTTGGTCCAGAAGGTCCCACACTTGGAGGTTTTGTGTGCGCAATGCATGTTGTTTATGCCGATCAATGGAAACTTGGGCAAATCTATCCTGGTAGAGACATAATTAACTTCAAACACTGTACTCTTGAAGAAGCAATTCACTTGAGAAAAGAGCAAAACAGCATGCTTATGGAACTTGTTTATGAGTAAACGATCTTTCGTACCTATATTTAAACTCTCTTTATTGGAGGTGAAGGAAATTGGGAAAAAATGAAGTTGTGATTGGAGCAGATATGGGAGAAAGTTTTGGTCGCTACAGACTTGGAAATGACGAAGAAGTAATGAAATATGTTACAGCAGCAAATGTAGCTTGTGGATTTCATGCAGGAGACCCAATTGTGATGAGGAATACTGTTAAGTTAGCTAAGAAGTATAATGTGTCAGTGGGAGCCCATCCGGGATTTCAGGACTTAAGAGGCTTTGGTAGGAGGATGATAGAAGTAACGACTGAAGAGCTGTTTAATGACTTGATTTATCAACTAGGAGCATTAGATGCGTTTCTTAAAGTCGAAGGGCTCAAAATGACCCATGTAAGCCCCCATGGTAAATTAGATCCTCTAGTGTCCTACGAAGAGGAGTATACAGAAACCTACTTAGAAGCTATTAAAGAATATAATCCCGAATTAATCATTATAGCAGAGGAAAAGAGTATTTTATATAAAAAAGCCAAGGCATTTGGTTTTGAAGTAGCTACTGTAGCCTATCCTGACTTGAAATATGATTCTAAGGGTGATATTGTGATTGAACGTGTTAAAAAGGCAGTTAATCCTATAGAAGTTGCACAAAGAGCAATCTCCATAGTGAAATATCACAAAATCAAAACAATTGAAGGAAATGAGATTAAAATTCATGGGGAGATGTTGTGTTTCCATGGGGACTCGCCAAATGCAATTGAAGTTTTGGAAGTTGTTAGAAAGGAATTTGAAAAAGAAGGAATTGTTGTGAAAAGGTTTCATGAGGGAAGGTGAAAGAAATGCCAGAGGAAAAACTCCTTAGGAAACTCAGTTTTTGGCATATTTGGGCCATAGGAGTAGGTGCAGTGATTGGAGATGGCATTTTTCTTTTAATTGGTGAGGGAGTAAAGTCTGCAGGTCCTTTAGCTATAATTGCTTATGTACTTGCTGGACTTTTAATGTTGACAGTAATGGTAGCATTATGTGAATTAGCTGTTGGAATGCCAAAAGCTGGCTCTCTCCATGTATGGGCTAGAAGAGTTTTGGGAGCAGGTTATGGAACTGTTGCCGGTTTAGCTTACACTGCCATGAATATCATTTTCTTAGGTTCAGTATCACTAGCGAATGGAGCAATAAGTAATTATTTCTTCCAATGGACATCCGATCCAGGAGTATCTGCTTTAATTTGGGCAGTTCTGTTAGTTACAATTGTTGCAGCGATTGCTCTGTCTGGAGCAGAGTTAACAGGAAGAGTTCAATTAGCACTCGTTGGAACCCTAGTAACCTTAATGGCGATATTTGGTATAGTGGGTGTCACAAACTCTAATTTTACGAGTGCAAACTTTCACCCATTTGCACCTTTTGGTGTAAAGGGACTCTGGGTGGCAATGGGAATGGGAGTTTATGCATACATAGGACCTTTGGTTCTTTTAACAACTGGGGAAGAGGCAAAGAAAATCACAGATTTACCCAAAGCAATGATTGGAGCATTTTTGACATTCCTCGTAATATATACATTCGCAATGATAGCTCTAATAGGACTAGTATCGTACAAAGAGATGACATTATTAGAGTCGCCGTTTACATATGCAGCTGAGTTAATGTTTGGTAGAGTAGGAGGAGTAATAGTGAACCTAGCGGCATGGATAGCAGCATTCACATGTTTAGTTGGAGAAATCTATGGATCCTCCCGTCTCCTATATGGAATGGCAGAAGAGGGGGTAATTCCTCCAATATTTAGCAAAGTGAGCAAAAAAACAAGAATACCTTGGGTTTCAATAGTGTTTGCGTGGATAATTGGAGTCTTGTTGATTATTTTAGGTAACATTAGAGCTTTTGAATCTGCATACGTAGAACTATGTATGGCAGGTTCTGAAATGGGAGTAATAGCTTGGATTATTTGTCTATTAGCTGCTGCTAAATATAAGCAAAAATTCCCTGAAGAATGGGAAAAACTACCCTGGAAGATTCCTGGAAGAGCAATCGTTATACCAGCAGCTTTTATAGCTGCTTTCATTACAATGTATGCACTAGTTTCTGGAGATCCTCAATCTATACTCTATACGGCAGTTTCATGTATCGTGTTATTGCTAGTGTACTATGGATATTCAAAGAAACATATGATAATTCCTGAAAGGGGATGAAAAGCATGAAATCATCCCCATTTTAATTATTTTACATGAGGGTTAAATTCATGGTTGGGATTATTGATACTACGTTTAGGGATGCTCATCAATCACTTATTGCAACAAGGCTCTCAACGAGTGATATGCTTCCAATAGTTGAGAAGATGGATAAGATTGGTTTTTACTCCATG
>Ga0164310_10001359_pt1 | contig 13774 bp, 13 predicted proteins | sample GuaBasSedimGuay1_FD_121795 | JGI IMG/M metagenome (GOLD analysis project Ga0164310, IMG submission 121795) | Subseafloor sediment microbial communities from Guaymas Basin, Gulf of California, Mexico - Guay1, Core 4569-9, 0-3 cm | ecosystem: Environmental > Aquatic > Marine > Hydrothermal vents... | reverse complement strand
GGCTGACGACGCTGTCCCGCTCTGTCCTAACTGTCTTTCTGAGTGTGATCCATTGGATAATTACTGCCCGTATTGCGACTCTAATGACCCTATCAATCCCTTAGCTTCTTATATGCCGTTTGTTGATCTTCATTTCAGGATTGGGATGATTTGTAAACTCTGGCGAAAAACATGGGATTCAAGTACGGCGTCATGGATTCGGGTTCTTTATGTGTGTTTTTTTCTCCTTTTTATGCCCGTCTTATTTTTGATAGTATTTCCGTTTGTAATTTTGGAGAAGCTTAAATCAAGCAAAAAATAAGCCGTACAGAGGCATCAGACAAGCACAACTCTGTACGGCTGTTTTATAGGGTCCGGTATGCTTTTTGAATAGCTGCCGGGTTAAATCAATTCAATCGAGTCTTGTTAAAGCACCTCGTCATAATCGCTGGGGTCGTACTTGATGACAATGTTCAACACAGGTTCAAACCCAACGGGTATTTCAGTATTTCCCGTCCGGTTGAAAAACAGATCGCTGTTGCCGCTCAATTCCATGGGCTGGTCGGAGTAGTTCAAAATTGAACCGCCAATGATTCCGCCTGCGTTACCGAAAAATTCCACACCGTTGGCGGCGATACAGCCGTTGAGTGTGTCGAAGCTTCCGCCCATCGAAACGGCAAATCCGGGAGCCATCATAAAGGTGCCGGTCTCATCACGCAGATCACCGAAAGATTCGGGCAGATCGGCCACAGAACTGCTTGAAACATTGCCTCTAAATACGATCTGGTTGGTGGCGCTGTTGTCAGTATAGTTGCCGTCTCCAACAATAACCCCCGTGATATCGGCATTCCCGCTAAAATCAACTACATTGGGCGACTCGATAAACAATACGCCGTTTATCTGTGTGTCGGCGCTAAAGGTGGGATTTGTACCTGCGGCAATACGAACATTATTCAAACTTCCCAATGAACCAATATCTGTTGAGGAGTCAATGGTAATACCGGTTACATATTGCTCGAAATGGCTTGTGTTGGGAATAGGAAACTGGGTTTCGAGAACCCCGATTTCAACATGGTTTTGAATCGCTTCTACCCCGGTAACAGGATCACCGTTTTCATCGGTACCGATACCCGCCTTGCCGCCTTGCAGCGTAACATAAGCATCAGGGTTGACGATTTTTACATCGCCGGCGATCTGTGAGTTTCCGATGATATTCAGGGCATTGTTATAGCCGATGCTTTCGATATACACATCGGATTCCACAGAGATATTCACGCCGTCCAGCAAGATATTGCCAGACAGTTCCAAAGGCCCCTTGGTCGCGACACCAAAGTCAAACACCGAATAGGGTTCGGGCTTTTCGCCATAGATAAAGCTGCCCTGAATCTTTCGTTCGATCCCGTGGGCGGTTCCGGCAACGCGGATATTGATCCCGTCCGTATCTTTTGATATCTCAGCAGTAAATGACTTATCACTGTCTAAAGTAACGGAAGAGGCCGAGCCGATTGCGATTGCTGTTATTTCACCTGTTTCGTCATCTGTAACAGGATCGGCGTACATTCCACTGGGCAGGATCCCGCCGCTCAGCAATTGTGTTCGCAATACATCAAACCATTGGCTCTGAGCCGTCGTACCGGGGATTTCGGCCTGCGCCAGGTAATACCGAACCACTTCCAGTCCCGATTCTGCGCTGGATCGGGCTGCGTTGACCTTGTGCAGGTTCGATGCCACCAGCGAATTACCCGATGACATCGAGAACATCGCCACCGACAATGCCGAAAAGACCATTACGAACAGCATCGCCACCACCAGCGCAATGCCCTTTTGCTTTTTGTGATACCGTTTCTTCATACACATAATACTGCCCCCCAAACAAAGGTCTGGTTAATCGTTCCAAGTAAAATATAAGATTTGAAAGGGTGGGAGCCAAATAAAAAGAGAAATTATTATAGGATGCTGTCCGATAAAATGCGGCTTACAGTACTCATGTGTCAGTCCTCAGGGGGATTTGCAAAGTGACTCGTTTTTTAGTGGTCAATTTGCTTTGTTAATGTAACGCGGGCTTCCAGCCTGCGCCGGGGGTCGTTGTTGGTACATAGATCGAATAAAATGCCTATGGGATAGTCAGCCGTTACCGTTGCGCAGCGCAGGCAAGATGCCCGCGTTCCATTACCCTGAGGACTACTTTTCTTCGGCGTGGTAAGAACTGCGGGTAAATGGCGAACTTTGTACCCAGGTAAAGCCCAATTGTTTCGCCTGTTTTGCCCACCAGTCGAACTTCTCCGGCGTGATGTATTCTTCTACGGCAAGTGAGTCCTTGCCGGGGCGCAAATACTGGCCCAGTGCCAGCCGATCGCATCCAATTGTTCGCAGGTCTTTGAGAACCTGCATTAACTCATCATCTTTTTCGCCCAATCCCAGCATCAGCGAGGATTTTGTTTGTGTATCCGGTAGCGATTGTTTAGCTTTTTCCAATAGGGCCAGCGACCGCCGATAATCGCCGCCGGGTCGGGCCGTTGAATACAGCGACGGTACGGTCTCCACATTATGTCCGAACACAAATGGCAGGGCGGCTTTAAGGATTTCGATGGATGCTTCTTGACTATCGCGGAAATCCGGTACGAGCAGCTCAAATTCCAACGCCGGTATGACTTCCCGACATCGCAGAATCACATCGCGAAAATGCCCTGCGCCGCCATCGTCCAGATCGTCCCGATCCACGCTGGTAATCACCAGGTACTTCAGCCCCATTTCCTTGGCCATCTGCGCAACCCGCTCCGGCTCCGTCGCATCCGGCGGCAATGGCTTGCCGTGTCCAACAGCGCAGAACTTGCAATTGCGTGTGCAGATGTTGCCGAGGATCAGCACTGTTGCGGTTCCCCGGCTCCAGCAGTCGCCTCGATTCGGACAGTCGGCATTCGTGCAGATCGTTTCAATCCCCAGCGTATTCAGCGTATGATGCGTATGCGCAAATATTTCACCCGCACCAATCCGCCGCTTCAGCCATTCCGGAAGCCGTCGTTTTATTTTTTCATTGTTCATTGCTATTCCTTATTAGAACCGGAGGTTCGTAATACAATAGCCGGGGGTGAAACCCCCGGTACAGGTCCCAGTAACTCACAAGCCCCGAAAGGGTGACACAAAGGTTTGCAAACACAACTCTTTCAATTTGTCTTTAACCGCGTCCATATCCGCCGGCTTCCCCATTTCTTTCTCGAGAGAAGTAATCACAACGCCATCCAGCCCGCACGGCACAATATGCTCAAAAATACTCAGATCATTGTTGATATTGATTGCCATTCCGTGAAAGCTGACCCACTTTTTAAGCTGTACGCCGACCGAGGCAATCTTCTTTTCACCGATCCACAATCCCGGAAACCCCTTGCGGCGGGTACTCTCAACGCCCAGCGATTGCAGCAATTCAATCCCAATCTGTTCCAGCGAACGAATATAGGCGTTGACATCCAGCCCCAAACTTTTCAGCTTAATGATCGGATACATTACAAGTTGCCCCGGATTATGTGCTGTCGTCCCGCCGCCGCGGCCTACACGGACAATCTCGACCCCCTGTTCGCGAATCACATCTTCATCGGTTAGCAGTTTATTCTCACTCTTCCGCGCCCCCAGCGTAATCACCGCCGGATGCTCAACAATCAGCACGGTATTGTCAATCTTATCCACCTGTCGCTTTTGGCACAAATCCATCTGTAAATCCAGCGCATCGGTATAGCCCATCACGCTGCAATCGCGGATTGTCAGTGGAATTGGTTTTGTTTTCATAGTATTTTCTACATTAGACCCCACAGGGGTCATAGCGGCTACCATTATTGAAGTCCTACGGGCTTCGTGCTGCTGTTTTACCAAGACCCTATCAATCACGCATCTTACCCTGATCCCTTGCTATAAGCAAGAAAGTCCTGAAATCATTATTTGACAGATGGGGGCCGTTTTTGTACAATAGCCCCAACGAATTCGAGCAGGAAAGGGATCGCTGTGCTGAAAGTCCTGCGGGTCGACCAGAATCCTCCGCGGCATACGCCCGGTTGCCGGGTATGCGTTTTGGTGGTTATTGTTGGCCTGCTGGTGGTCTATGTCTGGGCCAATAGGGCTGTCTTTCCCAAAGCATTAAAGCCGTCGAAACCGCCGGACAGGCCGTAATCGAAACCACAGCCCAAAGTGTATCCATTATCGGATATATTCTAACAAAACCATTTAGAAATCTGTGAAATCTGTATCTGAAAATCAGGGAAAATTATGTGCTTAGCAGTACCAGCAAGAATTATTGAGAAAGAGGGCGACAAAGCCGTTGCTGATGCGATGGGTAATCGGTGGAATATCCGTGTTACGCTGACGCCGGATATCGAGGTGGGCGATGTGGTGCTGATCCACGCCGGATATGCGATTGCCAAGGTCGATGAAGAAGAGGCGAAGAAGACTTGGGAACTGTTCGATGAAATTGCTCATTTTGAGGCCGAGCGGTTAAAAGCAGAGCAGCAGGGAGGCGATGATGCTTGAACGAATCGAACAAGCAAAAAAAACAATCCACGCCGCTTGTGAAAAGGTTGGACGGCAAATTCAGGTGATGGAGGTGTGCGGCACACATACGGTGTCAATCTTTCGTCATGGTATCCGCTCGTTGCTGCCGGAAAATTTGAAATTGCTGTCCGGCCCGGGCTGCCCGGTCTGTGTAACGGATCAGGGGTATATTGATGTCGTGATGGATCTGGCTCGCCGGGATGATTGCATTATCGCGACCTATGGCGATATGATCCGCGTGCCGGGTAAGGGCGGTTCGCTGGAATCGCTGCATCGGGACAATATCAAGGTGGTGCTGAGTACCGATGACGGCTTGGCGTTGGCGAAGAAGCATCCCGACAAGCTTGTGGTATTTGTCGCGGTTGGTTTTGAGACGACCACGCCTGCCAGTGCGGTCGCTGTGGCCGATGCCGCGAGCGAGGGTGTTGACAATTTCTGCATCCTCAGCGGGCATAAGCTGGTGGTTCCGGCGATGCAGGCACTGCTGGGCAGTAAGAACGATAAAATCGACGCCTTTCTGTGTCCTGGCCATGTCAGTGTAATTCTTGGCTCGGATGCCTATAAGCCAGTCGTAGAGGAGTTCAAGCGGCCGTGTGTAGTGGCTGGCTTTGAAGGTGTTCAGATATTGGAAGGGCTGGCGAATATCTGCGAGCAGATCGCCGACGGCAGGGCGGATATTGACTCGGTCTATGGTGCGGCTGTTACGCCGCAGGGTAACAAAGTTGCTTGGAAGATTATTACGGATACTTTTGAGCCGTGCGACGGCCCGTGGCGGGGTTTGGGCGTGATCCCCGGGGCAACATTGAAATTGAAAAATGAGTATAAGCAATTCGATGTGCTGCACCGCTTCGGCATCAAAGAAGTCCCGACCGAAGAACCCGCCGGCTGTCAGTGCGGCCAAATTCTATGCGGCCTGCTCGACCCGCCGCAGTGCGGCCTGTTCGGCAATAAATGCACGCCGGACACACCCGTCGGTCCGTGTATGGTCAGCACCGAGGGCGCCTGTTCAGCATGGTATAAGTATGGCAAATAGCTCTAAAACACATTCAAATTTGGTGGCATCGTTTCCGGCCGCAGGCCGAAGCGATGGATGAAGTTCAGAACCATGCCTTTCGCCTACGGCGAGAAGACATGCCACCCGTCAAGAAACGGGAAAATATGGAAGAAATAAAAAAAATTATGTTGGCCCACGGTGGTGGCGGGCGATTGATGGGTGATTTGATTGCCCGGATGATTGTGCCGAAGTTTGGCGATGGGCAATCGGTGCAATTGACCGACTCGGCGGTGATCGATGTGCCGTCGGATAAAATATGCTTCACGACGGATAGCTTTGTCGTCCAGCCGCTATTCTTTAACGGCGGCGATATCGGCAAACTCTCTGTTTGTGGGACGGTGAATGATCTGGCGGTGGCCGGGGCGAAACCGATGGCATTGAGTTTGTCGCTGATTCTTGAAGAAGGGCTTGATATGGACATTCTGGAGAAGATTCTTCAGAGCATCGCCGATACGGCCAAAGCAGCCAATGTCAACATCGTTACCGGCGATACCAAGGTTGTGGAAACCGGTTCAGCCGACGGTATCTTTATCAATACCTCCGGCGTGGGTGTGTTGATGGATAATGCTGACCTGTCGTTCGCGCGGATCAAACCGGGCGATGCAATCCTTATCAATGGAACCCTTGGCGATCACGGTATGACGATTATGTCCCAGCGGGAGGGTTTGAAATTTGATACCCCGCTAAGCAGCGATTGTGCGTGTCTGCACGAATTGACACAAATGCTCTGCGAAAATTGCGGCGAGGCGGTTAAGTTTATGCGGGATCCTACTCGCGGCGGCTTGGCGGCGACGCTGAATGAGGTTGCTAAGTCATCGGGCGTGAATGTGGAATTAACGGAAACGGCCCTGCCGATTGATAAAACCGTACAGACTGCGGCGGATATGCTGGGTTTTGATCTGCTGAACATTGCCAACGAGGGCAAGGTGCTGGCGGTGGTCGATGCCGCCGTGGCGGATAAGGCGATTGACCTATGGAAGTCCCATCCGCTGGGTAAAAAAGCGGCGGTCATCGGGACGATTGCAGAAACCGACGACAGTCCGCTGGTGGAACTGGTAACAAAAATCGGCGGTAGGCGGATCGTTCAAACGCCATACGGCCGGGAATTGCCGAGGATCTGTTGACCCTTTAGGGTCGTAAATGCCGCGCGGACAGCTTTAATGCCTTTTGTGAATGGGCATGCCCGCGTGATGAGTTATGTTTTTATTGGAAAGAGCATAGATGCACGAAACCGCTGTTGCCGAAAGTATCCTGCATACGATCATTGCTCAGGCCGATAAGGCCAACGCTAAACCCGTCAGCGCGATTATCTCCTGTGGGCAGTTCAACACGCTCAATGACGAGTGTATGCAGTTCGCGTTTGAGGCGGCGGCGGCGGGAACGGTTTGTGAAAAAACGAAACTGGTAATCAAACATATCCCGTTGCGGGCGAAATGTGAGCAGTGCCAGACCGTATTCGAGTTTGATGTTTATAAGCCCGCTTGCGGCCAATGTGAAAGCAAAGAATTTGATTTCGAGCCGGATGCACCGTTGCTGCTGGAAACAATCGAGTTTGAGGGATAAGGTAACAAAATCGCGGCGGCGCGAGCCGCCCGATAAGGGGTTAAAGAAAGACTAAACGAAATCATGAAAATCTCACTAAACCAAAAAATCCTAAGCCGGAACGAAGAATGTGCCAAAAAGAACAGGGCTTTTTTCAAAGAGAACAGCGTATTATGTCTGAATGTCATTTCGTCGCCGGGTTCGGGCAAGACGACGACCATTTCACGCATGATCAAGGATGTAGGCGATAAAATCCGGATGGGTGTTGTTGAGGGCGATATTAAGACCGACACCGATGCGCAGAAGATTCGCGATGCCGGCGGTCAGGCCGTCCAGATCGAAACACACGGGGCGTGTCATCTGTCCGCCGAGCAGGTCTATAATGCGATCAAAGTACTCGATGCGGAAAAAATGGATATGGTGATTATCGAAAATGTCGGCAATCTGGTTTGTCCGTCAGCGTTCGATCTGGGTGAGGGGGCGAGGGTTATTCTGCTGAGCGTTCCCGAAGGCGACGACAAGCCAATCAAGTACCCCGGCACCTTTGCCGAGGCGGATGTGGTACTCATTAATAAGATTGACCTGATGGACTATATCGATTTTAATCTGGAGCGGGTGCTGGCCGATATCCGCGTGGTCAACCCGGATGTAGAAATCTTCCAAGTATCCGCCACCACCGGTGAAGGGATGGAGCAATGGTACGAATGGCTGATGAACAAAAGCGGAGCGGCGCAAGCCGCCCGATGAAAACACCGAATACGACAAGGAAGAGATTATGGATTCATTTGTATATAAAAACGGAAAGCTGTTCGCCGAAGGCGTCGATGTAGAAACAATCGCCAATGAGGTCGGTACGCCGGTTTATATTTACAGCAAGGCGACCTTTCTGGATCATCTCAAGAAGATTCAGACGGCGTATGCTGAGATTGATACAACGATTTGCTATGCGATCAAGGCCTGCGGCAATATCACTATCCTCAAACACTTGGCCGAAGCGGGTAGCGGGTTTGACATCGTCAGCGGCGGCGAACTGTTCCGCGCACAGCAGGCCGGGGCGGCCGGGGCGGATATGAGCAAAATCGTCTATGCCGGTGTGGGCAAAACAGATAAAGAAATCCTCGAAGCCCTCGATACGGGTATCGGCTATTTCAATATCGAGTCCGAGCCAGAGTTGGAAAACCTGATCGCGCTTTGCAAAAAGCACGGCCATACGACTAAAGCGGCTTTGCGGGTCAATCCCGATATCAAATACGATTCGCATAAGCATATTACCACCGGCGTTAAGGAAACCAAGTTCGGCGTCGATATCGAACGGGCGCAAAAAGTCTTTGCCAAATACGACAATAACGGCGTCGTCGAGATGTCCGCTATCCATGTGCATCTCGGTTCCGGCGGCAAAACCATTGAACCCTATGTCAATTATGTCAAAAAAGTCCTGCCGCTGGTTGAGGCCTTGCGGAGCAGGGGGCATACGATTGATGCACTCGATTTGGGCGGCGGCTACGGGGCTGATTACCAAAGCGATACCGTCCCCTCGGCGGCTGACTATGCTGCCGGAATCGTCCCGCTGCTCAGGGCCGCCAAGCTCAAACTGATTCTCGAACCCGGCAAAAGCATCATTGCCAACGCCGGGATTATGCTGACACGGACCGTCTTCAAAAAGATTGGCGGCGAGAAAACATTCGTTATCGTCGATGCCGGAATGAACGACCTCATCCGTCCGTGCCTGTACGAGGCGTTTCATTTCATCTGGCCCGCCGCAGTCGATGAAAAATTCGTTCCCGAAAAACGAGTGAAGGATTTGACAATGCCAGGAACGGAGGTCGTTGATATCGTCGGCCCCATCTGTGAGGGTACGGACTATTTTGCCAAAGACAGGGCGATGCCGACGGTCCGGCGAGGCGATCTGGTAGCGGTCTTCACCGCCGGTGCCTATGGCTATACCATGGCCAGTAACTACAATGCCCGCCCGATGTGTCCCGAAGTCCTCGTCGATGGTAACAAATTTGAGGTAATCCGAAGACGCCAGACCTACGAAGACATGATAGCATTAGAAAAATAGGGGAATGATGGAATCGATCGCGGACAAAAACGACCTTTTTCGATTCGAATTCTTCATAAAAGTGCTTGCGGTTTTGTAATCATTAGCTATACTGACCCGCAAACTTTTTAACCAAAGTTGGTATGCCGTCGTCGTCGCATAGAGAAAAAGGATTTTTAATATAGACATTGGGGAAAAATTATGGATCTGAAAAAAGTAAAAGAATTAATCGATATAATGAAAGAAAACGACCTGGTGGAGTTAGAAGTCGTTGATGGCGACTCGAAAGTCCACCTCAAAGGCCCACATGCCGCAACCCCAGTGATGGCCCCTGTGCCGATGTCTGCCGCACCGGCGGCCCCGGTTGCGCCCGTCGCCGATCCGGCAGAAGCGGTTGATGACGGGCTGATTGACATTGAATCGCCTATTGTAGGGACTTTTTATCAGGCATCCAGTCCGGATTCCGGCCCGTATGTTGAGGTTGGCGATCAGGTTAATGCCGATACCGTCGTATGTATTATTGAGGCGATGAAGGTGATAAACGAAATCAAGGCCGAAACAGGCGGGGTGATCGCTGAAGTTTGTTGCAAGGACGGCGAGGCGATTGAGTTCGGTCAGGTTCTTTTCAAAGTGCGTCCCTGACCTTAAAGACATTTCCAAATTACGAATCACAAATTTCCAGAGGGAATTTTATGTTTTCAAGAGTTTTAATCGCAAATCGAGGTGAAATCGCGCTTCGTATTATTCGGGCCTGTCATGAGCTTGGAGTCGAGGCGGTCGTGGTGTACTCGGAGGCCGACCGTGACGCGGCCTATGTGCAGTTGGCAGACGAGGCGATTTGTGTTGGGCCGGCCGCTGCTGGCAAGAGTTATCTGAATATCCCTGCAATCATCAGTGCCGCTGAGTTGGCGGATGTCGATGCGATCCACCCGGGATACGGCTTCTTCGCTGAAAACGCGCATTTCGCTGATGTCTGCAACGATTGCGGCATCACATTTATTGGGCCGGATCCAGACTCTATGCGACAGCTTGGTGATAAGGTGGCCGCCAGAGCGCTTGCCAAGAGAGCAAAAGTGCCAGTCGTACCCGGTTCCGAGGGAGAGATTAAGGATGAGGCCACAGCGGTTAAATTAGCGAACAAGATTGGCTACCCGGTGATCGTCAAGGCCGCTGCCGGCGGCGGTGGTCGTGGAATGCGTGTGGCCCATAACGACATTAGTTTGCACAAGGGATTTGCCGCGGCGAAGATGGAGGCCGAAGCGGTTTTTAAAGATGGGACTGTGTACATTGAGAAGTTCATTGTCGAACCGCGCCATGTTGAAGTGCAACTGATGGCCGACAAAAGCGGTAACGCCGTCCATTTTTATGAACGGGACTGTACCATCCAGCGGCGACACCAGAAACTGATCGAAGAATCCCCGTCTCCGATATTGGATGAAAAGACTCGTGAGGAGCTATGTAAATCGGCGATTCGGCTGGTCAAAGAGGCCAAATACCATAATGCTGCAACATGCGAGTTTTTGCTCGATAAGGATAATAATTACTATTTTATCGAGGTTAACACCCGGATTCAGGTCGAACATCCTGTGAGCGAAATGGTTACCGGACATGATCTGATCAAGTGGCAGCTTAAAATCTCTTCCGGCGAGACACTGGATATAAGACAGCGAGATATCCACCACACCGGATGCGCGATGGAGTGCCGCATTAACGCCGAAGACCCGGCTCGCGACTATGCTCCCTGTCCCGGACGGGTGGATGAGTTTATCGTTCCCGGCGGAATGGGTGTTCGCGTGGATACGCATCTTTATCAGGGTGCGATGGTTTCGCCGCATTATGATTCGATGATCGCCAAACTCATCGTCCATCAGCCAACGCGGGAAGAAACAATTGCCACGATGAAACGCGCCCTGCGGGAGTTTAAAATCGGACCAATCAAAACGACCATTCCAGCGTGTCTGGAAATCCTGTCGCACCACCTGTTCGTCAAGAGCCAGGTCGATACCAGCTTCATCGAACGACACATGGGATAAGCAACAGCGAGAATGAGTTTACCCCGGATTCGATTCGGGGCAAGCCATCCGATTAAAGGAACCTGTGGCCTCCATTTTCAGCATACCATTGCTGCTACTAATAATAGCTGCTAGCACCTTGTCGTACTGTTTGTGATTCACGCTTTTGTTTTTTTAATTTGACTTGTGTGGGGTTTTGGGTAAACTGCGGAGTCTTTACATTGGCAGTAGTTTTTGATTTAGAAACTCATGGAGATTGTATAGTGGGATATAATTGTGTAGTGTTGGTTAAGCAAGTGCCGGATACCAAACGGGTTACGGGCCAGGCGATGAATGATGACGGCACGGTGAACCGTGCGGCGCTTCCGGCGATTTTTAACCCGGAAGACCTCAACGCACTGGAATTGGCACTGGAAATAAAGGATAAATTTGGTGGAACTGTTACCGTAATGACGATGGGCTTGCCGACGGCGACGGATGTTTTGCGGGCGGGGCTGTATCGCGGAGCCGACCAGGCGATCTTGGTAACGGATCGTCGCTGTGCGGCCTCGGATACCTTGGCAACGAGCTATATTCTCAGTTGCGGCGTCAAAAAGCTTAATCCAGACATTGTCCTTTGCGGCCGCCAGGCCATCGACGGCGACACGGCTCAAGTTGGCCCACAGCTTGCCGAAAAACTGGATATGCCGCAGATTACCTATGTCGAAGACCTCGTCTCGCTGGATGGCGAAATGATTGTCGTCAAACGCAATTTGGGTAATGGATGGCAGGAAGTCAAGGGCCAGTTGCCGGTATTATTGACCGTGTTGGATGCGGCCAATGAACCGCGTGTGCCGCGGGCCAAACGGTTGATGAAATGCAAGGCCGCTAAGTGTCGTATGGAAGTCGGAAAAGCAGCAAAAGAAGACGATTCGATTGATGTCGATGCGGTTTGTAAGGACTTAGAGGCCAAGGGGCTGCTGATCAGGCAGTGGGATCTGGACTTTTTGGAAGCGGATATGCAATGGTGTGGCCGGGATGGTTCACCCACCAAAGTGCATCGCATTCAGAGTGTGGTGTTGGCCGCCAAGGAATCCAAGGAAGTCGAGCCGACCCAGGATGCGGTGGAAGCGATGGTTCACGAGCTGATTGTGGATCACACAATTGGCTAACAAAAATAACAGGATGACAAGGAAGAAGCGATGATTGAAGTCAATAAACAGGGAGAGGTTTGGGTTTTTGCCGAACAACGCGGCGGCAAGATCGAAGAGACGCCGCTGGAGCTAATGAGCAAGGGCCGCGAACTGGCCGACACACTCAAAGTGCCGCTGGCTGCGATTCTGCTGGGCGATAAGATAGGCGGTTTAGCCGAGCAATTGGCCCGCTATGGCGCCGATAAGGTGTATGTGGCTGAGCATCCGTTGCTGGAACACTATCAGACCAATAGTTATGCAAAGGTGATCGATGAATTGATCCACGAATATGCGCCTCAGATTGTTTTGTTTGGAGCGACACCGTGCGGCCGCGACTTGGCGCCGCGCGTGGCCAGTTCTGTCAAGGCCGGGCTGACGGCGGACTGTACGGACCTTCTGATCGGCAATCACGAAATCAAAAAGACCGGTACGGTTTATGAGAACCTGCTGTTTCAGGTTCGTCCGGCCTTTGGCGGCAATATCATCGCCACGATTATCAATTATGACCGTTGGCCGCAGATGGCGACGGTGCGTGAGGGCGTGATGCCGATGCCGGATCCGGATGTTAGCCGCAAGGCGAAGGTTGTTAAAAAAACGGTCCATTTGTCCCAGACGGATTTAGTTGTTGTGATTCTCTCCGAACACCTGCAGGCCAAAAAAGTTGACTTGAAGGCCTCGCGAGTTATTGTTGCCGGCGGGGCGGGCGTAGGTAGCAAGGACAATTTTAAGCTCGTTTGGGATTTGGCGCATTGTCTGGGCGGTGCACCCGGGGCGACCCGTGCGGCGATTGATCTTGGATTTATCGACAGCGACCACCAGATAGGCCAGACCGGCAGGACCGTTCGTCCGAGTCTTTATATTGCGGTCGGTATCAGCGGGGCCATCCAGCATCAGGCGGGGATGGCGGACAGCCAGAAGATTATCGCGATCAACAATGATCCTGATGCGCCAATTTTTGGCGTGGCCCATTACAAGATTGTGGGCGATTTGAATGAAGTGATGCCGATGATGATTAAGGCGATTAAGGAAAAAGTATAACGAATCAGAAACAAAACCCAAGTTTAGGGATAGTTGAAAATGGGAAATTTCTATACAGACAATGATGATATTCAATTTTTGTTCCGGCATCTGAACCTTGAAAAGGTTGCGGGTTTGCAGGAAGAAAATTTCAAGCATGCCGGTCAGTTCGATATCGCTCCGGCCAATGCGGATGAGGCGATTACCAATTACGATATGGTGCTGGATTCGATTGGCCGGCTCAGTGCAGACTTTATCGATCCTCGCAGCGAAGGGATCGACCGCGAGGGCAATACGCTAAACGAAGACGGCACAGTAACCTACGCCAAAGGCATCGCGGAATCGATGGAGGCACTGGCAAAGGCCGATGTGATGGGCTTTACACTGCCGCATCGTTTTGGCGGGCTGAATTTTCCCTGTC
>Ga0164310_10001358_pt1 | contig 13778 bp, 18 predicted proteins | sample GuaBasSedimGuay1_FD_121795 | JGI IMG/M metagenome (GOLD analysis project Ga0164310, IMG submission 121795) | Subseafloor sediment microbial communities from Guaymas Basin, Gulf of California, Mexico - Guay1, Core 4569-9, 0-3 cm | ecosystem: Environmental > Aquatic > Marine > Hydrothermal vents... | reverse complement strand
GCTCCCTTGTCCTTATGTTCAAGGCTAAGGGACTGCCTTCCGAAATCATCAACAGGGAAGAGCTATGAGGCTAAAACTCTCCTTAATCCAGATGGACATCTCCTGGGGTAAACCCGAAGAGAACTGGGCCCGAGCTGTACTCCTCATACAAGAGGCCAAGCGATATGAATCCCAGGTAATCGTCCTGCCAGAGCTGTGGCTTTCCGGATACGCCTTGGAGGAAGCCAAAGCTTTGGCTTCGCCCCTGGGCAAAGGGTCGTTCCAACACCTATCTATTTTGGCCCGAGAAAACGGGGTGTATATCATTGGCTCCACCCTTGAGGAGAAAGAAGGGCATTTTTACAATACTGCTACAGTCTTTTCCCCGGATGGAGAATTGATTGCCCTTTACCGGAAGGTGCACCTCTTTGCGCCTATGGGGGAGCAGAAGCACCTCTCCGGTGGGGAGGAAGCCCGGGTGTTTCCCTTCCCCTGGGGCAAGGGGGCTTTGGCCATTTGCTATGACCTCCGATTCCCGGAATTGTTCCGTAAATATGCCCTGGGAGAGGCTGAAATAGCCTTCATTCCCGCCCAATGGCCTGAGGCAAGGATAGAGCATTGGCGTCTCCTGCTCCGGGCTCGAGCTGTAGAGAATCAGATGTTCATCGTGGGGTGCAATCGGGTGGGGGAAAGCCAAGGCACCAGGTTCGGCGGCCACTCAGCGATATATGGGCCCGGCGGAGAGCTTATTGTGGAGGGGGGGCAAGAAGAAATCATCCTCACTGCTTCAATCGAATTGAGCCAAGTGCAAGAGGTGCGGAAAGCCTTCCCCGTCCTGAGGGACAGGCGTCCTGAGGTATACAACCGTTAGATTCCGCTTCGTTGGCGGGAAATGGTCCAGGTAATATGAAGTGGAAATTTTGCTTGGTCTTGATACTCCTTATCCCCTGGGTCCTTACGGGCTGCACACCCACAGAGGTTCCTACCCCTACTCCGGAGGAAGCTTGGGAGCTGACTCCTCAGGAGAAAGAATACCTCATCAAAATGCGGAGATACGCCTCCTTTGCAGCTATAGTGAGGGCCAGGGGCATAAGCTCCGGTGAGGCTGATATAATCCTGCTGGAATTGGAATACATTACCCCTCCCCCGTCTCTGAAGGATGCTCATCAGAAGGTGATGGAGGGCTACCGTTTCATAAAAGAAGGCAGGCAGATCCTGGAGAAACACCCCCGGGGCGAAGAGAAGGCCGAGGGATATTTTCTCATAGACTGGGGCATCAGGTATCTTTTTGAATTCATAGACGATGTGAACCTATTTCTGGAATCTCACCGGAGGTAGATAGCTCCGCCTCCTGTAGGAGGAGGTTGTTTCCTTCGAGGGCAGCTTTGCCACCCCCGAAGGAAACGCTCCTGTTGCTCAAAGCTTATTTCTCTTCCCCTTCTTTAGCAGCTTTCCCTTTCGCCACCACCTCCACCTCTGGTGCCTCTTCGGCAGCTTCCTCCTCTTCTTCCTCCTCTCCGGCCCATATCACCCGCACCACTTCTTCCTCCAGGGGGGTGACAGGGGTCACACCGGGAGGCAATTTCAGGTCCTTAACAAAGATGGCATCATCTACTTCTTTGAGGGAAGAAATGTCCACCTCAATCTCTGGTGGCAGGTCGGTCGGCAAGCACTCCACCTCGAGCATTTCCAAGGAGTGGAGCAGTATGCCCAGGCCCGAGGCCACCGCCGGTGATTCTCCCTTGAGCACTATAGGCACCTCGGCAGTTATCTTTTCCTCCACAGCTACTTTGTAGAAGTCCACGTGCCGGACAACCTGAGCTATGGGGTCCCGCTGGATGTCCTTTATGAGCACCATATGGGGTTCATCCATCCCCTTCACCCTTAAGGTTATAAGCCGGCTCATCCCGGCTTTCTTAAAAGCCTCCCTGAAAGCCCGCCTTTCCAATTGGATAGGGATAGGCTCATCAATATGCCCATAGATTATCCCAGGGATATATCCTTGAGCCAGAAGCCTCTTGCTCTTCTTCTTTAACAGCGTCCTCCTCTCAGCGCACAATTCTATAACTTCCATAATCCCTCCCTCTCTCATCAATGTGTTGATTGCTCATAGGATTTCCCAAAGCTCCTTCAATGGCAAGAGAAAAGGGGAGCCTGTAGCTAATTTACAGATGCCTTCTTTCCCTTCAGCCTCTAGCTGGGTGATTACCCCCTTTGTCAGATGGCGCCGGTCCTGCGCAGAAAAGCCTTCAACAGGGAGAATAGCCCCAGCATCGCCCCTACCCCCAGGCCGAACTTGAAAGCCGTGTTGGTATCAAAGAGGGTCTCAAGCGAGCCTTCTATCCTGCGAGCCAGCACGATGGTAGCCCTGGCATCCTGCATCTGAACAGCATTAGCAATTACCGCTCCCGCCTGACCCTCGTTTAAACGGAACTCCTGAGCATTAGCGAATCCAACGCTGCTTTTTTCAAAGTAACCTTCACCGGTATTGGCGATAAGCACCAGGCTCTTTTCGGCCCGGAGTTCATCGGCGTATACCGTCTCAGCACCGGATTGATACATATCCACTTTTGAGGCAGAGATGTGAGAAGCTCCGCTCTGGTTCATTTTAACATCCTGGGCTGAGACATCTCCAACCAATTCACCTTCCAAAGTGAGCAATTCTTGTTCTAAATTTTCCACCTTTGTTTCTTCCATCTCAGGAAACTCCTTTCAATGCGATATTTTCCGGCGGCCTATTCTAATCCACAACCCAGATTTAGTCAAGTTGCCGCTTTCGCTCACGTAAGTAGAAAACCACTCTTTGGAAAGAAAATAGGAGATGTTTTCGTTCGAAGACTTCGCCAACGAACGAAAACATCTCCCTTAGGCCCCTAAGGGGCGAAAGCCCCCAAGCGAGGCAATGGGCGCTCTAGCAGGCACCCATCACCTAGGTGCTCTCCACAACCGGCTCCTCCCGAGTGCCCAGGAATATGGACTTCCACATCCCGAAAACCAGGGCTGCGTAGAAGTGTATGAGGGCCAGCACGATTACGAGCACAGCTCCTAAGAAGTGAACCGCTCGGGTGGAAGCCGCTGCTTTAGGATAATCTGCCACTATGAAGTGGCAGAGTCTGTGGACGATATTCAATGCCCCCGGGAACAGCAAAGCCAGGCCGGATACACCCACCACAACCCAAAGCAAAAACCACCCCCACCACGCTAACACCTCGGTAGGGACGAGCTTTTCGATGTAATCTCCCTTCTCCGGATCGTATTTCACAGGCTCGTGGACCCTTTCGCCCCGCAGGAATGCCCTGATTTCCTCCACGAAGAAATCGAAGCCATAAGTTATACGAGAGACCCCAAACCACCTGTACTCTCCACTTATCACAAAGTAGTAAATGAAGAAGATGATGGTTGCCCCCCACATCAGCCCTACCACTACGTGGAGAGACCTCGCTATACCCCGGGGAATGGGGACAAAGGCAGCCCCTTCGCTAACGCTGAAGCCAGTCAGGAGGAGAATGAGCATCTCGGTGACGATAAGCCAGTGGAGAGCTATGAAGAGCTTTGGATGCCTGACCACTTTCATCCTTTTATTCTTCTTCCCCATCTTTCTCCTCCTTGCCCCTGAGGTTGCTCACTGCCAAGTGAGCGCCGATGCCGGCAAGGGTGCCAACGGTAGCAGCACCGGCCCAGGTGCCTACATTAACACCGAAAGCCGTCCTCAGCGTGGATTCCGCAATGTGAGGCCTCAAATCCTGGTGGCAGGATTCGCAATTCATAAAGCCCTTGGTGAATTGGCCTTCCTCGTAGTTCTTGCCCATATAGTGGCAGGTCGTGCATTCGGCGGTCTCGCTGCTGAGCTTGAAGGGATAAACGGTCTCCAACTCGCCCCTCAAGCTTGCGTTGAGGAATTCAACGGCTTTGGCAACCGTGTCACCGGTAAGCCTGGCGCACCTTTCGCCCCTTTCCGGTGACCCGCTGGCATAGCCTGATCTGACACACCACTTAGACACGCTTATGTGGCATAAGACCGAACCACTTACGCTTTGGGGAAGGGCCTTATCTGACTTGTATTTCGGAACGAGGAACTCATGTCGGACTGCGTACCCATTGCTTATATCCGAAGGGAACGATGTCTCCTCGTACCATCTGAACAGCATCTTTATGATCTTTTGCGCCTTGCTCCACTCGGTCGCTATATTTATGGCGGCGGCGGAACCGTTAAGCGCACCGCAAAGGCTTGCCCATCCCACGCCTCCGGCAATGCCGAACTGCATAGGCACGGGCACCGATGGCTTTTTCCCTTCGCTGAGGGCCTTGAGCAGATCATCCTTGCTGGGGATGGGGACAAGGGTGTAGGGATAGCCGATCTTTTCCCTCAAGGCCCACATTATGGCCCAGAAAGCACCGCCTCCGCATCCAAAGCAGTAAAGTCCGAGATGTCCGAGCTTCCTCACATATTCGGGGTCAAGTTCCTCATACTTCCAGGGGAGAGGAGGGGCTTCCTCAGGAGAAGGCGAGTAGGGGGAAGAGGCTAAGCTTACTTTAGGGAAACCCAGGATGCTCAGGCCCGAAGCGGCGAGCAGGCCCTTGATGAAGTCTCTCCTGTTCATCTTACACCTCCTCGTGTAATGGGGTTTAGCAACAAGATTGTGATGACTTTATCAATATACCACTAAAGGTTCAAAATGTCAAACATAAGTATCGCATATATCATTACTTTTGTGCACCATAAGTGAACCCAACAGGTTACATCTTCAGTTAGGGGAAAATACCATCAAAAAGCCTTTTTAGCCTTGCCTTGAGAGAAGGACGCTCATCGAACAAGATGAGAAGGTACTTTTTCAACACGTCAGGTTGACAAAGGGGTAATCTTGGTGTATCATTAGTGATGCTTCCAGAAAAGTTAGCTGCCTGGTGCTTCTACTTGAGGCATCTGGCGGTTTAGGAGCGGAAAGAATGTGCGAAGCAACGGTTTTTCTGGTAACCGATGACCGCCAGGAAGAAGTGATGCGAGATGTAGTCCTGGTGCAACCTGAAGATGACAAGCTCTTGCTGGTGAATTTGCTCGGCGAGCAGAAGCTTATCAAAGGCATTATTAAGCGCATTGATTTCATCAGGCATATCCTGGTCCTCGAGAAGGCCGAATCGTAAGTCAAAGTTGTTGAAAGCTGGGAAACGCCACGGAGGCTTAAGGGCGCAATGTGAACCTCCGTGGCTTTTTTTATTTTGGGAGGATTCCGCTTTTTGTGCGGTTTTAGGTAGCTCCACACTTCTATGGAAGAGGCGGCGTATATGTGAGTATTTTGTGAGTGATGGGTGTTATAATGCCCTAAAGAAATCTTCAAGGAGGGGGTGCCATATGAAGGGGATGCGTCGTGCTTACTGGCAGGTGATTTACGTCCTGCTAGTTATATTGGCTTTGCTTCTAGCCAGCGGTGCGCCGGTTAATTTCAGTGGACCTGGAGGGGCTGCTCCACCGTAAAGATTAACCCCGGGTTTCGCTAATTGATATTAATAGTTGCTTTTACAGCGGCTGTAATAGGAGCGCTCCTGTGCGGAGGGAGCTTAAGCCACCTGGCTCTGGTTAAGGTAAGGGCTGGGTGGCTTGTAATCGGGGTTTTCCTCGTTCAAGGGTGGATCATTTACTCCTTTTATGGCGAATTATCCGGGCCCTGGGATTGGCGAGGCATCATCCTTATAATCTCTTACTTGCTTCTGATAATCTTCCTCTGGCTGAATCGCCATCTCAACGGGGCCTATCTGATTCTCTTAGGAGTGCTGCTCAATTTCACAGTCATCGTGGCTAATGGAGGTTTTATGCCTGTGACCGTCGAAGCCCTCGAGAGAGCAGGCCAGTTAAATCTGGTGGATGAGCCCAAGGAGTGGGTTAAGGTCAAGGCCACCAAAGACGTTATCCTGAGCAGGGAGAAGACAAAGCTCTGGTTCCTTACAGATGTATTTGTTATCCCCCCGCCCTGTCCGATAACTTCTGTTTTCAGTCCAGGAGATGTGCTGGCAGGGGTGGGGGTCTTTTATTTTTTCTTTAAAACTCTCAGAAGAGGGAGGGATAATGGCTAAAGAAGCCTTGCAAGAATTAGTAGGAAAGGCTATAATTGATAAGGAATTTGAGTACAGGTTACTGCATCAGCCTGAGGATGTCCTTGGGACTTTAAATTTATCTCCAGAGGAGGAGAGCGCAGTTCTTTCCATCAAGGCTAATTCCCTATCGCAGTTTGCAAGCCAGTTGCACAAAAAATTTTTTAAGGAGGTGACTCTATGGCGCCCAAGACTCGCACTGAACGAATAATACAACGCCTCAAGGAACTGCAGGCAAGCACCCCGGATATAGAAGCATCAGCAGTGGTGAGCGTGGACGGATTGATAATCGCCTCTGCTTTGCCTGCTGACGTAGAAGAAGACAGGGTCTCAGCTATGTCGGCAGCTATGCTCTCCCTCGGTGAGAGGATTTCCAGTGAGCTAGGGCGTGGCACCCTAAATCAGGTTTACATAAAAGGTGATGAAGGCTATGTCGTCCTGATGTCCGTGGGAGAGGATGCAGTTCTAACTGTTCTTGCCCGCAAGGAAGCCAAGCTTGGCCTCCTCTTCCTGGATATGAGGAGGGCTGCCGATGATTTGGCCAAGCTTCTGTAAAACTTAACCCCGGGAGGTTAAAAGTGGCTGAGGAGAGAAAGCTTTTCTACCCCAATAAGATAGTACGGATATACCTGGAAACCCTTGAGGAAGTAATGGGCCGTAATGGCCTGAGCGCCGTCCTAAACTTGGCCAAATTACCACACCTTATAGATAACTATCCGCCTAACAACCTGGACAAGGCTTTTCCCTTTGAAGATTTTGCCGCTATTAACCAGGCCCTGGAGGATATGTACGGCCCACGAGGAGGCAGAGGGCTGGCCCTCAGGGCGTCCCGGGCTTCCTTTGACAAGGGGCTGAAGGAATTCGGGGCTGTAGCAGGGGTGGCCGATGCCGCCTTCAGGTTGCTTCCCTTAAAGGTGAAAATGGGTATGGGCCTGAAGGCTATGGCGGATGTCTTCAACCGTTTTAGCGATCAGGTTACCAGGGTGGAAGACAGAGGAGACCATTTTGCCTATATTATCGAGGTATGCCCTGTGTGCTATGGCCGCCGTTCTGATAAGCCCGTATGTTATGCCGCTTTGGGCCTGCTCATAGAGGGGCTCAGGTGGGTCAGCGGGGGCAAGGAATTCGATGTAGAAGAGGTTAAATGTATTGCCGCCGGTGACCCCGTATGCGAGTTCATCATCCCTAAGAAGCCTAAAGAAGGCTAAGGCAGGTGTAAGAATGGCCGAAGGGCGAATCCTTATCGTTGAAGATGACGTGGAATTGGCCGAGACTCTCGGTGATTACTTCGAATCCAGAGGCTACGAGGTGAAAGTGACCCATCTGGGTGAGGAGGCCGTATCTATCTGTCGTGACTGGGTCCCGGAGATAGTCATCCAAGACATCCGGCTCCCCGACATTGATGGATACGAAGTGGTACGGCATCTCCAACAGAATGTACGGACAAGGCAGGTGGGGGTGGTCTTCCTCACTGAGCTTACTAACCGGGATTATCGCCTTCGGGGCCTGAAACTGGGGGCTGTGGATTACATAACAAAGCCGTTTGATTTGGAAGAATTGGGGCTGAGGGTAAGCAATGCGATTAAAGCCTTGCAACGCCCTCGCCCCTTTGACCCTATAACCAATTTGCTTAGGAGAGAGGCCCTGAAGGATGAACTCTTCTCAACCATCAAGAAGGGGCGATGGGTCGCTTTGAGAATTGTGCTCCAGGGGATAGAAGACTTCCGGGATTTCTATGGCTTTGTAGCAGGCGATGACCTTCTCAGGGCAGTGGCTTTGGTTATCAACAATGCACTGAACCGTCACACTAGTGGGAGGAAGATAACCGGGCTTCTCGGTGAAGCCGATTTCCTCCTTGTCATTCCCTCACGAGAGGCTGATAGAATAGAAGCCACCCTGCGGGAGAGGATTGGTAAGACCGTGAGTTTCTTCTTCCCTGCCGGGGAATTTGCTCGCTTGCCTGCGGAGGAGGGTTCCCCCATTATCAAGGTAAAGATGGGGAAGGCATTGCTGGACCAGCAAGTTCACCGTTCGTTGAAAGATATTGAGAAGGCTACGGAGCCATTGGAGCTTGTATCCGTTATCAATGTCGAAGGGAGGTCATAAATTACAAAGCCGAGGGCATCTTTACCCTCGGCTTTGTAATTAAGGAGGAGAATCCAGGGTCGCTGGCCTTGCCCCCTACACCCCGTTCTCTATAATACCTCAAAATCGGGGGCTTTTCTTGACGATTACCTTACGAAAAGCTTACGTTTTCCTTTCATCCTGAGGCTCTTCAGGAAGAACAGGGGGGATAAGGCCGGTTTTTTCCCTGATAATTTGGATGGCCTCGCTTATCTGTTTGGTGAGGGGTTTCCACTCCAATCCCATTATTTCCAATCGAGGCTGAGTGATGGGCAGGAGCAGTTTGTGCCCAGGGGCCAGAGCCACAGCCTCGGCAATGCCGGGGGTTACCTCCCCCAGCATAGAGTGAGGGATGAGGACACTCAGAGGAGCGATTATGAAGTCGGCTTCCCTGATGGAAATGCGGATGGCATTCTCACCACTGGCCCCTCGGTTAGCCCTGGCTTTCATCATCCTATCCGTGGCTACAGCATTGGTCCCAAGGGCGATGATTTCCACATCGAGGGGCAATTCCTGACGCAATTGGCTGATTATCTGAGCGCCTATCCCTCCTCCGAGTCCGTCTACAACGGCTATAACCATAACATCGCACCTCTCTCTCGATCTTGGCAACAGTCACAATTTTAACATCTGCCAGAGGTTCTGTCAAAAAGCTTTCCGGTGAGGGTGTTGAAAAAGTGCCATGCGGAGTAGTTTCCAACCCCGGAGTTTTTCAACACCCTCTCCATTTGCCATTATGGAAATTAGCTGTATAATACCAGGTGGAGGTTAAAGCCCGTGGATACAACTCAAATCTTAAAGAGACTCTCCGAAGCCGTGGGGATTTCCGGGAACGAATTAGAAGTGGCCCGCATCCTCGGCGAAGAACTCAGCAAATACGCTGATGAAATAAAGACCGATGCGCTGGGTAATGTGATTGCCCTCAAGAGGGGGGTAGGAGCTCAGAGACCTCCCCGCATTATGCTGGCTGCTCATATGGATGAGGTAGGGTTAATGGTCTCTGAAATCGAGGAGGGGTTTATCCGCTTCACCACGGTAGGAGGAGTGGATACCCGCATACTCCTTGGGCAGGAGGTCATCGTCTATGGGAGGCGCCCCCTCCCAGGGGTGATTGGCAGCCGTCCACCTCACGTCCTCTCCCGGGAGGAACGCAAGAAGGTAATCCCGAGGGAGGAACTCTTCATAGATGTGGGGTTGTCCGGCGAAGAAGTTAAGGAGCTGGTTAGAGTAGGCGATTTTGTGGCCTTTGTCGGGAAGTTCACCAAGCTTCAGAACGATATGGCCTCAGGTAAAGCCTTTGATGACAGGGCTTCGGTAACGGCGCTCATCCACTGTCTCGAGCACCTTTCTCACACCAAGCATAAAAGCGATGTGTATGCCGTTGCTACTTCCCAGGAGGAAGTAGGGCTAAAGGGAGCTATGGTCAGCGCTTACGGTATCGCCCCGGACCTGGCTATAGCGGTTGATGTGGGCTTTGGAGAGAGTCCCGGTATCCCTGAATCCGAAACTCTGAAAATAGGCCAGGGACCAGCCATTGCCGTAGGCCCTAACTTCCACCCTCGCCTTCAGGAGGCTTTAGTTGAGGTAGCCAAGGAGTTGGAGATACCTTATCAGGTCGAACCGGTGCCTGGCCGCAGCGGTACCGATGCCTGGTCCATCCAGGTAGCCCGGGAAGGCGTCCCTACAGCTTTGCTCTCTATCCCTCTCCGTTATATGCATACTCCTGTGGAGACCCTTTCCCTGAAAGACATTGAGCGCACCGGCTACCTTATGGCCAGCTTCATAGCCAGGCTGGATGAGGATTTCCTGGAGAAAATCCGGCTGGATTAGGGCCTGCTCATATTGCTTTACGAAATTACCCGGAAATCCCCAGCCCTGTGCTGAAGAAAAACTTGGGAGGAGAAAACCGTGCTCTTAAAACAGCTATCCGAGGCTATCGGCGTATCCGGTTGCGAAGATGAAGTCCGCAGAATTATCCGGGAGAATGTGGAACCCTATGTGGATGAGATTTCCGTGGATAGCCTGGGGAATCTCATCACCTACAAGAAAGGGGAAGGGCAATCGCCCCTCAAGGTGATGCTCTCCGCCCATATGGATGAAGTAGGTTTTATGATTACCTATATTGACGAGAAAGGCTACCTCCATTTCCGCCCGGTGGGAGGCATTGATGAGCGTATCCTCCTCGGCAAGAGGGTGGTAATTGGGGAAAAGCGCATTCCGGGGGTAATTGGAGTTAAGCCCATCCACCTCCTGAAGGAAGAGGAGCGAAACAAGGTTATCCCTGTAGACAAGCTGGTGATAGATATAGGGGCATCCAGCAAAGCCGAAGCGGAGAAACTGGTTAAAATAGGTGATTATGCAGCCTTCGCCACGGCTTTCACCCAGTTAGGCTCCAAAGTGGTGAAAGGCAAAGCATTTGATGATCGTGCTGGGTGTGCCGTGCTAGCTGAGCTGGTGAAGGAGAGGTACCCGTTTGATGTCTATGCTGTCTTCACCGTCCAAGAAGAAGTGGGGCTCCGGGGGGCCAAAGTAGCAGCTTTCAGGATAGGACCCGATGCCGCCTTTGCCCTCGAGGGCACCATCGCCGATGATTTGCCCAAGAAGAAGGACGTCAGCCCTACTACTCGGCTGGGGTATGGTCCTGCCATCACCATTATGGACCGCTCATTCGTGGCTTTCCAGCCCTTGGTGCGGCTCCTTGTGGATACAGCCGAAGCTGAGGGTATCCCTTATCAATTTAAGCAGCCCCTTGTTGGGGGCACCGATTCGGGAGCTATCCATTTAACGAAGGAAGGCATCCCTTCGGCCACAGTTGCCGTGCCCTGTCGTTACATCCATTCCCCAGCCTCCATATTGAACCTGGAAGATTTTGAGAACACCATACGATTGATGAAAGCAACCCTTAGAAGATTAACGCCCGAAATCCTTCAATTAACCTGACAAAGGAGGCAAGATGATAGAGATTATAAAAACCCTCACGGAGACCTATGGCCCTTCGGGGAACGAGGCCCGCATCCGCAAGGTAATCAAAGGCTTTGTAGGGAAGCTGGCCGATGAGATTAAAGTGGATGCCTTGGGTAACCTCATTGCTCTCAGGAAGGGGAAGGGTGGCGGCAAGAAGGTGATGCTGGCCGCCCATATGGATGAAATCGGCATCATAGTCAACCACATAGACGAAAAAGGCTTCCTTCGCTTTTCTAAAGTTGGGGGGGTCTCCCCTCGCACCCTCTTAGGCAACCGTGTGGAGTTCGAGAATGGTGTGATTGGCGTGATTGGTGCTGAGAAGATGGAAGATAAGGAGAAGACACCTCCCCTGGATAAGTTATTCATTGATGTGGGAGCAGAGGATAAGGAGCATTGCCCGGTCAAGATTGGTGATATAGGCGTCTTTACCAGGCCCCTGGTGGTACAAGGGGAACGCCTCATAGCCAAAGCCTTTGATGACCGTATCGGCTGTGCGATTTTAATCCAGGTGATGCAGGAGTTGGACGAAGTGCCCCACGACGTTTACTTCGTCTTCACCGTTCAGGAGGAGATTGGGCTGAGGGGAGCGGTAACTTCCACCTACGGTATAGCTCCTCAGGTGGCCGTAGCTATTGATGTAACCCGGACTGGTGATACCCCGGAAGCTCCCAAGATGGCCGTATCCCTGGGGAAAGGGCCAGCCATAAAGGTCAAAGATGCCCGGATGCTTTCCCACCCGGGGGTTAGGGAAGCCCTCATCAAAGCCGCCGTTCAGGCTGGCGTCCCTTACCAGCTTGAGGTCCTGGAAGGCGGTACTACAGATGCCGCAGCTATGCAGTTGAGCAGGGAAGGCATCCCTGCGGGAGTGGTTTCCATCCCCTGCCGTTACGTCCACACCCCATCGGAAATGGTGGATTTCAACGATGTGAAGAATGCTGTTAAATTGCTCAAAAGCTTCCTGACAAGCCCTTTGGATTGGTGACCGGTGTCTGAACCCGAAGAGGAGAGCTCTCTTTGGCTTCGGGGGGCTTGCATAATTACAGGAGAGGGAGGGGTATGAGCGATGAAATTATCCGGATTGAGCATCTATACAAGCGCTTCGGACGGGTCAAGGCTCTGGAAGATGTGAGCCTCTCGGTGAAGCGGGGCGAAGTAGTGGTAATAATAGGCCCTAGCGGAGCTGGGAAATCCACCTTACTCCGGTGTATCAACCATTTGGAGCGGCCTGACCGTGGTACCATCATTGTGGATGGCATCCCCGTCACCGATGAGAAGACCAATATCAACAAGGTCCGGGCTGAGGTAGGAATGGTCTTCCAGCAATTTAACCTCTTCCCCCACCTCACTGCCCTTGAGAACATCACCCTGGCCCAGAGAGTGGTACGAAAGCGTTCTCGAGAGGAAGCTGAGCGCATCGCTATGGAATTGCTGGAAAAAGTGGGGATACCCGAGAAAGCCAATGCTTATCCAGCTCAGCTTTCCGGTGGGCAACAGCAGCGGGTAGCCATTGCCCGTGCCCTGGCAATGCAGCCCAAGATAATGCTCTTCGATGAGCCAACTTCGGCCCTTGACCCCGAGATGATAAAGGAAGTGCTGGATGTGATGTTAGACCTGGCCCGAGAGGGGATGACAATGGTGGTGGTCTCGCACGAGATGGGCTTCGTAAAAGCGGCTGCTGACCGGATTATATTTATGGATGAAGGCCGCATCGTAGAGGAGGGCACGGTGGAGGAGATTTTCAACAACCCCAAGGAGGAACGCACGAAGCTCTTCCTCAGCAAAATACTTATTTAAAAATGGTGGAAGTTAAGCTGGGATGCTGTGGCTTTCCTAAAGCCCGCAACCAATATTATGAGGCTCTGAAGCTGGTGGAAATCCAGCAGACTTTTTACAAACCTCCCAAGCTGGAGACAGCCTCTAAATGGCGAAAGGAGGCTCCCCCGGGATTTGAATTTACCCTCAAAGCTTGGCAGCTTATCACCCACCACGCTACCAGCCCTACCTACCGTAAGGCAAAGTTAAACATCCCCCCCGAAGCCAGAGAACTTTACGGCTTCTTCATGCCCACCGAAGAGGTGTTCAAAGCCTGGGAGACCACCAGAGCAATAGCTGAAGCCCTTAAGGCGAAGATAATAGTCTTTCAATGCCCGGCCAGGTTTACCCCCACCGGGGAGAACATCGCTAATATGAAGGCATTCTTCAGCCAGATAGACAGGGGTAATTTCACCCTGGTCTGGGAGCCGAGAGGGAAGTGGGAGGACGAGACAATCGCCGCCCTCTGTGAGGAGCTGGGGTTGGTGCACTGCGTGGACCCCTTTCAGCGCTTGCCCGTTACCCGGGGATTAGCTTATTTCCGGCTACACGGTAAAACCGGCTACTATTATCGCTACACTCGAGATGACCTGATGTGGCTGGCGGACTTGTGCAGCCGATACGATGAGGTTTACGTGTTGTTCAATAACGTCTCAATGTGGGAATCGGCTTTAGAACTCCAGGGGTTGCTCGGATGAATTTTAGAGGAAGGGAGGGAAACGCAGTTTTCCACCTTCTGGGGTTGCTTGCTCTTTCCTTTGCAGTGCGGGTGGGGGTGGCTTTGCTCTTCGACAGGCCAGGGTATATGGATG